>Ga0209415_10009914_pt1 | contig 16284 bp, 10 predicted proteins | sample PeaSoiSIISIP2007_FD_187696 | JGI IMG/M metagenome (GOLD analysis project Ga0209415, IMG submission 187696) | Peat soil microbial communities from Weissenstadt, Germany - SII-SIP-2007 (SPAdes) (version 2) | ecosystem: Environmental > Terrestrial > Soil > Wetlands > Peat | place: Germany...
TTCCCTGCCAATCTCGCCTATCGCATCGTGGACCTGATTCATCGCCACTTCATGGTCCCGTCGTGCAAAGTGGATTTGACCCGCTACCATCCACGCCCGTGCCTGCAGTATTACATTAAGCGTTGCCTCGGTCCCTGCGTGAAAGACCTGACCACGCCCGAGATCTACGGTGAAGCCGTGCGCGACGTGAAGCTTTTTCTCGAAGGCCGGCAAACTGATCTCGTCAAATCTTTGCGTGAGCGCATGTCTGAGGCTGCCGAAGCGCAGGAGTTCGAGCGCGCCGCCCGCTATCGCGACCTTGTCTCCACGGTTGAGCAACTGCAAGAGAAGCAGCGCATCGCCGCCGCCGAAGGTGACGACGCCGACGTCTTCGGCTATCACTACGAAAACCAGATGCTGGCCGTCAACCTCTTCCACATGCGCGGAGGAAAAGTCCTTGACCGTCGGGAATTTTTCTGGGAAGACCTGCCCGAGTTTGGCATAGACCACGTAGGAACGGACGCATTCGTCCGCCCCGGCGAGCAAGGCGAGCCAGCGACCTCCTTTCATCCCAACGAATTCTTCTCTGCCCTGGTCAAGCAGCTCTATCTCGTCCAGCCCTACGTTCCGCGCAACATCTACGTCCCCGTCGACTTCGAAGACCGCGAGGAACTGGAAGAAGCGCTGAGTGACCAGCTCGCCGGGGAAGGCGGGCGAGCCACCAGAGTCCACATCACCGTCCCCCAGCGCGGAGACAAGCGCGAACTCATCGATCTTGCCGGCACCAACGCCAAGCAATCCTACGACCAGCGTTTCCGGGTCCTGAAGCCCAATGCCAGAGCCATCCAGGAAGCTTTGCAAGACGCGCTAGCGCTGCCCAAACCGCCCAAGCGCATCGAGTGCTTCGACATCAGTCATATTCAGGGAGCGGAAACCGTCGCCTCGATGGTGGTGTGGGAAGATGGCAAGATGACAAATTCCGACTACCGCAAGTTCATCGTCAAGACGGTCGAAGGCGTGGACGATTTCGCCTCCATGCGCGAAGTAGTGACGCGCCGCTACCGGCGCTTGCAGGAAGAAAAAAAGCCCATGCCCAGCCTGGTGCTGATCGACGGCGGCCTGGGACAACTCCACGCTGCCGCCCAGGCTCTCGAAGCCCTGGAAATTATCAACCAGCCGTTAGCCGCCATCGCCAAACGCGAAGAAATCATTTATGTGTACGGACAGGAAGACGACCCCGTGGTTCTCGACCACCACTCTCCCGTGTTGCATCTGGTGCAGATGATCCGCGACGAAGCGCATCGTTTCGCCGTAACTTTCCATCGCAAGCGCCGCCAGATTCGCGACCGCGCCACCGAACTGAGAGAAATCCCCGGCGTAGGAGAATCCACCACCCGCCGTCTACTGGAACATTTCGGCAGCCTGCAAGCCGTGACGCAAGCCGACGTAGCCGCGCTGTCAGCGGTTGTGACCAAATCTCAAGCGGAAGCCATCCTCGAACATTTTAAAAGGCTCGTGTAGGGACGGGCGTCCTCGCCCGTCCAGGCCGAGCGAAGCTCGGCAGCTGCCGGCGATCACCCCAGCATCCGTTTTCTGAAGGACAGGACTTCCCTCCCGCACAAGCGCTCGCCGTCGGCGTACAATTCCAATCGTAGCTCGTGATCGCGATCGAGCAGGAGGTCCCCATGCCCGTGTACGACTACGTCTGCAACGATTGTCACAAAACCTTCGAAGTAATCCTCACCCTCAAGGAACACGATGTAGAGGTGAAATGCCCCAAGTGCGGCAGCAAGAACGTGGAGCAAGAGGTAACCGCGTTTTATGCCGTGACCGGGAAGAAGAGTTAAGCGGAACAACCGGGCATTGCTGGGTGCCCCATCCTTGCGCGTTCTTTGCGCAAGGGTGGGATTTGAGTACCCTCAACCCCTGAGATTTTTCACCGACTCCAGGACTCAGCGCCCATCCATGAGCTTTGTCGCCCGAAACGATTTGACCACAATCTGATTGGGTTGCATGCCAACCGGGATGATGGTCAGCAAGGAATATTCCGAGGGCTCGAATTTCTTCTTCGGAGTGCGTTTCTGAATTACCACTAAGTCTCCAGAACCGGAGTCGAGCACCAGCAAATAGTTCTGATTCTGCGAGAGCGCAAGCGCATCGGGATGAGTGCCTACGGGCAGATAGGCGATGATCCGGCCGAGGTCGATGTCATAAACGGCGATGTTATTCGATCCGAAGTTAGAGATGTATAAGCGCGAGTTATCGCCCGATACCACGCCGCGCGTAGGCTGGGTGCCGATAAGATAACTGCCCGACACCTCGTTCGCCGTGGTCTCGATAATGGAAATCGTGCCGGCCTCGAAGTTGAAAGCCGCCAGTTCTCCACCGTCCGGTTTCAGCGCCAGACTGACCGGAGATTTCCCGACATCGAGAAGGGCCAGCAGCTTTTCGTTCTGCGTTTCGCTCTTAAGAGCGATGCTGGCAACCTGCCCCGACCCCGAACAGGAAACGAACGCCTTGCTGGAATCGGGCAGGATGGCGATGTCTTCAGGACTGATGCAGATGTTGATGGCGGAGCGCACGGCGAGGCGCGCGGTGTCAATGATGGAGACCGAGTTGTCGCCGCGGTTGCTGACCACCACGGTTGCGCCGTCGGGAGAGACGCGTGCCAAGCCAGGATTTCCGCCAACCCGGAGCGTGGCCGCGACCGTGCGGCGGTCGAGATCGAGAACAGAAACGTTGTCGGAACCGGAATTAGCCACATAGCCGCGGCGTCCGTCAGGAGAGACGTCGATGAAAAAAGGGCGCCCGTAGACGCCGATGGTGGCGACAACTTTATTCTGTTCAGCGTCGATCACGCTGACATTCGAAGAGCCGGTGTTGACGACGTAAACCTCGTTACGCTTCGGATTGGCCATGACGCCGGTAGGCTCGTTGCCGACCTGCAGCGTTCTCACCGGCCGAAAGCTGCGCAGGTCGATTACTGTAACGGTGTTGCTCTTTCCATTCGTTATGTATGCGTACTCGCGATAGAGCGGGCCGTAGATGGGGAGAGCGCGTTCGTGAAAATACCACCAGCCACCGGCTAGGATAAGCGGGACGAGAACGGCGAGTAACAGGAATTTTCTCAAGGACGGATTGGCCTCGCTGCAGGCACGAGATTATCGGAAATGCTGCGCCGCGCTCAGAACGAAGCGGACTTCTACGTTCACTCGGATCGCGACCGGATTTCCGTCTTTTGTTGCAGGAGCAAACCTCCACTTTTTCACGGCATTGATGGCCGCCTGGTCGAACCCCGGGCTTAGGCTGCGGACAACTTCCACGTCCCGCGGCAGACCCCCGCGACCGACGACCACTCCGAGCACAACCGTCCCCCCGGTTAGGCCATTGCGCCCTTTCGTTGGATAGTCAGGGTCCGGAGTGTAAGTGGTGCGCGGCGGTTTCGCCCCCTCTTTAGGACCATAGATGTGCTCTTGGGAAACGTTATCGGACGCATCTGACGTCTTTGTGTTTGGCGTCGCAGGCGGCTGGCTTTGCGCAGTGACGGCCCCCGTAGCGAACATAAGGGCCAGCGCGACTATGCCTCGTCTCATGCTGTCCTTCCGCACTGCCTGCCTGCCGCCGACGGCTCGCCAATGTTAGCGTTTTGAACTGTCCGTCCCAACACCGCCGCGATCTGCCGGACCTGCACCATCAGCGCGTCGAACTGATCGGGGAACAGCGACTGCATGCCATCCGAGAGAGCGCGGTCGGGATCGTGGTGCACTTCGACGATCAGGCCATCGGCTCCAACGGCAACGGCGGCGCGGGAAAGTGGAGTTACTTTGTTGCGCTTACCGGTGCCGTGGCTGGGGTCCACGATGATGGGCAGATGGCTGAGGCGCTGGACGGCGGGCACGATGCTGAGATCGAGCGTATTGCGAGTGTGATCGGCAAAAGTGCGCACTCCGCGCTCGCACAGGACGATGTTGTAGTTGCCCTCGCTCATGATGTATTCGGCGGCCATAAGAAATTCTTCCAGCGTGGCCGAGATGCCGCGCTTCAGCAAGACGGGCTTGTGGGCGCGTCCAGCGCGCTTGAGCAGAGAGAAGTTCTGCATGTTGCGGGCGCCGATCTGGATGACATCGGCATATTGGTCGACCAGGTCGAGCGATTCGTAATCCACGGCTTCGGTGACGATGAGCAAGCCGAAGCGCTCGCGGACGTCGGCCATGATCTTCAGCCCTTCTTCGCCTAGTCCCTGAAAGGAATAAGGAGAAGTTCGAGGCTTGTAGGCGCCGCCGCGGAAGAACTGAGCTCCGGCGCGGGCCACGCGCTCGGCGATGGTGAAGGCCTGATCGCGGCTCTCGATGCCGCAGGGCCCGGCGATGATAGCCAGGCTGGGGCCTCCGATGGTGACGGGCGAGCTTCCCGAATGAGGAGCGGGAAACTTGATCACCGTGTTGTCGGGCTTGGTGTCGCGGCTGACCAGCTTGTAGGGCTTGGTAACGCGGATGACTTCCTGCACGCCAGGCATTTCTTCCAACGAGCCGGATTCGACTTCGCCTTTGTTGCCGGTGATGCCGATAGCGGTGCGCTGCGCTCCCGGCATGGAGTGGGCGCGGTACCCAAGCGCTTCGATTTTCTGGCAAACGGCGCGGACCTGCTCTTCCGTGGCCTGCGCTTGCATGACGACCAGCATAGGCAATACCCCGAACTGCTTCAGTTTAGCGTCCGGGGGCGGGACAGAGCAAACGGCGGGTTGGGGGCTTGACCTGCACTCCCCGCCCTTGAATTGAGGTTGCGGACATTCGATCTACTTCTTTTACGCGGGCAAATATTTCTTCTCTATCGAAGCCACCGCCACGGATCCACCATTTCGTTGAGATGAATTTTCGCACCTTGCGAAAAAGCCTACTGTATGGTCCCTGGTTCCGGCTCTGCAGACTCGGCATCCAAAACCTGCCTCACCTTGGCCACCAGCTCCGACAGGGAGAAGGGCTTGGCCAGGAACCAGAGTCCAGCATCGAGCACGCCGTAGTGGACGATGGCGTTGCTGGTGTAGCCGGAGACGTACAGCACCCGGGTTCGCGGTGAAATCTGTTTCACTTGCGCGGCAAGCTGGGGCCCGTTCATTCCGGGCAGAATCACGTCGGTGACCAGCAGGTGGATGTCGACATGATTGGCGCGGCAGTGGGCGAGGCCTGCTTCGGGGTTGGCGGCGGGTAACACGTTGTAGCCGCTGTCTGCCAGGACTTCACACGTCAATTGACGGACCTGTTCGTTGTCCTCGACCAGAAGAATGGTTTCGGTTCCACGCCGCATGCCTGCCGGCCGTCTCTCCGCTCTGACTTCTTCGGCTGGTTGATCGACCCTGGGGAAATAGATCTTGAACGTCGTCCCCCGATCGGGCTCGCTGTAAACCCAGATGTAACCTCCACTCTGCTTGACGATTCCGTACACCGTGGAGAGTCCCAGGCCTGTGCCCTTGCCGACTTCCTTGGTGGTAAAGAAAGGTTCAAAGATATGCGCCTGCGTGTCGGCGGTCATGCCGATTCCGGTGTCGCTCACGGCCAGCATGACGTAGCGTCCGGGCTGCGTGGGCGGGTGTTCGCGAGCATACGCGTCGTCCAGTTCCGTGTTTGCGGTTTCCAGGGTCAAGCTTCCGCCGCTGGGCATGGCGTCGCGCGCATTCACGGCCAGGTTCATGATGACTTGCTCGATTTGCCCGGGATCAGCTTTGACCGTGCCCAGGTCGGGGCCAGGTACGGTCATGATTTCGACGTCATCGCCGATCAGCCGCCGCAGCATGGTATCGAGGTTCATCATGATGTTGTTCAAATCAATCACCCGGGGCGAGTGGATCGCCTTTCGGCTGAAGGCCAGCAGTTGTTTAGTGATTTCTTCCGCGCGCTCGGCGGCCGTCCGGATTTGAACCGTGGCGTCCATCAGCCGGCTGGCGGCGGGAACTCCGCCCATCACGATCTGACTGTAGCCCTTAATGACCGTCAAGATGTTGTTGAAGTCGTGGGCAACACCGCCCGCGAGACGGCCAACCGCTTCCATTTTCTGGGAATGGCGCAGCTTCTCTTCGAGCCCCACGCGGTCGGTCACATCCTGAACCAGCGAGGCCACACCGAACACGCCTCCGGATTCGTTGACCAGCGGCGTGTTGTACCACTCGCAGGAAATCGTCCGGCCGGCCTTGGTGATATTGTCGTTGGTGGCGGCATAGACTGGGCTACCTTTTTGCTCGAGCAGGTCATGCCAGACCCGCTCCACACGCTCGCGGAAGGCGGGTGCCGTGATGAAGGTGCCATGTTGTCCCATGGCCTGCTCGCGGGAAAATCCGAAGAGGCGTTCGGCCGCGGCATTCCAGGCCACAACGCGAAAGTTGAGATCCCATTCAATCACCGCCAGCGGCGTATGCTCGACGTGGACCCGCAGTCTCTGCTCTGACTTGTGAATCTCTTCTTCCACTCGCTTGCGTTCGCTGATGTCCCGCGAGATCCCAATCAGTCCGATCACCCTCCCGTTCGCATCGCGATACGGACTCTTGGTGGTGAGGTAGGTCCGCGCCGGGTCCGCCGGCAGCCCACTTTGCTCGTAGGTGCAAGTCTCTCCCCCCTCGAGGACCCTGCGATCGCGCTCCATGACTTGACGCGCGGTTTCCGGAGAAAAAAGCTCGCGGGTATCCTTGCCCAAGACCTCTTCGATGGTCCGTCCCAGGGGTAGAGCTCCTGCGGAATTGACCATCAGGTAACGGCTCCGCAAGTCCTTGACGTAGACTGCGTCCGTGGTTCCTTCCGTAATCCCTTGCAGAAGCGCCAGGTTCTTCTGCAATTCCTGCGAACTGTGGAGCAACTGGCTGTGCGTCACGAACAAGCGGCCACTGGCGGCGGCGAACGAGACCGTCACCAGGAACACGGCCCAGAGAAACTGTTCCTGGGCAATCTGCAGGACCAGCGGAAAGACGATGGCGGGGATGAGCAAAGGAGAAAACTGCGCGAGCAGTTGCATGCCCGGGTCGAAAGAGCTGGTCGTCTCCAGTGGGCTCTGCTCAGTACCGTTCCAAGTCGACGCAATCACGATGAGAAGGCAGTAAGTGACAGTCCACATCAGGCCGATCCAAGTGCCCGACCGATGGCTCCCGGTAGCAAAGGTGTATAGGGTCGTACTGGAGGTGATGGCGAAGGCGAAGAAAAACCCGGCTATACGAAAAAAGAGTGCGCGTGCCGTGCGATATTGAGTCAGCAGCCCTCGAACTGCAAAACTCACGGCCAACAACCCGAAGAAGGCGAAACCGACATAAAAGGCACGAAATTCCATAGCCCGTCCCGAGAGTTGCCATCGCGAGGGCACGTAGAGCTGAGAAAGCTCGAGGGCCAGCGCCAGAGCGCAAACCTGCCCAAAATCGCAAAGCCGCAACCACCGGAATCCACTGTCCGGGTCCCGCGGACTCAGAAACAGCGTCATCATGGCGGGCACAGGCCAGAAGAAAAACAGAACGTCGCTAGGCCAGAGCGTACCGGCCGGGGCGTGCAGATAATCGAAGTAGTAGTTGTAGCCGACCTGGGCCACAAGAGAAAGAAGCATGGAAAAAGAAATCAGGCGCCAAACCCGCTTGCCAAAGGACCCTGATTGGCGGGCGGCGGACCAGCTGACGACGGCAGCCACCAGGACCGCCGCTGCCCCAATCCAGTCAGTCCACCAGGAGGCGAATGGAGTGCCGTACCTGAATGCGAGGAGAAGCAGGTGTGCAACGATCAGAATTGCCGCCGCTGAAATCGCGGAACTGCGATACTTGGGCATCTCTTAACCTCGATGTAACACAAGGTTTCGAAAATGCTTTGGGGGCGGCATCTTCGCGTTCCAGTGTATACATTTACGCCTCCGCGCCGCAAATTTCGTGTTTTCGCAGACCGCTGCCTCAGCCGAGTAAGCAAAAGTCGGAGTCGCCTGGGCTCATCCACGTGACTCCGCTGTTCCTTGCCCGCAAACCCTCGCCGCCCCTGGCTTTACCGCGCGAATCTCCGAGCAGCTATTTCGGCTGCCCGCGCCACACATCTCAGTCTGCCGTTGTAAAATCGTGGATTACTCATTGCTGAGCCCCTCTATCTATGGCACAGGAAGACAAACCGATTCCCACCGCGCGCCCCGAGCGTAACGATGAGCGCTACGACCCTCAGCGCATTGAGCAGAAATGGACGGAGCGCTGGCAGAGCGACCCGTCGCTCTATGCCGCCGAGGCCCACTCCACTAAACCCAAGTTTTACGTTCTGGAGATGCTTCCCTACCCTTCCGGCGCACTGCACATGGGGCACGTGCGCAATTACTCCATCGGTGATGCGCTGGCTCGCTACATGTGGATGAATGGGTACAACGTGCTGCATCCCATGGGATGGGATTCGTTCGGCCTGCCCGCGGAAAATGCGGCCATCAAGAACAACACTCCTCCCAGGGAGTGGACGCTGGCGAATATTGCGGCCATGAAGGTGCAGATGAAGCGCCTGGGCTTCGCCTATGACTGGTCGCGCGAGGTCACGACTTGCCTGCCGGAATACTACCGCTGGAATCAGTGGTTCTTCCTCAAACTCTATGAACAGGGATTGGCATATCGCAAGAAAAGCAAGGTCAATTGGTGTCCGCAGTGCGCCACCGTTTTGGCCAACGAACAGGTTGTAGGCGGCATGTGCTGGCGGCACGAGGACCAGCCGGTCGAGCAGCGCGAACTGGCACAGTGGTTCTTGCGGATCACGAAGTACGCGGACGAGTTGCTGCGCGATCTGGAAAAGCTGCAGGGATGGCCGGAAAAAGTCCGCATCATGCAGCAGAACTGGATTGGCCGCAGCGAAGGCACGCTGGTGGATTTCGATCTGGGCGGAACCGTGGGGCCGGCGGGGTCGACAATTACGGTGTTCACCACGCGGGTGGACACGATCTATGGCGCGACCTCGGTACAGTTGGCGCCCGAACATCCGATCGTGGCGGACATCGCAGCGCGCAACCACGATTTGCGGGTCAAGGTTGACCAACTGATCGCCGAGCAGCGCCGCGCGAAAGAAGCGGGCGACATTGGCGAGATCGAGAAGCACGGAGTGTTTACCGGGCGTTATGCTAAGAATCCTTACAACGGAGAAGCGGTGCCGGTGTGGGTGGCGAACTACATCCTGATGGACTACGGCACCGGCGCCATCATGAGCGTGCCAGCGCACGACGAGCGCGATTACGAATTTGCCAGGAAGTACAAGCTGGAAATCCGCTTAGTGATTCTGCCGCAATCGAGCGATCCGGAAGAAACCATGGTCGAGCCGCCGCTGCCCTTTACCACCATGGACGGGATCGTGGTGAACTCGGGCGAGTTCAACGGCTTGAGCTGCGCGGATGCGATCGAAAAGATGTCGGCGCGCGCGGAAGAAAAAGGTTTTGGGAAAGCCACCGTCACCTTCCGAATTAAAGACTGGGGCATCTCGCGGCAGCGCTATTGGGGCACGCCGATTCCGATGGTGTATTGCGATAAGGACGGCGTGGTACCGGTGGCGGAAAAAGACTTGCCGGTAATTTTGCCCGACAACGTGCCCATCACGCTCGCGGGTGGATCGCCGTTGATGAATGTGCCGGAGTTCCTGAACACGACCTGTCCGAAATGTGGCGGCCCGGCGCGGCGCGAGACCGACACCATGGATACGTTCGTCGATTCGTCGTGGTACTTCTACCGCTACGCCGACGCGCAGAATAACCAGGAACCTTTCAACCGCGAGGTCATCGCGTACTGGTTCGGAAAGAATGGCATTGATCAGTATATTGGCGGCGTCGAGCACGCCATTCTCCACCTTATTTATTCGCGCTTCTGGACGAAGTTCATGCGCGATATGGGTTTGGTGAAAAATGATGAACCGGTCGCGCGCTTGTTCACCCAGGGGATGGTGATCAAAGACGGCGCGAAGATGTCGAAGAACCTGGGGAACGTGGTGTCTCCGGATGAGATGGTGGCGCGCTATGGGGCGGATGCGGCGCGCTTGTACAGCTTGTTCGCCGCCCCGCCGGATCGCGATCTGGACTGGCAGGATGCGGGGATTGAAGGCATTCAGCGGTTCCTGGGACGGGTGTACCGGTTCTATGAGAATTATGCGAACCCGCAGGGCCCCGATTGGCGCACTCCTTTGTCCCCGTCTCTGACCGGCTCGGCGCGGCAACTTCAGCGCAAACTTCACCAGACCATTAAGCGCGTGACCGACGACTTCCAGGGACGATGGCACTTCAACACCTGCATCTCGGCCGTTATGGAACTATTGAACGACGCCAACCGAAGGATGCTCGGAAGTGAAGACACCCAAAACCCTGTGACCGGAGCGCTCGTTAAAGGGGACGAGATTCCACTAACCCTTCTGGCTGACGTACAGCGCAACATCGCCCTGCTGCTGGCTCCGATGGCGCCTTATCTGGCGCATGAATTGTGGGAGATGACGGGCGAAAAGAGCAATCTGCTGAAAGCTCCGTGGCCGAAGTACGATCCGGCGCTGGCAGCCGAGGACGAGATCGAGATTCCCGTGCAGGTCAACGGCAAGCTGCGCGGGCTGGTGGTGGTGCCGGCGAGTGCAACCGAGGATCAAATCCAGCAAGCGGCGCTTGCCAATGAGAAGGTGCAAGCGGCCCTGGCTGGCAAGCAGGTGGTGAAGGTGATTGTGGTGCCGAAGAAGCTGGTGAATATCGTGGTGCGATAAAGTAATAACCACAGGGGACACAGAGGATCACAGAGAACTAGGCTTTCCCCTGTGTTCCGCTGTGTCCTCTGTGGTTAAGACTTTGGGTTTTGTTTGCAACTGGGTCAGCAATCTGAGAAACTCATTCGTGGAAACCCAATCCCAGCTTAACCAGGCAATCGTTGTCCTCGACTTCGGAGCGCAATATTCGCAGTTGATTGCGCGCCGTATCCGCGAACAGAAGATTTTTTCCGTCGTCCTGCCCTTCAACGCCAGCCTGGAAGAAATTCGCAGCTACTCTCCGGTGGGGATCGTTTTGTCGGGCGGCCCGTCGTCGGTGTATGACAAAGGCGCGCCGCATGCCGACAAGAAAATCTTCGAACTCGGACTGCCTGTGCTCGGCATCTGCTACGGATTGCAGTTCATGGTGTACGCGCTTGGCGGCAAGGTTCGTCCCGCAGCGAAGCGCGAATACGGCCATGCCAAAGTCGAGATCCAGGAATCCGACTCACAACTTTTTCAGGGACTGCCCAAGCTGCTGGCGGTCTGGATGTCGCATGGCGACTCGGCTGAAGGGCTGCCAGCGGGCTTCCGGCTGACGGCGAAAACTCCCAACGCGGTTGCTGCCATCGAAAACGCTGAGAGGAAGATGTGGGCGGTGCAGTTTCATCCAGAGGTGCACCACACGCCGCTGGGCTCGGACATCCTGCGCAATTTTGCCCTCAACATTTGTGGGGCGAAACCACTCTGGACACCCCAGCATTTTATTGACACGACCGTGGCGCAGGTGAAACAGCAAGTCGGCAACGGCCGCGCCATCTGCGCGCTTTCCGGCGGAGTGGATTCTTCGGTTGCGGCGGTGCTGGTAGATCGTGCCATGCGCGATGCTTCCGGAAAATCGCGCCTCACCTGCGTCTTCGTTAACAACGGAGTGCTGCGCAAGAACGAGTTCGAGAAAGTGCATAAGAATCTGCGCGACAATCTTGGACTGCACCTGGTAGCGGTCGACGCCACCCAGCGTTTTATGAAAAGGTTGGCGGGAGTGAGCGACCCGGAAAAAAAGCGGAAGATCATCGGTAAAGAATTCATTGCCGTCTTTGACAAGGAAGCGCGCCGTATCGAAAAAGAGGAAGGCAAGGTCAAGTGGCTCGTCCAGGGGACGCTCTATCCCGACGTCATCGAATCGCGCTCGGTCCGCGGCCCGTCAGAGGTCATCAAGTCCCATCACAACGTGGGCGGGTTGCCCGCAAAGATGAAGCTCAAGCTCATCGAGCCGCTGAAAGACCTGTTTAAAGATGAGGTGCGGCGCATCGGCCGTGATCTGGGCATGCCCGAGGAGATTTTGCAGCGCCAGCCTTTCCCTGGCCCTGGCCTGGCCGTCAGGATTTTGGGTGAAGTAAATAAAGAACGAGCCGACTTGCTGCGCGAGTGCGATGAGATCGTTGTGGGTGAGATCAAGAAGGCTGGCCTCTACCAGAAAATCTGGCAGTCGTTCGCCGTGCTCTTGCCGGTGATGTCGGTCGGAGTGATGGGCGACCAGCGGACTTACGCTTACACCTGCGCCGTCCGCGCCGTGCATTCGGAGGATGGAATGACGGCGGATTGGGTTCCGCTGCCTTACGAAGTGCTGAAGACTATTTCCAATCGGATCGTGAATGAAGTGCGCGGCGTGAATCGCGTGGTTTATGACATTACCTCGAAGCCTCCGGGGACGATTGAGTGGGAGTGAGACCGAGCAACATTCACCGCAGAGACACAAACAGCAGATCCTTCGCTTCGCTCAGGATGACACTTTTGTTGAGGTGACGAAATCGAGGGCGCTGGCCGCTGCCCTTCCGATTGATGATTCCGCTCCCGAAGAACTACCATATTCCCATGCCCGTTGATATCGAAACTCCGACATCTTCTTACACCCGCATTCGCGCCGCGCGCGGGACCACGCTCTCCTGCAAAAGTTGGCAGCAGGAAGCGGCCATGCGCATGTTGATGAACAATCTTGACGAGGAAGTTGCCGAGCGGCCGCAGGATCTGGTCGTCTACGGCGGAACAGGCAAAGCCGCCCGCAATTGGGATTGCTATCACGCCATTGTCCACTCGCTGAAGAGTCTTGCGAACGACGAAACGCTGCTGGTGCAGTCGGGCAAGCCGGTGGGCGTGTTCAAGACGCACGAGTACGCACCGCGCGTGCTTATCGCGAACTCGAATCTGGTCGGGCATTTTTCCAACTGGGAGAAGTTCAACGAACTGGAGCGCGCCGGGCTGATGATGTATGGGCAGATGACGGCAGGATCATGGATCTACATCGGCTCGCAGGGGATCATTCAAGGCACCTACGAGACCTTCAATGCGGCGGGCGACAAAAAGTTTGGCGGAGATTTGAGCGGCAAGCTGATCGTCTCCGGCGGCATGGGTGGAATGGGAGGCGCGCAGCCGCTGGCGGCTACTATGACCGGCGCAGCGTTCTTGGGAATTGACGTCGATCCCGAACGCATCAAGAAGCGGCTCAAGACCGGCTACTGCGATTTTCTCGTCACCACGCTCGACGAGGCGCTGCGCATTCTGAAAAATGCCGTCCGCAAAAAAGAAAATGTTTCCGTAGGACTCGTCGGCAATTGCGCGGACATCATTCCCGAGCTTGCCGAACGCGGTGTGGTGCCCGACATTCTCACCGATCAGACTTCGGCGCACGATCCGCTGAACGGATATGTGCCCAACGGCATGACGTTCGAAGAGGCGCTGGAGTTGCGCCAGCGCGATCCGAAGGCGTATCAGGAGAAGTCGCTCGACGCCATGGCAAAGCACGTGGAGGGTATGCTGCGGCTGCAGAAGATGGGCTCGGTCACGTTCGACTACGGCAACAACATTCGTACGTTCGCCTTCCAGCGCGGCGTGAAGAATGCTTACGATTTTCCGGGATTCGTTCCAGCCTATATTCGTCCGCTGTTTTGCGAAGGGCGCGGGCCGTTCCGCTGGGCAGCGCTTTCAGGCGAAGCTTCGGATATTGCCATCACCGATGATCTCGTCCTTGAACTTTTCCCGGAGATTCGCAGCCTGCGCCGCTGGATCGAGCTGGCTCGCAAGCGCATCAAGTTTCAGGGACTGCCCGCACGCATCTGCTGGCTGGGATACGGCGAGCGGGCGCGGTTTGGCCTCGCCATCAACGAACTGGTGAAGAAAGGCACGATCAAAGCTCCCATCGTGATGGGACGCGATCATCTGGATTGCGGCTCGGTGGCTTCTCCGTTTCGCGAAACCGAAAGCATGAAAGATGGTTCGGACGCCGTGGCCGACTGGCCGCTGTTGAATGCGCTGCTGAATACGGCAGCGGGCGCGTCCTGGGTTTCGATCCACAACGGCGGAGGCGTGGGTATTGGCTACTCGCTGCATGCCGGGCAGGTCACGGTCGCCGACGGCACCGACATGATGGCCAAACGCATCGAGCGCGTGCTGACCACCGATCCAGGCATGGGCGTGATTCGGCACGTGGACGCGGGCTATGACGAGGCCAAGGAGTTTGCAGACAGAGCTGGCGTTCGTATTCCGATGGCGCGATCGTGAACACCCACCACGGAGACACGGGGGCACGGAGATCGGTAGGGCTTCTCTATGAGGTGCTCACTGAAAACATCATTGGAGCGGCCATTGAGGTGCATCAACAGCTTGGACCGGGACTGCTTGAGTCGGTTTACGAAGAATGCATGTGTCAAGAGCTTCGGCTTCGAGACATTCCATTCCTGGCGCAGGTGGAACCGCCTGTCGTCTACAAGGGACTGCAAACGGGCGGAAAATATAGAATTGATTTGATTGTAGCTAACGAGGTCGTAGTGGAACTGAAAGCCGTGGTGCGACTGCTCAGCGTGCACGAAGCCCAACTCTTGACCTACTTGAAGTTGACCGAAAAACGAGTAGGCCTAATCATCAATTTCAACGTGCCGGTCCTGCATCGCGGGATTATTCGTCGGGTTCTATGATCCCAGGAATTCTCCGTGTCTCCGTGTCTCCGTGTCTCCGTGGTGGGTGTTCTCTCTCCGGAGCAGGAATGCATAAGATATCGGCACAGTTGCTGATCAACATCGGCGAACTCTTGTCCCTGCGCTCAGCGGCAAACGGCCCGCGCCGCGGTGCTTCCCTTTCCGAGCTCGGAATCATTCAAGACGCTGCTGTGCTCTGCCTCGGCGGGAAAATTGTTTCTGTTGGCACCACTAAGGACGCGCTGCGCGATCGATGGCTTAAGAAGAATCGTAAGAAGATTGTTGAGATCGATTGCGGCGGGCGCGTGGTGCTGCCCGGCTTCGTCGATTCCCATACACACCCGGTATTCATGCATCCGCGGCTGGTGGATTTTGAGAAGCGGATTTCCGGCGCCAACTACGAAGAGATCGCCGAGGCGGGCGGAGGAATTCGCTCCAGCACGGACGGCGTGCGGAAAGCCAGCAAAAGCGAGCTGACACAAAGGCTTTCCACCGTGCTGGCAGATTTCGCAGGTCACGGAACCACCACGGTCGAGGCCAAGTCCGGCTACGGCCTCAGTCCCGAATCCGAACTGAAGTCGCTGGACGCGATCCGCGCGGCCGCACTCCAGTGGCCGGGGACTGTGGTTCCTACCTTTCTTGGCGCGCACGCAGTCCCGGTTGAATATCGCGGATCTCCCCGGAAATATGTTGCCCTGGTCTGCAACGAAATGATGCCCGCGGTCGCCAAGCGTAAACTCGCCGCTTTCGTGGACGTGTTCTGCGATCCTGGAGCGTTCAGCGCCGAAGGGACTGCGCAGATTTTTGCGGCCGCGGAGAAATACCATCTCGCCGTCCGCGCACATATGGGCCAACTCAGCCAAACGCGGCTTGGGGCGCTGCTTCGCTACCGCCCTGCATCTCTCGACCATATGGACTACGTGAACGCCGCCGACCTGCCCGCCCTCGCTGAGAGTGAGACGGTCGCAACCTTCGTCCCAGGAGCAAATTATTTTCTCGGCTTGGCCAGATATCCAGATGCGCGCCGTTTTATTGCAGCTGGCGTGGCAGTCGCGCTGGCCACGGATTACAACCCCGGCTCATCGCCAACCCTCAGCATGCCGATGGCGATGTCGCTGGCCTGCACGCATATGAAGATGTCGCCGGCCGAGGCGATTGCAGCGGCCACCATCAACGGAGCCTGGGCGCTTCGCTTAGCCGGCCGGAAAGGCAGTGTAGAACCGGGCAAAGACGCCGACCTTGCGGTGTTCGACGTGAGCGACTATCGCGAGATTCCGTACTGGTTTGGCGCCAATCGTTGCGCGCTGACGATCATGAATGGCGTGGCCAGCGGCCAACTCTGTTCGTAAAGTTGGACGTGAACCGAAAAGCTGCGCAGCGCGGATCATCGGTTACCATTTTGAGCGGACGGTAGAGGGTTGTTATAATTCGAGAGTTCCGCAAGTCCCAGCGCATCGGCTGTTTTGCTTCGCGGCATCCCGCCCAGCGAGAGCGCAAGTACTATGAGCAAAAGCGGCACGGCCCAATCGGCCGCGAGTCGTTTTGTGGACAGTGCTGTGCGGGCAGACACGCCCGCAGGAAGTGGCCAGGTAGCTCAGGTGGTAGAGCGCAGCCCTGAAAAGGCTGGCGTCGGCGGTTCAACTCCGTCCCTG
>Ga0209415_10009915_pt1 | contig 16284 bp, 16 predicted proteins | sample PeaSoiSIISIP2007_FD_187696 | JGI IMG/M metagenome (GOLD analysis project Ga0209415, IMG submission 187696) | Peat soil microbial communities from Weissenstadt, Germany - SII-SIP-2007 (SPAdes) (version 2) | ecosystem: Environmental > Terrestrial > Soil > Wetlands > Peat | place: Germany...
GCGACGCGGGCGTGCTGCGGCGACGCCAGTTCGCGGCCGAGTGACAGCAAATACCGCACTGCGTCGTCGTAGGTCACAAGAGAAATCGCGCGAGCGTCAACTGAGGAAAAAATCGAACGCCGAGCCGATGTAGGCTTTCAGCTCGCGGCGCGGCACAACCGCATCGAGAAATCCATGCTCCAGCAAAAACTCCGCGCGCTGAAATCCCTCCGGCAGCTTCTGGTGAATCGTCTGCTCGATCACGCGCGGCCCGGCGAACCCGATGAGCGCACCCGGCTCGGCGATGTTCAGATCGCCCAGCATGGCGTAACTTGCCGTCACACCGCCCGTCGTCGGATCGGTCAGCACGGAGATATAGGGCAATTTCTCGTCATCCAGCCGCGCCAGCGCCGCGGACACTTTCGCCAGCTGCATCAGGCTGATGGTGCCTTCCATCATGCGCGCCCCGCCCGAACACGAAATTATCACCAGCGGAATCCGTTGCGCGATGCAGCGCTCGATCGCGCGCGTCACTTTTTCGCCGACCACCGCGCCCATCGAGCCGCCGATGAAGCCGAATTCCATCGAGCAGCACATCACCGCGCGCCCGTTGAGCAGACCTTCGCCGGTGAGAATGGCGTCCTGCACGCCCAATTTGCGCTGCGATTCCCGCAGCCGGGCCGCGTAAGGCCGCGTGTCCGTGAATTTCAGCGGGTCGTTCGACGCGAGTTGCGCGTCGTGCTCCACCCAGTGCCCGTCGAACAGCAACTCCAGCCGCCGCTTGGCGCCCAGCCGGTAGTGATGGCCGCACTTTGGACACAAATTCCAATGCGCTTCGAGATCTTTCTTCCAGATGATCGCGCGGCAACTCTCGCACTTCATCCACAGGCCTTCGGTCTTCACCTTCCGAGCGTCCGGAGGCACCGGCTGCTCGATCGATTTTTTCTCCCGTTTGAACCAGGCCATTAGTAGTCGATCCCCCGCTGCGCGAGAATTCCCTTCGTGTACGGATGCTTCACTTCGCGCATTTCCGTCACCAGATCGGCGAGCTCCACCAATTTTGGATGGGCGCTCCGCCCCGTGCAGATCACGTGCACGCGCTCCGGACGCGCCGCGAGCGCCGTCGCCACGCGCTCGGCGTCCAGCATCTTGTAGCTGATCACGTAATTGATCTCGTCAAACACCACCAGATCGTACCGCCCGCTATCCATCTGCGTCTTGCCGTACTCCCAAGCCTGCTCGCAAAGCTTCAAGTCTTCGGGATCGGTCTCCGCGCCGCCCACTTTCACGAAGCCGCGCCCCATCGGCCGAATCTCGAATCGGTCATCGCCCAGGAGCTTTGCCGCGTCCAGCTCGCCGTAGTGCCACGAACCCTTAATGAACTGCACCATCAGCACGCGCAGTCCCTGGCCCACCGCCCGGAATGCCGTCCCCAACGCGCACGTCGTCTTTCCCTTGCCCGGGCCGGTATAAACGATCAGCAGTCCCTTGTCGTCTGGCATGGAGAACCCGCGCGCGCTCCCGGACGGGGTCAAGACGGAAGGCAGAAGCATAGCACGGCGGCGGGGAACGCGGTGGGCCTGCTCAGCGAGGCACCACTCCACGCTGGAATTTCACGACGAGGTAAATCCCCTCACGATACGGCTGACCGTGACAAGTGGGGGGGCTATATTTCCATAAGGCGGCAGTCCTCAAAGCCTCGTCAGTGTAAGGCGGAAGAGCAGGACCGACAGCCGCCAGGTGCGATAAGCGACCATCAATTTCAATTACACCATAGAGTGATATGCCATTCTGGATGGAGCCCATCAGCGGGGGTCCCTGCGGCGCGACGGAGTCCACAAGCTTTGTCGGTGTTGGCTGATCGCAATGAACCCATTGTTCGGCGCCAGCAGGGGGATCGAAGAGGGTGGGCTCCCCCGATTCGAGCGGACTGATGTCGCTGACGACAAAATCCAAAACATCGGCTCCCCACGGCCATTCGATCAATTCTCTGGGGAAAAGCTTTCCGGTCCATGCGAGGGACCCCTGGTATGCGCGCCTGCCGAGGTTGGAGCTGCCTTGGCTGAAGGCGACAACGTGCGGCAACTCCGCTCCCAGAAGATTCGTCGCTGAGTCAAAGCAGAGATCCGAGCTATCCATCGGACCGGCTTTCATCTCCACGCACTGAAAACTCTCTTGGCCGCTCTTGCGTTCGTGAATCTTTGCTGGTTGCCAGTCTGCCTGGGAGCGCAAGCGCGAAGCAAAATCCAACAGCGTGTCGAGCCACGAAAGCAACATGGGGGGAGGGTAATGATCCGCATATTCCCAATAGTTCCCGGGCACGCCGACCCGTATCCGCGTGAAGTCCGGCAGCACAATCTCTTCGCGCCACCGGGTGGCGGATTCCCAGTCTAAACGATAGGTTCCGTGTACAGGCTTTTGTCCGCCTTCCGCATCCGTGAACATAAATTGGCCGCGCAGCGTGAAAGGCGCCGAGCCAGGGGCGCGAATGTCGGAGAGCGCGGCCGCCCGTGTGAGCCAATCGGTCGGCGTTTTCGGCTCCGGAATCGCGGGGCTTTGCGCGTGAAGTGCCCCAGAACCACAAAGCGATGCCAAAGTGATCGCAAGAGTCATGCGCAATGCGCGATGCCGAAAGCGGCGAGTGGATTCCATGCTGAGTGACTTGAAGCATATGCTAGCTGGCGGCGAGAAATTCCGCAACAAGTGGCGCCAGCGCTCGATTGTTGTCGGACCAACGAACTCGCCCGGTCGGCTCCCGAAGGCTCACTGGTACTTCCGTACTAAAACTTTCGCCCCATCCACCGCTACTTTTTGCGAGAGCCCGTGTTTCGTACAGTAACTAATCGAAGTGAATGTCCTAGCGAGTGCCCGCAAGATTCAGTGGGCCGTAACTTCGATTTCGTGCAGCTAAATTCAAGGGATATGCGTGTCTCCCGAGGAGTGCTTATCATGAACGCCCGAATTTCTCGCTTGCTTCTCGGCCTCGCGCTCGCCGCGATGCCGTTCTTCACCGTGGGTTGCGGCACAAGCGGTTCCTCCTACGTCGGCAATACGCCTCCGCCTCCCCAAGATGGAAACGTCAACTTGATGATGAGCGACGCCTCTACGCAGGACTGGGCCACCATCGGCGTCAGGGTGCTGTCCATTTCCTTGACGCCGCAAGGCGGCGGCGCGCCCGTGGTGGTGTACACCGCGCCGAATCCGGCACCCTATGTCAATTTGGTGCAGCTCGATCAGCTCAGTGAAATCCTCGGCAACGTCAGCGTGCCCGCGGGAACCTACACAAGCGCGACCATCACGATCAGCGCGAATCCGGGCGACGTTCTCTTGACCTCGGCCGCGGATCCCGCATCGTCTTTTGTGGGCGCGGCCGCCACGACGATTCCTTCCAGCCAAATTCAAATTATGGGCGCCACTGGAGGCGCCGGCAGCTTGACCGTTCCGATAAACGTGAATCTCGTTTCGCCGTTGGTCGTTTCCGCTAACCAAACGAACGCACTTGATCTCGAATTCGATCTCTCACATCCGGCGTTCATCGTGGCGGAAGTTCCTACGGCGGGATCGACGATCTGGGGCGTGAATTTCAATGGCCCGGTGCGGCATCACCCGATTGTGGACATCACGCGCCTGGTCCTCCGCCATTTCTACGGTGCCGTCACGTCGGTCTCTTCGGACGACATTGCGATCACCGTCACCAAAGTGTTTCCTGTTGAGCCCGCGGCCGCCACGGAAACCGCGATTGTTTCCGCGCAAAGTCTAAACGTGCTCGCGGATTCCACCAATGGAACTCTCTATTACGACGTGGACGCCAAGACCGTCGCGACGATCATGAACTTCAGCTCGATCGCTTCCACGATCGACGGAAAATTCGTCCGCATCGCCGCCCGGTACCAGCCCAACGGCACGCTCGTCGCCACACGAATATGGGCCAGTTCGACCTTCAATCGTTTGTGGCTCAGCCCCGAAGGCCACGTGCTGCACGTCAACACCACGAGCGATATCATCGTCGTGGACAACGAGCTGGGTATTCCGGTTCCGCTGACGGTGAACGCGAACACGCAGTTCTTCTTCCGCACTCCGTGGAACGCCGTGGCGGACTCGAAGCCGATCGGCACGGGAACGGCTTTCTTGTCGAACCTGGAGCGCGGCTTCAAAGTGCACGCCACCGTGGTGGATCCTCTGGCGGTTCCCTTGGTCGCGCAGACCATCGATATCGAAATCGCCCGTTTCGACGGCAATATTTCGGGTGCGAACCTGAACGGCTTCACGTACACGCGCAACTTCGCAACTGCCGGCGACGATTACACCGTCACGCTGCCGTACATTTCGAGCACCACACCCAATGGAAATGATCCGCTTTCCGGCGCAGCGTTGGAGGGCTACAAGTGGTGGAACTTCGCTTTCCCAACCCTGGTCACCAGCGGCACCGGCGCCCCTCTGGCCTTCGAGAACGCCACTAACGGCTCGGTCAATTTCGGCGGCACGGCAGGTCTGTTCCCCGCCGCCGGCGAAAGTTTCGCCTCTTGGAATGACCCCGTCGCAGCCAGCGGCTGGGCATTGCCTTGGACGATTCTCGTGCCCACCACTGTGCCCCTCGGCACCGCGGCCACGTCCTTCTCCAGCAACTCCTTTACGCTCGCAGAACCCGGCGGCACGCTTGATGTGCCGGTGAACCTGAACGCCGTCTCCGGCTCGGCCACCCTCATCTACCAGGTGAATCGCACCGGCAACATCGTCACGATCACTCCGGTGGATATCACCACCGGCGCGGGCCAAACCACCCTGACGAATAACTTGCTTGCAGGCACGACAGTGAAAGTCTACGGCGTGCCGCAAGCCAACGGCAGCATCAAAGCCTATGTGCTGTTCTACTTCACCGGAGTGACGCCCACAGCCGTCAACTAATCATCGGTGGGCAAGGCGAGCGCCGCCCGCGGAAATTGTCGCGGGCGGCGCAGTTTTTTTAGCGGGCGGAGCTCGCCCAAAACTTCGGAAGACTGCTAGGTCATCGCAGCAGATTGATGGGTGGAGTCTTCACCCGGCGATGGCGTCGGCTTCGGGGAGGGCGCCGCGCGTGCGTTCGCGGGTGGCGAAATCGTGGAGCGCGGTTTCGAGATCGCTGACGGTGAAATCCGGCCAGCGCTTCGGCAGGAATACAAATTCGGCGAAGGCGCACTCCCACAACAGAAAATCCGATAGACGTTGCTCGCCGCCGGTGCGAATCAGCAAATCCACTTCGGTCGAGCCGCCGCGCAGGACTTCGGCAAGCACGTCGCTGAAGGAATCTTGCGAGAGGTGCGTGACTTTGTAGAAGCGGCACGCGGCCTGGTAAATCGCTTCGCGCGCCGAGTAATCAATCGCGAGGCGCAGGTGCAGACGCGTTCCCTCGCGCGTCGCGGATTCGGCGTCCGCAATGGCCTGCCGCAGCGCGGACGGTAGCCGATCGCGGCGGCCGATGATACTCAAGCGCACGCCTTCCTCAACGCAATGCGCGGTCTCTTCGATCAAGTATTCGTGCAACACGCTCAGAATGCCCTGCACTTCGTCTTCGGGACGCTGCCAGTTCGCCGAAGAGAGCGCAAAGAGCGTGAGCGTGTGAATGCCGAGCCGCGGCGCGGACTCAATCACGCTGCGCGCCGCGGCCGCGCCGGCGCGATGGCCGGCCGTGCGCGGGAGTCCGCGCGACGTCGCCCAGCGGCCGTTTCCGTCCGAGATGATGGCGACGTGAATCCCGCGAGTGAGCGGAGTTGCCGCGATCGGCGCCGCATGAGGAATTGCTGTTGGATAGGGAACGGATTGTTGCGTGCTCATCGTTTGGTTCTTTCCCCGCCGCTTGTTTTACCGTACGCCGTAACGTTCAGTCCTAAACGAAAACGAACTACAACAGTTTCAGCGCTCTCGCTCGCGCGTCGCGCGAATCAACGCTTCCATGTGATCGAGGTAGCGTTCGAGCGCGCGGCGCCCCGCGGGAGTCAGCCGGTATTCCGTCTTCGGCGTGCGCCCGTCGAACGATTTCGTGCACACGACGTACGCCGCGTCTTCGAGTTTTCGCGCGTGGACGCTCAGATTGCCATCCGTGGTCTTCAGTAGTGATTTCAATTCGTTGAAAGTGAGCGAACGATTCGCCGCAAGCGCGCTCACGATCCCTAGCCGGATTCGCTCGTGAATCAGGCGGTCGAGATCGGCAGGCAAACCGCCTCCCGGCGTGCTGCGCATCCGTGCCGCCGGCGCTTCGCGCTCTTTCCCGCGCGCCGGACGCTCTTGTCTCTCTGGTGACGATCGAGCCATAAATTCTTTCCTAGCCTCCGTAACGCAACGCGATCCACAACCCGAATAAAATGTGGGTTGCGCCGAATCCCGCCGCGAGAAACAGATCTCCCCAGTTCGCCGGCGCCGCGAGCGCCAGCGCACCCAACCCCATCAGGCAGATTCCCATCACCGGCACGACGCGCACCGAAAATGCCCCACCCGTTACGATCGCCGTGCCGTACAGCAGCAGCCACATGCCGGGCAGAATGGCCAAGAGCGAGGTGTTTCCGGAACGAATCAGCGCGATAGTGAGCAGGGCGCCGACTCCGATCGGCGGCGCAAAACTGAGGACGAATCTGCGGCCGGGCCCTGAGAGCAGCTTGGAATTAGCGAAATGCGCTTTGGTCACGGCGGTCGAAGCGCCGATGGCAATCGCGACGAACGCCTCAATCAGCCAGACAAAAAGCCACGCGCGCGGCGAGCTTTGCCGCGACGCCGCCACCGCCGCGACGATGGCCGTGACGCCCATGGCCATGCCGCCCCATCCCGGCACCGCGGTGAATTCCGCCGAGCTCTGCATGGTTTCACGGATGTAGCGCAGGTGTTCGGCGGCGCGGGCATCGATGGGAATCGGCTCGCTCACCTTGGCGCGAAGCGGGTCCATGGCCATAGCGGTGATGGTAGTCTGCCGGTGGATTGCTGTCAAGTACTTTGCAATGCAAAGTTTCCAACCCCCGCAATTGGCAGCCCGCCCGGCATTCCGCTACACTGGGGGCCGTTGTCCCAAAAAGGAGACTCCGCGCCATGACCGAAGAAGCCTTCTGGAACGAGATGGAACGCCGCGTCGCGAAGTACGATCTGCTCTGCCATCCTTTTTACAGAGCCTGGTCGGAAGGACAATTGACGCGCGACGATCTGCGCGAATACGCGGCGGATTACTACCACCACGTCGCGGCGTTTCCCCGTTACCTCGATGCGTTGCAGTCGCGGCTGCCGAACGGCGAGTTGCGCGAGGCCATCGTCGGCAATTGGGAAGAAGAGATGGGAATGAGCGCGCACGAGGTAACCGCCAAGCAGGGCCGCGCGCATGACGAATTGTGGCTCCAGTTCGCGGAGGCGATGGGGGCCGATGCGGCGCAGACGCACGCGGGCCAGCCGAGCGACGAAGTATGCGACCTAATCGATACATTCAGCCGCTACGCGCGCGAAGGTTCGGCGGCGGAAGCGCTGGCGGCGTTCTACGCCTACGAATCGCAAGTGCCGCGCATCGCGACGGAGAAAGAGCGCGGGTTGCGCGCGTGGTACGTCGCGGGCGATGCGGCCTGCGAGTACTTTACGCTGCATGCGACGGCGGACGTGCGGCATAGCCGCGTCTGGCGATATCTGCTCGACCGTGAGCTCGCGGCCAATCCGGCGCAGGCGGAACCGGCGCTCGCAGCGGCGGAAAACACCGCGCAAGCTTTGTGGCGCGCACTTGACGGGATCGAGGCGCGGCGGCAGGCGGCGCACGCTCACTTCGCGTAGGGGTGTCCGGCGAGAATGGTGAAGGCGCGGTAGAGCTGCTCCGCCAGCATCACGCGCGCGAGTTCGTGCGAGAAGGTCAGCGAGGAAAGTGAAATCTTCGTCGTCGCGCGGCGGCGAATCGCTTCCGGAAAACCATCGGCGTCACCGCAGAGAAAAATCAGTTCTCGTGTGCCGCGATCACGCAGTTCCCCCAACCACTTGGCGAATGATTCCGAACTAAGCTGTTTGCCGGCGGCGTCGAGCAGAACCACAGTCGCGCCGGGCTCGAACTCCAGTTTGCGCGCGGCGGCCGCGGAACCATCGCGCAGCTCGATCGTTTCCACTTGGGCGAAGCGCCGAATCCGCGCGAGGTAATCTTCCACGAGCGCGCGAATCTCGCCGCGCCGGGTTTTTCCGAGAAAAATTAAGCGGATGCGCATCATTCCAGTCTAGTGCCGCGGCCATCATAGCGGCGATCGCCGCGCTTCGCGCGCGGTCACGACTTCAGCGCGTAGGAGCGGTAAAGCGTGTCGCGCTGCGCGGGCGTGTAGCCGGCGTCGAAGATGATGCGGCGCAACTCGGATTCGTTGGTGCGATTGCGCACGCCGGCGGCGAAGACGACATTTTCTTCGATCAGAATGCTGCCGACGTCGTCGGCGCCGAACTGCAAACCGAGCTGGCAAATCTTGATTCCCGGCGTGAGCCAGCTCGATTGGATGTGGTCGATGTTATCGAGCACGATGCGGCTGATGGCCAGCGTCTTCAAATAATCGAACGCGGTCGCTTCCGGAACTTTCTTGCCCAGCGGTGTATTCTCCGGCGCAAAAATCCAGGGGATGAAGGCGGTAAATCCGCCGGTGTCTTCCTGAATGCGGCGGATACGCTCGAGATGATTCACCCGGTGGCGCAACTCCTCGCCGCAGCCGAACATCATGGTCGCGGTGGTGCGCAGTCCGAGCGAATGCGCGGTGCGGTGCATCTGTTCCCACTCGTCGGAGGTGCACTTGAGGCGCGAGATGCGCGCGCGCACTTCGTCGTCGAGAATTTCCGCGCCGCCGCCGGGGATGGAATCGAGTCCGGCGTCCATCAGGCGGGCGATGGTGTCGCGCACGGAGAGATCGGATACTTCCGCGATGCACAGAATTTCCGGCGCGGAGAAGCAGTGCAGATGCACTTGGGGGAAACGCTGCTTCAGCGAGCGCAGGAGATTCTCGTAATACTCGATGCGCAGGTCGGGATGGAGTCCGCCTTGCAGCAGAATTCCTGTCCCGCCGAGTTCGAGCATCTCTTCGATCTTCTTGTAAATGCTCTCGAAGGAGAGCAGATAGCCTTCGCGCGAGCCGAGCGGGCGGTAGAACGCGCAGAACGAGCAATACTCGGTGCAGAAATTCGTGTAGTTGATGTTGCGATCGATCTGATAGGTGGCGATCCGCGGGTCGGTCTTCTTGCGGCGGACTTCCATCGCCGCCATGCCGATGCCGAGCAGGTCATCGGAGCGGAAGAGATCGAGCGCTTGTTCGATGGTGATCGCCATTTGCCCTTTTTCGTCCTCAGCCGCAGAACAATCTCTGCGGGAGCCGGTCTTGGTCTCTGTAGCGCCAGCCTTTAGGCTGGCATCCCTTAGCCTCCCAGGTGCCGCCCTGGAGGGCGGCGCTACATAAACCTAAGAAGTCCGCGCCGAGAAACTACCGCGCGGCGCGGACGCCCGGGGCCGTCGCCGCAAATTCTATCGGCTTGGCGCGTGGAATCAAACCCGCCTTGGCGCATTCCGCGAAGTATAAATTCAGCCCGGCGATATTTTCGGCGTCGAGCGAATAGTCGATGTTCTCGCGCAAATAAATTTCCAGGGCGCGCGGCGGCAATTCGAGTTTGAGCGCGGCGGCTTCCGAGATTTCGCCGATGCGCGCGAGGCCGTACTCCTTCGACGCGAGGAAATCCGCCACGACCTCAGGCGTCGCCGCGCCGCGCCGTGCGGCCCACACCGCGAGGACGCACGGCAGGCCCGTCATTTCGCGCCACTGCTGAGCGACGTCGTACACGAAAAGCGTGTCCACGCCGGGCACGGGCTGCTCGTCGTCGCTGCCGCCGCAGCAAGATTCGTTGCCGGGAGATTTTCCAGCAAGCGCGTCCACCTTGAGGCGGACGCGGAGGGCCGGATCGCCAATCAGCAGCGCGGCGTCGGCGTCGTGCAGCATGGCGCCGGGATCGGGCTCCATTTCGATGAATTCCGGCTCGATTTTCCAGTGATTGCGGCAGAGCAGCCGCACCAGCGCGGTTGAACTACGCGAATTGCAGTCCAGCGCGAAGCGGCGCACGCGTTCGACGGGGCGCTTGGCGACCACCAGGATGCTGCGCACCTCGCGCTTGGCGGCGACGGCCATGTCCGGCAGGAGTACGAGATTCTCTGTGCGCTGGTACTCGATTACGGGGATGACGCCGATGTCTACTCGCCCGGCGCGCAAATCTTCGGCGCATTGCGACGGCACGGCGAAGGAGAGGTCGTAGCGGCCCTCGAGCGGACCTTCCGTGAGTCCCCAGGCGAGGGGCGCGGTGTTCAGGAATTCGACGATGGATACTCGTAGCTTGCTCATGGCGTTAGTGATTGGGAGGAAATAATCATAGCATAGCGTTCCGGGGGAGGCCCGCAGTCCGCCACGGGTCGCCACAAGCTTTTCCTCGAGCGACGATCTTCAACCCACTTAATGGATGGTTTGGCAGAACCCGGCTATTGGGGGCTTTTTGCGGCTTGGACGAGGGATTGGATTGCTTCGATGGTGTCGATCTGGGATTCCTCGAAGCCGATGTCGGCGAAGTCTATGCCGAACTTGTTTTCCAGGAGGACGACGAGTTCGACGGCGTCCACGGAGGCGAGGCGGCCGCTGATGAACAAGGAGCTCGCATCGGTGAAGGGCTGTTTATCGCCCTTGGAAGCCAGCAGTTTTTTCAAGAATTCCCGAACTTCGGTCAATTGATCCATGGCGGTCCTCACCAATTCAAATTAAATAGACGCAAAAAGAACCGGAAGTGCACGGTCAGGGGATAGATGCGTTGTTCGGTGCCTGAAAAAACGAACAGAAGGCAGTAGAAAAAACCAACGCACATGGAGGGCCAAAGCTGTCCGCGAAGGAAGCCTTTCGGAGCCGGATCGCGGCGGCGCAAATTGGAAATGCTGATGGCCGCGGCGAGGACGGCGCAATAAAAGAGCGAAACCTGATACCCCGCGAGCGCGCGCATCACGCCAAGCTTTTGAATGAAATCCAAATCGCGGAAGAAGTGATAGTAGGCGTTGCCGAAGCAGGCCGCGGCAAAGATCGCCGCAACCAGCCGCAACTTACCGCTTTTCTTGAAATATCGCAGAAAAACAGGATAGAAGAAGAAATCCACCAACAATTCCTTGAAGTAGAAATAATAGCGATTGAAAAATTCCGCGACCGTGCGGGAAGAGAGCGGCCGATAGGTGTTGCGCAGCGCGTTGAAGCCCGCCATCCGGCAGATGGCGACAAAGCGATGCCCGTATATGGAAACGTAGAAAATGGCCTCGAAAAAACCGGCGATCAGCGTGGCCCAGCACATGTACCAGGGCAAAGGAGAGTGGCCGGTACTGATCGCGAGGGCGCGAGTAAACGAGGGCACCCCGAAGAAGTCGTGCACGCAGCGATTGAACAGCTGCGAGAACAACGAAATCAGAATCGACCAGAGCAGAAGCTTCAAGCCCTTCAATTGAACGACGGCGAGCTGCTCGGGGTCACGCGCTTCGATGCGCCGGAGGTAAGCGGCGCCCTTCGGGAGGGGCGTTTGCGTCGAGCCCCAGAAGGGCCGGTACACGCCGAGTTGAAGTCGTAGCGGATCGCAACTCGGGGACTTCCGGTCGAGCAGGGAGTACCCGATGAACCAAACGTACGTGGACAAGACGGTGGCGAACTGCCAGACGTGCACACGGTACGAGGACGCCGAGGGAATGCGGGTGGCGAGAAGGATGAACGCGGTATAACCCGTGAGCAAAAAAAGGACCGGCCGCTTTCCGTACCAGGAGCGAGGCCACACGGATGCGGCCCAGAAAAGAATGGCGCCGAGTCCAATCGCGGAGGCGCTGAAAATCATGTCGTAAAGCGATTGCGGCAGGCTGTAGAGCGGCAGCATGAAGGTGAAGAAAAGCGTGGCGACGGTTACGAGAATTCTGCGGCGCTCCGGGAGCAGCGTAATCAGCAGGAGCCAGGGAATGAGCGGCCACCAGGATGCCTTGGCGTAGTGCAAGCCCACGCCAAACAGAGCGAGCACAACAATCTTGCCCAGCGGGGTCTGCGCAAACGCGACGACGCGGGGATAGGTGTCAATGCGCGGGATGAGACGAAAGTTGGCAAGTCTCTCCGCAGCCTGCGGGCCGAATTGCTCGGGCTGGGCCGCGATGACGCTCAAAACTTGCCCTCATTCAGGAGGGTGACGAGTTCCTTGCGGTTCACCTTGCCGTTGGCGTTCAGCGGCAAGGAGTCGAGCCGATGAACCGCGGAGGGAATCATGTAGGGCGGCAGCCGGTCCTTGATTCGAGATCCGATCTCGGGATCGTCCACGCCAAACTGGCCGCACACGAACGCCACGATGCCGTTAGCCGAACCGTGCTCCGTGGGCCACGCCACCGCGGCCACCGCATCGGTGACGTAGATATCGCGCAGATGGGCCTCCACTTCTTCCAATTCCACGCGCAGTCCGCGCACTTTCACTTGATTATCGATTCTTCCGAGATGGTGAAGTATTCTCGCGGCATCGCGGTAGGCGAGATCGCCGGTGCGGTACCAACGCTTCCCGCGCAGCACCGGGAAACTGGCGCGAGTCAAATCTTCGGCGCCAAAATAGCCGGAACTCAATTGCGGTCCGGCCAGCAAGAGTTCGCCGTGTTCGCCGTCGGGAAGAAGTTCCAGGGCCGAATCCACAATCGCGACTTCCATTTCCGGAAACGGTGTTCCGATGGCGACGACCCCGCGATTCGGCGTGGCATTCTCCGGGCCGGCGAATCTTTGTCCGGTGCAGACGACGGTGGCCTCGGTGGGGCCGTATAGATCGTCCACGACGCTATTGGGCGCGGCCTTTTGCCAGAGCTCCGCGGAAATTACGGGCAGCGGTTCACCGGAAAAGAGGGAGTAACGGAGGCTGGTCATCGCGCCGGGAACGAGCATTTTCATTCGTTTCATGCTGCCGGCGACGGAGGGAACGGTGAACACGACCGTGGCGTGCTGCCGCTGGATGAAGGCGGCCGGCGCGATCAATTGCGTGGCGGGCGCAACAAGCAGCGCCGCGCCGCAATTCCAGGTGGCGAACATGTCAAACACCGAAATATCGAAGGTAATCTCCGCCAGTGCGGCAATGCGATCCGAAGGTTTGAAAGCGTAGCGGGCCTGCATCGTGGCAACGAAGCGTGAGACAGCGCCGGCCGAAATCATCACTCCTTTGGGAACGCCCGTCGTCCCCGACGTGAATTCGATGTAGCCGAGATTCTCGGGGCCGACCGGGACGGGGCAGCCCTGCGCATCAAAGCCCGAGAATGAGTCTTTGCCCTGAACGGCGATGGTGGCGCCGGCGTCCGATTGAAGTTCCGCCGAGGCCGCAAGCTCCGGGGCCAGGATCAGGCGCGGGCAATGACTCAGGACACGCGGGGTCAGCTGCAACAAACCGGTGGAATCAACGATTAGCGCTTCCGCCCGGACGCGGTGCAGGAGTTGGATGAGCCGGTCCTCCGGGAGCTTCGTGCCGATGGGCACGTAGGTGCCGCCGGCCCAGCAGGTGCCTAGAATTCCGACGTACGTCGGGAGGCTTCGGGAGGCCAGGATGCCCACCCGGGGCGCCGCAACTTGCGCGTTGCGCCGGACCCAGTCCGCGACGGGTTGAACCCATTGACACAGTTGCGAGTACGTAAATTCTTGCGTGCCGAGGGAAAGCGCGATGTTATCCGGAAGGCGTAGCGAGCTTGCATGGAACCCGTTGGCGAGGTTGAAGCTCATGGGGGTCAGCCGGCACGAATAACTTATGGTAGCAACGGGAATCAGGACGCAGTGGGGCGGCGGGGCCGGCTGTGTTGGAACTGATACTTAGAGAATCGTCACAGCAAGGCCTGCGAACCAAGCAGCAATTCACCGGCGCAAGTGCGGTCGGAGCCCAGGGCGCTTCTGGTCCGCCAACGGACATCACCCAGGCGGGAGTTATCCACCGCAGACTTGACAGTTCCAGTAACATGCGGATAGTGTCGGCGTTTTCCGGGGGTGGGCCGGCGGGAAACATTCACCTGCCCCGGCCAACGTCGCCGGGTCGTAAGAACCGCGCCCCGACCAGAACCGTCGGGATACACAAACCGTGCTTGGGAGACCGCTGCCGCGGGCGATGGAACATCCCGAGCACGGGAAGGCAGTCTCGCATGGAACTGGATGCTTCCCTCGATTGGCTGGCGCTTTCGCTGACGCCCGGGTTGGGCGCGCGGCTGACGGCGCGGCTGCTGGAGAACATCGGTCCTCCGGAAGAGATTTTTCGAGCGAGCCGCGGGGCGCTGGAATCCTGCGGCTTGCCGGCGGCGCCGGTGAAAGCCGTGCTGGCGCAACAGCCGCGGGCCGCCGCAGAAAAAGAACTCGCACAATTGAAGAAAATCGGCGCGAAACTGCTGCACTGGGACGAGCCGCACTATCCCAAAACATTGCGATCGATTTACGATCCGCCGCCGCTGCTGTACGTGCGCGGCGATCCGGCGATGCTGACGAAACACGCGCTGGCAATTGTGGGTTCGCGGCGGCCGACCCCATACGGCAATCAAGTGGCCGAGCGGCTGGCCCGCGATCTGGCCGAACGCGGGCTGGTGATCGCGAGCGGGATGGCGCGCGGGATCGACGCTTCGGCGCACCGCGGGGCGTGCGCGGCGTCGCGCGGCGGGACCATCGGCGTTTTGGGGACGGGCATCGACGTGGAGTATCCGAAAGAGAACCGCAAACTTTTTGCGCAGGTGGAGCAGCGCGGCGCGCTCATTTCGGAATTTCCGTTGGGGACGCCGCCGGCGCCGGAGAATTTCCCCGTTCGCAACCGCATCATCGCCGGAATCGCGCTGGGCGTGGTGGTGGTGCAGGGTGAGCAGCATTCGGGCTCGGTGATTACGGCGCGCCTCGCGATGGAGTTCGGCCGCGAGGTGTACGGGGTGCCGGGGAACGTCACGGAGCCGTGCAGCTTCGCGCCGCACCAATTGCTGCGGCAGGGAGCGAAACTCGCGGGCAGTTGGGAGGATGTCGTCGAAGAATTGCCGACGCCGGTGCGCGCGGAACTTTTCCCGGTGGAGACGGCCCCCACGGAAGAGCGCGCCAAGATGATCGAAGAAGCGATGGACGGAATCGAGCGAAAACTCTACGCGTTGCTACATCCGGACGCGGCCGTACAGATTGACGAGCTTGTCGAGAAATCGGGACTGAATTCGTCGGAAGTGTTAGCCGCGCTGTGTGAGATGGAGATGCGCGGCGTGGTGCGGCAACTACCGGGAAAACAATTTCTGCGCGCGCTGGTGTGACGCGCGCGCAGGTCACTAATTCAGGGACATGACTTCAGGTTAAAATCCACAATCGGTTAGAACACCCATATCTGGAGGTTGCGACGCAAAACCCATGAGAAGACCGACTGCCCTCTCGTTCGTTGCCCTTGTTTTTGGCGGAGTTGTTTGCCTCGTGTCAGCTTTGCATGCCCAGCATCCAAATCGGGTCACGGGGACTTACACGAACATGTATTACAACGAAGAGGGCGGAGATCTGCTCGGGGAGGAGTTGAAGATTGTGTTTACCGATGGTGGCTATCAAGGCGCGCTGCAATTCGCTGAGGGCGGGGCCGGGCCGCTCATCGTGGTGGACATCAAGATCGACGGTGACAAAATCGCGTTCACAGTGCCTGATTCCTCGCCGGATGCCGGTTCCTTCAGCGGAACGATTAAGGACGGCGTGCTTCACGGGGAGTTTGTCTACAAGGCGGGAGGAACCGATACCGTAACGCTGAAAAAGTCCAAGAGCTACTGGGATTAGCAGCACGCGAACAGCCCCGTCTCGAAATACTCTAGATCGAGCGGACGGGCATAGCGACGATGTCGTCCACCTGCGCAATTTCCTTCACCACGAAACCTTCGGCGTATTGGACTCCGATCATCTGGCCGTAATGGCGCGCGGTGTCGCTCATGCGCTGCTCGAGCTGGTCGAGCGGGAGGTGCACCTTGGAATGTTTTTCGTGCGCGGGCGGGCGGAACTGCGAGGCGTAGGAGAGAATCGCGCGGCGGCGCTGGTCATAATACTTGGTGATGTCCACGGCGAAGGTGGGGTTCGCTCGGCCGTAGGCGGCAGCGTAGAGGATTTTGAAGGGGCGGAAGGCTTCGCCCTCGAGCGCGTAATTCTTCAGGCCGGCGATGAAGCAGGCTTCGTAGCCGACGAGCGACGCATTGTAGTGATCGGGATGGCGGCCCTTCCAGTACGGGAGGATCACCGTGCGCGGCTGAAATTCGCGGATGATTTTGGCGATGGCTTCTTTGTATTCGTCGCAGACGCGCAGATG
>Ga0209415_10009918_pt1 | contig 16282 bp, 13 predicted proteins | sample PeaSoiSIISIP2007_FD_187696 | JGI IMG/M metagenome (GOLD analysis project Ga0209415, IMG submission 187696) | Peat soil microbial communities from Weissenstadt, Germany - SII-SIP-2007 (SPAdes) (version 2) | ecosystem: Environmental > Terrestrial > Soil > Wetlands > Peat | place: Germany...
TGGCTGCTGATGACTCAGGATAGGGTGAATTTGGGAGTGCTTCCGATCACCCATGATTTCATTGCGACCATGATGGGTACCGACCGATCCACGGTGAGCCTGGCAGCGGCGGTTTTGCAAAAAAATGGGATTATCGATTACGTGCGAGGCGCAGTGAAGATTGTGAACCGCCGGAAACTGGAAAAATCCGCTTGTGAGTGCTACGCCGTTATTCAACAGTTCGAGGATGAGCTGGGATTGAGATAGGCGATTCCGGCGAGTGTTGCGTACCCCACAGACAGCAACCTCTTTCCATCGCTACTGTTCAGGCCTTGTCTAATCACAACAGTTCTGAAGTACGTTCGAAAAGTGGTGACTTGGGAGAACCTCGTTCAGGGCAATGAAAAGAGTGGTTTTTGTTGTGGCAGGGCCTTCGAAGACCAATGCTAAGCCGTCTTTCACAAGAACATAAACGACCCAAATCGCGAGGTGGCCATGGAGCCGATGCGTCGCAAAATGGTATGGGCGGAAAGACCGAATTTTCAGGGCTGGGCTTGCTCCGAGTGCGCCTGGGTATTCGAGGCTAGAGGACCGCTCGTCGGCGAATCCATTGATGACATGAAGATGAACTACGAACAGCAACGCGACAAGGAGTTCAAATCGCATGTCTGCGCCGAGCACCCGCGAGCTCGAAAAAATACCTAATAGCGGGATCACTGGCGGGCTAGATGCAGCGTGAATTACTTGTGATTGGATTCCTGGCGACGATCACGAGAGGCGGAGACATGCTGATGTTGAAGCGGTAGATGCGTGCTGCAGGCGTTCGCCAGGTTTGATCATCCTTTACGAATTCCGCGAGAAGCAGTAAATCTGGACCGGAACGCGGCTATAATCCGGCCGGGGAAGCTGCGCGCAAATATGAAAAAGCTAAGGGCTATTGAGCGGGCGATTGGGATGGATGCGTCCATTACGCGACGGGATTTTCTTGGGTCGACGCTGCTGGGGTCTGGCGCGATGCTCCTTGGGGGGCTTTCGCCGGCGGAGCTGCTGGGTTCGCCCGCAACCGGCAGACCTGCGGGGACGAGTGAAAGTGATGATTGGAGCGGTTACAGCGGGGTCGGGGAATACAGCGTTTCCAATGGCAATACGTACGAAGTCATGCAGGCCGGGCACCAGATGCGCGATGGGGCTTACGAGCCGTTCACGGCGGACACCATCGAGACTGGGGAGACTTACGATTGCGCGGTGATTGGCGGGGGGATCAGCGGGTTGGCGGCGGCGCTATTTTTCCAGCGACAAGCGAGACCGGGGAAGACGTGCCTGATTCTGGAGAATCATCCAATTTTCGGGGGCGAAGCAAAACAGAATGAGTTTGAGGTGGATGGCAAGCGGCTGGTGGGGCATCAAGGTTCTGCGATTTATCTTGTTCCTTACCCGCACAGTTTTATCGGGCGGTTTTACGACTCGATCGGGCTGCACACTCCGAAGCTGACTTATCAGAAATGGGCTGGGGCGCAGGCGGAAATGGCTGTGGGGCGCACGCCGTATGAATCGGCGGGAATGAGTAAAGGGCAGTACGGATTGTGGTTCGGTGCTAAGTTTGGGCAGAAGAACGGGACGTGGCTGATCGATCCGCTGGGCAAAAAGATGGAGGGGGCGCCGGTTTCGGTGGTGCAGCGGCGCGAACTTTTGCGGTGGTTTTCGGGGGCGGCGGCGGACGAATCCAAGTTTGAGGCGCCGCAATACGAGGGCGATGAAGCTTCGCGCAAGCTGGACGCCATTACATTGGAACAACACTTCATTGAGCGCTATGGCCTGTCTCGCGAAACGATTCGGACTTTTCTTTCTCCCGTCGAGGGAGGCGGATCGGGGCTCGGCCCGGACGCACTATCGGCTTTCTGCGAGTACGCCGCGGACTTGCTGCATCCGTGGGATGACGGTTCGGGCGATGCGGTGCAAATGTTTCCTGGTGGAAATACAACGATCGCGAGGCTGATGCTCAAGGCGCTCGTGCCGTTCGCGATTGACGGAACGACATCGGTGAATGACGTCACGCGCGGGCTGGTCAAGTTCGCTGCACTGGATGTGGCGGGTGCACCGGTTCGGGTGCGGCTTTCTGCGACGGCGCTTTCGGTGCGCCATGATGGCAATCCCGCAAAAGCGGCTACGCTGACGATTGCCTATGTGAAAGATGGGAAAGTTTTTCGCGTGAAAGCGCGCTCGGCAGTGATCGCCGGAGGCAGTTGGACGGCCAAGCACATCGTGAAGGATTTGCCGGAAGCGCAGCAGAAAGCGTACGCGCAGTTTTACCGCTCACCGTGCATGATGGCCAATGTCGCGGTGCGCCACTGGCGGTTTCTGCAAAAGATGGGAATCACGGGGTGCCGCTGGTTTGAAGGCGTGGGCAATTACATGGACGTGCGGCGGCTGGCGGTGTGCGGCGATGTCGCGCCCACGATCAGTCCGGATTCGCCGATTGTGCTTACGCTGAAAGTTCTTTATTCGTATCCGGGGGCGTCGACGGAAGAGCAGGGGCATCGCGGGCGCGGGGAAATGCTTACGACTTCTTTTCGCGAATACGAGCGGCGCATTCGCGAGCAGTTTGCGGACATGTTTTCCGGGGCGGGATTCGATGCGCAGCGGGATATAGCGGGCATTGTGCTTAACCGGTGGGGGCATGCTTATCTCAACCCGCAGCCGGGGTTTTTCTTTGGGAAAAATGGCCAGCCGGCGCCGCGAGAGATTTTGCGAAGCGCGCCGTTTGGTAGAATCGCGTTCGCCAATACCGACTTGGCCGGCGCTATGGATCATCGCTACTCCATCCTTGAGGCCCAGCGCGCCGTCGGCCAATTGCTCGACCAAGTTCTGACCAGCTGAATACCGTCACGGCGCTATGCGGAGCATGACGACGGCGTGGGAGGGAACCTTGGCGCTGAAGGTGCCGGTGGACTTGCCGAGGTCTTTGTGGGCCCAGAGGTCGCGGACGTTTGCGCTGAGATGGGCGGGGTAGCCGAGATCTTCCCAGGAGACGGAGATGTCGGCGTCAGAAGCGCCGCGATTGAGGAGCACGACGGCGCGGCCGCCATCTTTCAGTTGTTTGGCCCAGACTTCGGAGTCGCCATTTTTGCGGACGCGGCGGCCTTCCATGCCGAGAGGATCCTGATCGACGGCGATGACTTCCTTGTTGGTGAGGATTTCCTTGATCTCGGGAGTCATGTGCGCCAAATCGTTTCCGGCCATGAGCGGAGCGGCGAGCATGCACCAGAGGCTGAAGTGCGAGCGGTACTCGATGGTGGTCATGCCGCCGTTGCCGACTTCCAGCATGTCGGGATCGTTCCAGTGGCCGGGGCCGGCGTAGGATTCGATGCCGACTTGCAGATCGAGAATCTGCGTCCAGCTGAGCTGGTCTTTCTTGCAATCCCAGCAATCGGAGATGTCGCCGGTGGTGCGCCAGAGGTTGCCGACGTCGCGAGCCCAGAGCCAGGGCTTGTTGGAACCCCACTCGCAGAGGCTGAAGACGATGGGGTGGCCGGCGGTTTTCAGCGCATCGCGCATGGTGGCGTAGGAGGCTGGGGCGTTTTGCGTGCCGGTGTTGCACCAATCGTATTTGAGGTAATCGACGCCCCACGCGGCGTATTGCAAAGCGTCTTGATATTCGTGGCCGCGGCCGCCGGGGCGCATCTGGCAGGTGTGCGTGCCAGCGTCAGAGTAGATGCCAAATTTCAGGCCTTTGGAATGGACATAATCGGCGACCGGCTTGATGCCATTGGGGAAATTTTTGGGATCAACGACGATGTTGCCGGCAGCGTCGCGGCTGATCTGCCAGCAATCGTCGATGACGACGTATTCGTAGCCGGCGTTCTTCATGCCGCTGCTGACGAGAGCGTCGGCGGCGGACTTGACGAGATCTTCGCTGACGTTGCAGCCGAAGCGGTTCCAACTGTTCCAGCCCATGGGAGGAGTGAGAGCAAGACCGTTTTCGAGGGCGCGAGCGGGTGCAAGGCAAAGAAGAATTCCGAAGAAGAGGAGCAGCGCGGGGCGAAGCATTCTTTTCATAAAGGTCTCCATGAAAACCTTTCTGCTGGCTCTGTTGCATTTCTGCTAGGGCCAAAAAACAGAACTTCCCCCCACGGTTGCCGGGAAGGGTCATTCCGCGCCTGATAAGCGGAAGAACCACGGAAGGAACGAGATGCTCCTACGCAGTGGCGGTGGCAATTTTTGCGGCGGCTTCCGCAGTATAGACAACGACGGCCTTTTTGCCGCCCTTTGCGGCAGTGGCGTGGATCGTGTTCATGTTGATCCCCCTGGCGGCAAGTTTGTCCAAACATTGCGCCAGCGCGCCGGGTTTGTTGGACAGATCGTAGGATTCCGCGGGAGTTTCCTGATAAGAAATGCGGGCCGCGTCGAGAGCTTTCTTGGCACGCCGGGCATCTTCCACGATGACTTGGACTGAGCCGGCCGTACCTTGAGCGGTTCCCAAGAGGGAAAGAATATTTACCTTGGCGTCGCCAAGGATCCGCGCGATTGCGGCGACGGCACCAGGTTGATTGTCAATAGAAATGGTGAACTGTTTGGTTTTGGCCATGGTCGGCACCTCCTGCCGATTCGAGGAGATTATACGCCCAGATGCGCTGATTCCGGCGGCGCGCACGAAGGAACAAGAAGAAGCCCCATCCTTCGAGCCCAAAGGATGAGGCCTCTTCAGGTCAGCCCTTCAGCGCTTCGTTAGCTGGAGCTCTCAACGCAAAAAGGAAGCGACCGTTACTGCTTGGCAGCAGCGGCTTTCTGGGCCGGCACGGGTTTGCCGGTAAGTGCCGAAGCGATGGCCGCACCGATGGGGCTTCCCCAACCGGTGCAAGCATCCCAGCCGGGGCCGGCGGAGTAGGCGCCGTTGTTCCCAGTGGTGATGTCGTGGAAGGCGCCGTTAACGGACGCCAGTTGTGAGTACACGAGCGAGGTGAGCGAGCCCACCCGTTTGCCGAGCAACTGGTTGATGCAGGCGGTGAGGCCGGCCCAAAGAGGGGCAACGGCGCTCGTGCCACCGATGACCGAGGCTTGTCCATCGACGTAGACGTCGTAACCGGATTGCGGGTCGGCATCGCCCGAAACATCCGGGACACCGCGGCCAGCGAAATGGGAAGGATTCACCGATACCGGAACGTTGGCTTTCGACTGGTAAGACGGAATGGGGAAGATGTCGCTAACGCCTCCGCCGCTGGCACCCTCCTGAGCTGCTGTTTCGTTCCAGACCACTTCGCCACCGTACTGGTTATTGGAGGCGGTGAGCTTCGTGCCACCGCAGGCGAGGGCGTAGGGACTGGAAGCCGGGAAGTCCACGTGCTGGAGGTTGTCAGTGAGACCGTCGGTCGAGCCGTTGTCGCCAGAGGCAATGCAGACAGTGAGGCCGAGGGTTGCGGCGTCTTCCATCAGGGTGTTGAATTCGGTGAGGGATTGCTGGCTCCAGGAGGATTCCGGGCCGCCCCAGCTGATGGAGATCACCGAGGGGTTGTACTTGGTGTCATGAACGGCGGCGGCGATGGCGTTGTAGAAGCCCTGGTCGGTGTTGGGAGCGAAATAAACGGCGAGCGTGGACTTGGGGGCCACGGCGCCAGCCACTTCGATGTCCAGCATGACCTCGCCATCCGGGCCATTGGGATCGCCGGTGGGCTTGTTGTGGCCACCGTTGACGGAGATGGCGACAAGTTTAGGCGCCGTCATGCCCAGCGTGTTCTTGAAATAAGTCTGAACGTCCTTTGCTTTGTAACCACCGCCCAGTTCGATGATGGCGATGCACTGGCCGGTGCCATCGGCGCCCGCGGGAAAGTCATAGAGTTGGGCAACTTGCACCGGGGTGAAAGTGCCGGCGGGCTGGGTGGTCCGAGCATGCGTGGTCATCGCTGGGTGGCGCGTGCGAAAATGAGGCCTCGCTTGCGGGCGATTGTCGAGCCCGAGGACGGCGGTAACGATGCCATCGAGTTCCGAGGGAATGTGAATGGAGCCGGTACGGCCGCGATACGGACCGATGGAGGAGTCGTAGTTCGTGAGCTCGACGTTAAACGCCTTGCTGAAGTGTGCCACCGTGCCCGAGAGCGTCACGGAGCCCTTGGCCTGATTGGTTTCCGAGATGCTCAGTCCAAACTCGTGAGCAAACTCTTCCACCTTTTGGATGTCTTCCTCCAAAGCTCCGCGTTGCGCGAGGAACTGTTCGCGTGTCAAGTGCTGGCGTTCTGTAGCGTGTTTTTGCAACAGGGAATCCACGGCCGCCTTTTCGTTCGCGGTCGCTTTGTTATTTTTCATCCTGGCGTCCTCGGCCTGGGCCCGTGAACGCAAGAGCACGGTGACTTGAAGACTCTCATCGGGATTGGCTGCACCAATCGCCTTTGCTCCGGCAACAACTACTCTTTCACTACCTTTGAGGGGGACGTGTTCTGTGTAATTAGCCATAGGCTCCTTTCGATTCCGGGGGAGGGAATGGAAAGGGAGAGTTGGACAGGTGGGAAAGGGAGGGGAGCGGCGAATCTCTTGGGCTCAAGAAAAACGAGGCCCGGGCCTTCCCACTGTCCCGTCGGTTTAACCCCGGAATTTCCGGAAAAGGACGTTAGCAAAACGGCGGAATGCTGTCAAAGTAAATTTACTATAGACTAAGAAGTTCATGGATTCAGTTTGTAAAAATTGGAAATGCGTTGTGCCGCGCGGAAACAGGCTGACGCCCAGGCCCATTTTTGTGGATCCCTATGCGGATGGTCAAATTTGCTGGACTTTCCAGCGGCCGCGTTTGAAGAGGACGATGCTGGCAGCCGCGATGGAGCCTTCAGCGATAACGATAGACCAGAAGACGCCGCTGGAGTGCATGCGGGCGGGGATGGCCAGATAGTAGGCCAAGGGAATTTCCAGTAACCAGAAGCCGAAGAAATTCACGATGGTGGGGGTGACGGTGTCTCCCGCGCCGTTGAAAGCCTGGAGCATGACCATGCCGTAGGCATAGCCGACGTTGCCATAGCTGAGAATGCGCAGGCAGGAGACAGCCAGCGGGACGACGGCGGGATCGCTGGTGAACAGATGAATAACCGGTTCGGCGAAGATGATGAAGAAGATGCCGATGACGCCGAGAAAAATCATGTTGTACAGACCGGTACGCCAGACGGAAGCTTCGGCGCGTTCGGGCTGCCTGGCGCCGAGGTTTTGGCCGACGAGAGTGGCGGCGGCGTTGCTGAGGCCCCAGCTGGGCATGAGCATGAAGATGAGGATGCGGATGGCGATGGTGTAGCCGGCCAGCGCGGCGGAGCCAAAGATGCTGACGATGCGGACGAGGCCGATCCAACTGGTGTGGGCGATGGCGAATTGCAGAATGCCGGTGAACGAAACGCGCAAGAGTCGGAACAACACGCTGAAATTGAGATGAATCTGGCTGCGAAGAATGCGAATGCGCTCGGTGCCGCGGAGGAGGCGATAAAACTGGTAGAGAACACCGATGCTGCGGCCGGTGAATGTAGCGAGCGCCGCGCCGGTGACGCCGAGCTTGGGAAAAGGTCCCCAACCGAAGATGAGGCAGGGGTCGAGGATGAGATTGATGATGTTGGAGACCCACAGCAAGCGCATGGCGATGGCGGCATCGCCGGCGCCGCGGAAGATGGCGTTGTTGAGAAAAAGCATCATGATGGCGGCACTGCCACCGAGGGCGATGCGCGCGTAGCCGGAACCGACGGCAATAATTTGCGGAGAAGCACCCATCAGGCGAAGCAGGTCCGCCGCGTAGAACAGGCAGGGGATACCAACGAGCGCAGAGATGGCGATACCGATAGCGATGGCTTGGACTCCGGCGACAGCCGCGCCAGCGGGGTCCTTTTCGCCGATGCGGCGAGCGACCATGGCAGTGGTGGAAAGACTGAGGCCGAAGCCGATGGCCATGACGAGACTGAGAAGAGCTTCGGTAAGACCGACAGTAGCGATAGCATCCGCGCCGAGGCGGCCGACCCATAAAACGTCGACGACCGCGAAGAGGGATTCCAGAACCATTTCCATGACCATGGGAATGGCGAGGAGGAGAATCGCGCGATTGAGACTGCCGGCGGTGAAATCCTGGTGCGAGCCGCGCATCGCTTCGCGAATGGAGCTCCAAAACGTAGGCTGAGGCGCGGCCACGACAGTTTGTTCCAATGACATATAGACCTTTACGTTCTGCGTGGGCGCTTTCCAGAATTCAGGCGCGCTGACGCGGCTGCAGCAATGGAATAGGAGAAACGGGTGAGTAGATCAGATCCGCGCTAGAGGCGGGTTAGAGTCGTACAGCGACTTGCGGGACGAACATGGGAGTTGTCCTTGGCGCTGTCTCTGTTGGACGACGGCGCCCGATGTCCGGATTTCCACGGACACTATCTCAGCTACAAAATTCTACCTTGAATGCGTGCCATGAATCCACAGGAATTACGCGGCGGCGATGCGGCGGATAAGGTCTTCCTGTTCGGATTGGGATTCGGCACCGATGGTGAGGGCGTCGAGGAGATTGAGGCCCAGAGCGAAATTCAGGGCTTCGTCTTGGCGACGGCGCAGTTCGCCCTGGCCGAGAATTTTCATGCCGATGATGCCTTTGCTGGCGGCGCGCATTTCTTTGATTACACTGACGACGGTGTCGGGATCGGAGTCCATGTAAGCGCCGATAGGGTTGATGCGAACGAGATGGACTTCGACCCAGGAAGATTTTGTGGCGGCGCGAAGTGCTTCGATGCCGTGGCAAGAGCAGCCGTGGGCGCGAATGACGCCTTTTTCTTTGGCTTCGGAGAGGACATCCATCACGCCCTTGTAGCGATCGGTCCAATCTCCTTCCGTGAGGCAATGCATGAGGCAGACGTCAATGTGATCGGTGCCGAGTTCGCGGCGGAAACGATCGAGATCGGCGCGGGCGGTAGCGGCGTCACGGGCCCAGGTTTTGGTGAGGACGGTGACTTTGTCGCGGGGAACGTGTTTGAGGGCTTCAGCGACATGCGGGTGGCTGCCGTAAGAATCGGCGGAGTCGAAAAAGCGCAGGCCGTGGTCGTAGCCGTTGAGCAGCAAGTCGGAGAGGCCTTTGATGCCGAGGGCGGTTTGATGCGAATGGTGGCCGGAGCCGACCGTGCCGGTGCCCATGGCGAGGCGGCTGGTCTGGATACCGGTCTTGCCGAGAGTGACCGTGTCCGAGGCGCTGAATTTTCGCGCAAGAGGCGTAAGAGCAAAAGCGCGGCGCGCGAATACGGAAGCGTGGAGAGAAAGGGCGCCGGCGGTGTATGCGGTGCGCTGGAGGAATTCGCGGCGTTTCATGAGGCCTCCAAATTCAATGCGTGCTGCAAGTACTTCCCACGCCCGGTAGCGAATGGTCGAGGCTGGTTGCCTATTATATCGACGTTTGGGACGGATGTTCGGTTATCTAAAGAGGGGACGCGATTTACTGAGGCAGGGCATCCCTCTCCCAGGCCCAAACCGGATTCCGACGCCTCTCCTTGACAATCTACCTATAGGCGGCGTATATATGTCGAACGTCTAGGAGGCGCGATGCCGATCGAGAAATCGGACTTGTTGCAAGGCACGCTGGACATGCTGATCCTGAAAATCGTCGCGCTAGGCCCGGTACACGGCTACGGCATTTCCCATCGCATCAAGCAGATTTCCAAAGAAGTCCTGCAAGTGCAGCAGGGCTCTTTGTATCCCGCGCTGCATCGCTTGGAAAAACGAGGTTGGCTCGCCGCGGAGTGGGGCGAGTCGGACAACGGCAGGCAAGCGAAGTTTTACAAATTGTCGACAAAGGGGCGCAAGCAACTGGCCAGCGAGGAATCCAACTGGCACCGCCTGGCCGGGGCGGTGGGCCACATTCTTCAGACCGCCGAGTAGGAGTTCGCTATGTTCGGATGGAAAACACTCTTCCGGAAACGCGCGCTCGACGCGCAACTCGATTCGGAGCTCCGCTTCCATATTGAAAAGCTGACGAATGACTATATCGCCGAAGGAATGGCGCCGGAAGCGGCCCGAAGGCAGGCTGTGCTCGAATTTGGCGGCCGCGAGCAGATCAAGGAGGAGCTGCGCGACGTTCACCGCGTCAGTTTTGTCGAAACTGCAATCACCAATCTCAAATCCGCTCTCCGCTTCATTCGCAAGTCCCCCTCTTTTTCGCTCGCCGTGATTCTCACGCTGGCCCTCGGCATTGGCGCCAACAGCGCCGTCTTTTCCGCTATCGATGCCGTTCTGCTCAAACCCTTGCCACTTCCCAATGGGGACCAGTTGATGCAGTTTTCGCAGACACAGCCAAAACTGCGGAGTCCTGAAACGTTTGTCGCCCCGGTGCGGCTGGAAGAGTGGAACAGCATGAATTCCACTTTTCAGGGCATCACCGGCTACTACTCGGAAGATGATTCGGAAACCTCCGGCGCTTTGCCCGAAAAATTAACGCATGCGCTTGTCACGCCCCGCTTTTTGCAAGTCTGGGGAGTCGCCCCCGCTCTCGGCCGTGATTTCAATGCGGAGGAAGAACACTTCGGCGGCCCCAGTGCGGCGCTCATCAGTGATGGTTTTTGGCGCAGGCGGTTCAATGCCGATCCTGGCGTCAACGGCAAGCAACTCCATTTCGGCGAGTATTCTTATTCCATCATCGGCGTAATGCCCGCTTCGTTCTTCTTCCCTTTGCGCGGGGTGGATTTCTGGTCGGTCTCCGCTCCGGATGCGCCGTTTGCTCGCAGCCGGGAATCCACCTGGTTCAACGTCATCGGCCGTCTCAAGCCGGGCGTATCGGTTGCGCAAGCGCAGGCGAATCTCGCGACGGTGCAGGCGCAGCTCGGCAAAGCGTTTCCAAAAACAGACGCCGGCATCGTCGTCGGCGTACAACCCCTGAAGGAAACAACCGTTGGGGGCGTGCGCGGCTCTCTGCGGCTCTTGTTCGGCTCCGTTTCCTTGCTCCTGCTGATCGCCTGCACGAACATCGCCGCGCTGCTTCTCGCGCGCGGCACGCAGCGCCAGCACGAAATTTCAGTCCGGTTTTCGCTGGGCGCTTCGAGACGCGCGCTGGTTCTCCAACTGCTTACCGAAACGTTTGTCATGGCACTGCTTGGAGCTTCGCTGGGATTGCTGTTGGCAGGCGGTGCTTCAAACGTCTTTCGGTCGCTCGCGGGAGAGTTTCCGCGCGTGGAAGAAATCCATCTGGATTGGCGCATCGTACTTTATTCGATGGTTTGCGCCGTGATCGCAACTCTTCTCTGTGGACTGTTTCCCGCTCTACGCGGCACGCGCGCCAATCTCTCCGGTTCTCTCGCGCAAGCCAGCCGCACGCAGGTCTCCGGGCGCCACCCGCTCCAGTGGATCCTCGTCGGAGTCCAGGTCGCCCTTGCCGTCACGCTGCTGGCCGGCGCTGGCCTGCTCCTCCGCAGCTTTCAGGAACTCGGACGCGTCTCGCCCGGGTTCGAATCCAGCGGCGTTCTTACCTTTCACGTCAGCGGCTCTTGGGGCGAGACCGCGGACATGAAGGGCTTGACCCAGAGAATTAACGGCATCCTGGAGTCCTTGCGCGCGTTGCCGGGCGTGGAAGGGACCGCCACCGCCGCCGAGCTCCCGGGCGTGCCGGTGCAATACCAGACGGAGCTTACTGTAAAAGAGGGACGAGCTGCTTCGGAACCGAAAATCATCGTCGAGAGCCGCTTCGTCTCTCCCGGCTATTTCTCCACCATGCACATTCCGCTTCTCAGCGGTGCTCTTTGCCGCGAGGATCCCGGCAACCTCCAAATCTTGGTGAACCGCAGTTTCGCGAACGCCTACGCCGCAAAATCAAATTGGATCGGAAATCACCTTGAAATTCCAGGAGGCACTTTCGTCACGACCGGCGAAATTCGAGGCCTCGTGGGGGACGCACGAGAATCCGGCATGAACCATGAGCCCAGTCCTACGGTCTACTGGTGCCTGACCGCTCCCGAACCGGACCCGCATTACTTGTTACGTACCGCCATGGAACCAATGGCTTTGGCTGAGACCGTCCGGCAGAAAATTCACGAAATTGAGCCGGGGCGCTCGGTATTTGAAATCATGCCGCTCGAGGAACATCTGGACGCCGCGTTTGCCGAAAACCGTCTTCGCACCGTGCTGTTGTCCTTTTTCGCGGCCACGGCGGTTGCGCTTGCTTGTATCGGTTTGTATGGCACTCTCAGCTATTCCGTGAATATCCGCCGCCGCGAGGTCGGCCTGCGGCTCGCACTGGGAGCGTTGCGGGGACAAATCCTGAAGCAGTTTCTTCTGGAAGGCTTGGGAGTATCGCTTTTGGGCTGTATTGCAGGGTGGGGGCTCGCGGCTATGTCCGGGCGGTTGCTTTCCGGAATGCTGTATGAAGTCTCGCCTTCCGATGTTACGACTTCCCTGGCGGTGGTTCTCCTGGTGCTGGTGGTGGCGGCGATTGCGTCCTTGGCGCCGGCAGTGCGCGCTGCGCGTGTCGAACCGATGAACGTGCTGCGCGACGAATAGCCGCCTGTTTTTTTCCTGATAGCAAAACCTTCCCACGGCATTTCCCCAGTGGTATGCTCGCGCGGAACAGAATTGACTAGCACGAATCTCGCAAAAGCCGCATTTGAAACGATTTAGCTGTGCGAGGTCTTTAGACTTCTGCCTTCGAGGTGCAGAAATGAAAAAAGAAAAGCGTGCCGACGAAGCAGTTAAAAAAGATATGAGCCGGCGCAAGTTCCTGGGGCAGAGCGCGGCGACGGCGATGGCGTTTTCGATCGTGCCGCGCTATGTGCTGGGCGGGCCGGGATTCGTTCCGCCGAGCGACAAGGTGAACATTGCGTTTATCGGGGTGGGCTCGCAAGGTTTGCGCGTCATGCTGCACTTCCTGAAGGAAGCGGACGTGCAGGGTGTGGCGGTGTGCGACGTGAACAAGGGCAGCGCGGACCATCCGCAGTGGGACGATCACGAGTTTTGCAAGTCCGTGCGGAAACTTATTGGCGTGGACACGGGATGGGATTGGCTGAGCCCAGACCAGCCGATTCAGCTGACGCATTCGATGAAGGTAACGAGCGGCGTGGCGGGGCGCGAACCGTGCCAACAGATTGTGAACGGGTATTACGGATCGAAACAAACTTCCGGAAAATACAACGGCTGCGCGGCCTACAACGATTACCGCGAACTGCTGGAAAAACAAAAAGATGTTGATGCCGTGGTGGTATGCACGACGGACAACCTGCATGCGGCGGTTTCCGCGGCGGCGATGAAGAAAGGCAAACATGTTTTCTGCCAGAAGCCACTGACGCACACGATTTATGAAGCGCGGCGTCTGGCGGAAATCGCGCGCTCGACGGGCGTGGCAACGCAGATTGCGGTGGGGAATCAGGCGTCGGAAGCGACAAGGCAATTGTGCGAATGGATTTGGAGCGGGGCGATTGGGCCCGTCCGTGAAGTGCACAACTGGTCGAGCCGTCCGTACTGGCCACAAGGGATTGAACGGCCGAAGGAAGCGCAACCCGTGCCGGAGGGATTGGATTGGGATTTGTGGCTTGGTCCGGCGCCGGAACGTCCTTTCCACCATGCTTATTTGCCCTTTGTATGGCGCGGATGGGACGACTTTGGGTGCGGTGCGCTGGGGGATATGGGCTCATACAGTTACGACACAATCTTCCGGGTGTTGAAGCTGGAGGCGCCGGTGAGTGTGGAGGCTAGCTCGAGCGAGCGCTACGAAGAGACTTATCCGATCGCTTCGATGATCCAATACACGTTTGCGGCGCGTGGAGACATGCCCGAGGTGAAATTCACCTGGTATGACGGCGGATTGAAGCCGCCGCGCCCGGAGGAATTGGAAGCGAACCGCCCCTTTACTGGGGAAGGGGAAGAAGAGGACGAAGGGCTGCTGTTTGTGGGTGACCGCGGGAAGATTTTGTGCGGATTCAACGGGGCGCGCCCGAAGTTGATTCCGCAAGCGAAGATGGATGCTTACAAACCGCCGGCGCCGACGCTGCCGCGTTCGCCGGGGAATGAGCGTGAATGGCTGGATGCCTGCAAAGGGGGCAAAGTGAAGCCGGGAGGAAATTTTGAGTTTGAAGGGTTGGTCACGGAGACACTTCTATTGGGCAACGTCGCCGTGCGCGCGGGACAAAAGCTGAATTGGGATCGCGCGAGTATGAAGGTGTTCAACTCGGAGGCGGCGCAGAAATTTGTGGCGCCTGAGCGGCGCAAGGGTTGGGAGCTGTAGCCGGCAAGTAATTACGCGGTCAGGAGATTCTTGGGAGTGTGATGGATTTTTTCGGGTTGGTCGTGGTGGGCCCACCATTCACGCCAGGCTTCGGGGTTTCTGCCGAAAGAAGCGCCAGTAATGGCTTGCAAGGCGGCGTAGACCAAATCCCTGGTCTCGGAGTCGAGCGAATCATCATCGAGAAGATTCAAGAGTTGGGGAACGGCGGTGAGCCGCTGCTCGCCGGTGAGCATGCCGGCACGCGCTAGGTTGGTGGCCGCGCGCTCGCGAATCTGTTTAGCGGGATCGTGCGCCAGAATGGATAAAAGCGGGTCGATGGATTCCTCGGTGCCCAGCATGGCTAGACCCTCAACGGCCCAGAAGCGCGTCAACTGATTCGCATCGCGAGAATAGCGAACGAGCAAGGCCAAGACCGTGGCGGGCTCGACGCCGCGATTGCCGAGGGCGCCGAGTCTCCATAGCGCCAGAGAGCGACTGCCGGGATTGTGCTGAATTTCGTTGCGAAGTTTTGCGAGACTGTGCGCCGACTTCCTGAGATTATTGGCGACGAGATCGATTTCGACGGCGGCGACGCGCACGCGGGGATCGTCGGAGTCCAAAGCCGCGAGTATGAGATGGAAGAGTCGATCGGTGTCATCCAGATGTCCGCGCCAGGAATCGAGATTCTTGTGAATCAAATTGAGAGATTGGTCTGGAAGCTTGATGGCAAGCTCGAGAAGGCGCTCGGCCTGCTGTTGGGGCGCCAGGTGGCTGATGGCTTCGACGTCGACGCTGGCGGCGGCGGGATTGGAAGCGGGCAGCAGGGCCGGCGGCGGATTTACGGAAGACGCAGGCGGCTGATTGCTGCGGAACCAATTTGGCCCGCGGATTTCAAGGCGCGCCACCTGATAACCGGCGACAGTGGAAAGCGTGGCAAGCAAGAAAAGGAAAGCAGCATATCGAGGCAAGCGATTCGTGGTTACCGAAACGCGATTAGCGGCCCGCTCCACGGGTGGAGCGGGCTTAGGGGCCCCGGAGATGCCTTCCATTGAGTCGCTCATGGGTCGCGCGAGCACGCGGCCTTCGGCGCGCTCTAGGGGCAAATTAAGCGGGAGAAACGGAGTGACCAATGGTACGGGCGGCCAGCAGGCCTCGCTCTTGTAGGCAACTCTTGTAATTTCAATGGCTTGGAGCGGTTACTGGTACGCGTCGCCTTGGCGAAACCCGTCCGGAAGAACAGGCGGCAAGAAAGGGTATTTCGCCAGTGAACGATGACGGTTGCTCCAAAAAACGGCGCAAAGAGAAAGAAAAGAATGGTCCCGGAGAAGGAATCATGAAACAAAAGCGCGGCTCTACAAAACCATCCGGGACGGAAAAGTCGTGTCCCGCGACGGTGTGCGGGATACAAAAGGCGTATCCGCAAACTCAATCGGGATGCAAAGATGCAAACACCACACTTTGCCGGAAGTAGAGGGTCTGCTAGAATAAGGAGCTTGGTTTGGCGACATTTCGAGCAGGAAATCCAAGCCCAAATAAAACTGAAGCAGGAAGAAAAATGGCACTGAAGTGTGAGTTCTGCGGCAAAGGGCCGCATTATGGAAACGTGATCAGCCACGCGAATAACACGCGGCGGCGCCGGTGGAATCCGAATTTGAAGCGCGTTCGCGCGGTAGTGGCAGGCGTGAAGAAGCAAGTCCGCGTCTGCACGGCGTGCATCCGCGCCGGCAAGGTAAAGAAAGCCGCCTGAGTCTCCAACCTTGAACTGGACCGTGGCGAACCGGGGTTCCGTGGGGCATCCGATGAAGCACGCAAAGGGATTGAAGTGTGCCGCAGCATGGCTACCGCTGGCGGCCATGGTTTTCGCTGGCGCCGCGGGCTGCAACAAGGAAGTGCAACACGCGCCCGATGTGTGGGCGGTAGTAAACGGGAAAGAGATCAAGCGGGACGAAGTCGACAAATATTATCGCACGCGGGTTAACCCCGAAGGCCAAGAGCCCTCGATGGAAGAAGCGCTGTCGCAAAAACTGAACGTTCTCGACGAGCTGATCAACAACGAGATTCTGCTCGAGAAAGCCAAGAAGCTCAACCTGGAAGCGAGCGACGGTGAAGTGGAAGACAAGTTCACCGAGCTGAAGAGCC
>Ga0209415_10009919_pt1 | contig 16282 bp, 14 predicted proteins | sample PeaSoiSIISIP2007_FD_187696 | JGI IMG/M metagenome (GOLD analysis project Ga0209415, IMG submission 187696) | Peat soil microbial communities from Weissenstadt, Germany - SII-SIP-2007 (SPAdes) (version 2) | ecosystem: Environmental > Terrestrial > Soil > Wetlands > Peat | place: Germany...
GACGTGTTCAAGGGCGACGCCAACTGGCGCAAGGTCGCCGTCAAGGGCGGCGTGACCTACGGCTGGGACAGCGGCTCGACCTATGTGCAGAATCCGCCGTATTTCGTCGGCATGGGCCGCACGCCGGTGCCGATCACCGACGTGGTCGACGCCCGCATTCTCGGTCTCTTCCTCGACTCGATCACCACCGACCACATCTCCCCGGCGGGCTCGATCCGGGCCAGCTCGCCGGCGGGCAAGTATCTGGTCGAGCACAAGGTCGACCCGATCGACTTCAATCAGTACGGCACGCGCCGCGGCAATCACGAGATCATGATGCGCGGCACCTTCGCCAACATCCGCATCAAGAACCAGATGGTGCAGGGCGTCGAAGGCGGCGTGACGGTGCACTATCCGTCGCGACAGCAGATGCCGATCTACGATGCGGCGATGCGCTACAAGTCGGAGCGCGTGCCGCTGGTGGTGTTCGCCGGCAAGGAATATGGCACCGGGTCGTCGCGCGACTGGGCCGCCAAGGGCACCATGCTCCTCGGCATCCGTGCCGTGGTCTCACAGTCGTTCGAGCGCATCCATCGTTCGAACCTCGTCGGCATGGGCGTGCTGCCGCTGACATTCGAGGACGGCGCGTCGTGGCAATCGCTCGGCATCAAGGGCGACGAGGTGGTGACGATCCGCGGTCTCGTGGCCGATCTCAAGCCCCGGCAGCGGCTGGTCGCCGAGATCGTCTCGCCCGACGGGGCGCTGAAGCGGGTCCCGCTGCTGTGCCGCATCGATACGGTCGAGGAGCTCGACTACTTCCGCAACGGCGGCATCCTGCAGTACGTCCTGCGCCACCTCGCCGCGTGATCCGGCTCGCCGCGATGCCGGGGCGTCGGCGCTGAGGCCCTCGCATGGCTGCGCCTCACCTCGAATTGAGTGGCGAGTGATGGAACCGCTCTCTATGAGTTCGGCGTCGGGCGTCGACCACCCTGAACGGCGGCGCGGGGGACATTGGAGCGGACGGATGGAATGTCGTGGCGTCGCACTCTCGACGGTGCTTGCGGTTGCCGCATCGATGTCGACGATCGGCGCATCGGCCGATGCGCAGCCACGCGGGGTGGTCGAGCTGTTCACCAGTCAAGGCTGCTCGTCCTGCCCTCCCGCCGATCAGGTGCTCGGCGACCTCGCGCATGATCCCTCCATCGTCGCTTTGAGCCTGCCGATCGACTACTGGGACTATCTCGGCTGGAAGGATACGCTGGCCAACCCGCAGCATTCGGCGCGCCAGCGCGGCTACGCCCGTTTGCGCGGCGACCGCGAGGTCTACACGCCACAGGCCATCGTCAACGGCGCCGTGCACGTGCTGGGCAGCGACAAGGCGGCGATCGAGCGCGCCGTGGCGCAGACCCGTCACGGCGCCACCCTGTCGCTGCCGATCAAGCTCGTTCGATCCGACCGCGAGCTCGACGTCACGGTGCAGCCCGGAGCGACCGAAGGTCCGAGCGGCGAGGTTTGGTTGTGCACGCTCAGCACGACCGTCCCGGTCGCGATCGGGCGCGGCGAGAACCACGGCCACACCGTCGCGTACCACAACGTCGTCAGGCACTGGATCAAGCTCGGCGAATGGACCGGTCAGACGCACACCTTCAGAATTCCGGCGGCCGACGTCGAGACCGACGGGGTCGATGCGGTCGCGGTGATCGTCCAGGGCGGCTCCGCGGATAACCCGAGGACCATGCTTGGCGCGGCCATGGATTCGTTACGCTGAAGCGCGGGACGTCACCCGGGGCGATCGACGACGTGGGCACAAAAAAGGCCGGCCGAAGCCGACCAAGTAATAATCTGGGATTCAACCTTGTGCGGAACGAGGACCCGACCCGCTCGAGCCCCGGGGGGCTGGGGGGCTGAGGAATCCGGAGCTCTCGCGAGGCCGGGCCCTGTCATTTGGGTATCGCAGGCCACGACGGCGCACGCTGGGCCGAAATTGGGCGTTATTATGATTCCTCTAACGTCGTCGTGAGGCTTGCGGACCTCGACGAGCATGCCCGGAGCCGACGGGGCTCGCAACGCGGCAAGCCGCCCGTCCGCCGTCGGGCCGCTCCTCGATGGGCGTTCGAGAAGCACCGTTCAATGGCACACCAGTCGCGCAATGAACCCTTGCGGGTTGCCGCAAGCGGCGCGATCATCATGTGACAATTGGATGATACCGACCAAGGAGGCGCCGCATGACTTTCAGTCCCGGCGAGACTGAACCAAGCGAGACCCGCGGGGGCGAGATCTCGGGCAATGCCCGGCCCGCCGCCCCCGTCAACCAGGTGACCTTCGAGCGCCGCGAGCTCGCCCGCATTCTCGGGCTCTATGGCCGCAAGGTCGCGGCCGGCGAATGGCGCGACTACGCCATCGATTTCCTCAAGGACCGGGCGGTATTCTCGGTGTTCCGCCGGTCCTCCGAAGTACCCATCTACCGCATCGAGAAGAATCCCAAGCTGGCGCGCCGGCAGGGCGCCTACAGCATCATCTCGGCGACCGGCCTGATCGTGCGCCGCGGCCACGAGCTCGACCGCGTGCTGAGGGCGATCGACAAGTCGGTGAGCCTGGTGGCGAACTGACCCGCGCGAGGGCCGGCGAAAAGGTGCAACGGACCTGATTCGGGGCGGCCGCCGGTTCGCCAGGATGAGCCCCGAGGGCGTACCGTCGCCGTGACGCGTCAGACCGGCGAGCACGGCCGATTGCACTTTGCGTCCTCTCGCCGCGAACGACAACGCCCCGGCCATCGGCCGGGGCGCCATTGGATCGCAGCCCGTGGCGTTCAGCGGCGGTCGCCGAACAGACGCAGCATCATCAGGAACAGGTTGATGAAGTCGAGGTAGAGTTCGAGGGCACCCATCACGGCCTTGCGGCCGGCAATGGTGCCGTCGTCCATCGGGCTGTACATTTCCTTGATCTTCTGGGTGTCGTAGGCGGTGAGCCCGGCGAAAACCAGGACGCCGATGATCGAGATCACGAACCCCATCGCGCTGCTCTGCAGGAACATGTTGACCAGGCTGGCGATGAGGATGCCGATCAGGCCCATGAACAGGAAGGAGCCAAAACCCGTCAGATCGCGCTGGGTCGTATATCCCCACAGGCTCAGGGCGCCGAACGAGGCCGCCGAGATGAAGAACACCCGGGCGATCGAGGTGTGGGTGTAGGCCATGAAGATCGGCGTCAGCGATATGCCGAGCAGCGCCGCGTAGAAGAAGAACAGCGTGCGTGCCGCACTCGCCGACAGGTGCTGGATCCGGAAGCTGATGAACATCACCAGGGCGAGCGGAGCGAACAGCAGGACCAGGTAGAGCGGCGTGCCGAACAGCGTCCGTCCAAACGCCGGATCGGCGAGCACGTACTGGTACAAGGCCCAGGAGGCGACGCCGGTCAGCGCCACGCCGATGGTCATGTAGTTGTAGACGCGGATCATATGGGCCCGCAGGCCTGCATCGATCGCCACGCGATCGGCGCCGAAGCGTGCGGTTGCGATGTTGCGGTCGAAGTCCGACATTGGAAGCCATCCTCTCTGGCACCCGGCCTCAAGTGGTGCGCTCGAACGCGCAGACAGCCCACCGGCCCAGGCTCACGGGGACGTCGCCACACCGGCGGCGATACTCCCACTGACCCTGGAATTTAGTGCCTGTCGGGGTTTCGCGCTAGATGCCAGGGTGTCGCCGACGACATAATCGTCAGGTGCGCATGGTTGACGACCGAAACGGACCGCTAACCACGCCGCCGAGACTCTGCCGGTTGCACGCCCGGGCGCTCCGGCGGTTCCGGCGCCGATGCAAGCCGATGAGCCAGCTGGAGAAACCCGCCCGGGCGCGGCGGCTCGCGGCCATCGCTACAGGTGCCGCAGGACCGGCGCCGGCCTTTGCCCGAGCGCCGAAAACGTGCCGATCAGGCCGAACAGCACGGTGAGCACCAGGGCGCCTAAGGCCGCGGCGAGCGCCGGCCCGGGCAACCAGACGAAGGCAAGGTCCATCACCCGGGTCACTACGGCCCAGGCGGCGATCGAGCCGGCCGCGACACCGAAAGCCGCGGTCGCGAGACCGAGCAACAGATATTCCAGCACGTAGGCGGCCAGCAGCCGCGCCCGGGTTGCGCCGAGGGTTTTCAGGATCACGGCATCGTAGACCCGGTGCCGATGGCCGGTTGCAAGCGCACCTCCGAGTACCAGCACGGCGGCGAACAGCGTCACCGCGCTGGCCCCACGGATCGCAAAGGTGAGATCGAGCACCACCTTGCTCACCGCATCGAGCGCCTCCTTGACGCGCACGGTGGTGACCGCCGGAAACGCCGCGGCGGCGGCCTTGAGCAGGGCGATCTCCTCCCCGGCGGTCCCCCCATCCGGGTAGGTGAGCGTCGCCACCTGGGTGGCGGGAGCGCTGCGGAACGTATCGGGCGAGAACACCAGGACGAAGTTGATGCCCAGGGTCTGCCAGTCGACGGCGCGCAGATTGGCGACCGTCGCGGTAATGTTGCGGCCGAGCACGTTGACGACCACCGGATCGCCGAGCCGCAGTCCGAGCCCATCCGCAAGCTTGTTCTCGAACGACACCAGCGGCGGCCCGCGGTAGTCCGGCTGCCACCATCGCCCGGCGACGACGCGCGAGCCGGCCGGGACGTCCGCCCCATAGGTGATCCCGCGATCGCTCTGCAGGACCCAGGCGGCGCTCTGTGCGGGCCGCAGGTCCTCGGCCTTGATGCCATTCACGCTGACGATGCGGCCGCGCAGCATCGGCACGCGCTCCAGCTTGGCCCCCGGGGCGCGAGCGCGAATGAAGGCGTCGAAGCGTTCGGCGTCGGCCTGCTGGATGTCGACGAAATAGAACGAAGGCGCGCGCGACGGCAGGCCGGCGGTGAGCTGCTGGTGCAGGTTGCCGTCGATCAAGGTCAGCGCGACCAGAAGCGACAGGCCGAGGCCGAGCGAGAGCACCACGGTCGGCGTCAGCGCGCCCGGCCGATGGATGTTGGCGACGACCAGGCGCAACAGGGTCGAGCGCGGCCGCGGGCTGCGGCGCGCCAGCGCCATCAGCAGGAGGGCGACGCAACGCAGCGTCAAGAACACCGCGACCGCCGCAGCGATGAAGATGGCCGCGACGTTCCGGTCGAAGGCGAGAGTGACCGCCAGCGTCGCCAGGACCGCGGCGGTCGCGGCCGTTGCCGCGATATAGAGCTTGCGCGGCAGCCGGCGCTCCGGCGCCACCGCGTCGCGGAAGAGTGCCGAGGCCGGGACGTCGCGGCCACGGCCCAGCGGCCACAGCGCGAAGGCGAGCGCCGTCAGAAGCCCGTAGACCAGCGCCAGCGCCAGCTCGGCCGGGTGCACTGCCGGCGCCAGCGGGATCGGAATGATGGCGCCGAACACGGCGGCGATCAGGAACGGCAGGGCGGCGCCGAGCACGAGACCGACCAGGCTGCCGATGAGCGCCAGCACCAGCACCTGGGTGAGATAGATCGCAAATATCCGGCCGCTGGTGGCGCCGAGCGACTTCATGGTGGCGATCACCTCGCGCTTGCGATCGAGATAGCTCTTGACCGCATTGGCGACGCCGACCCCGCCGACCAGCAGGGCGGTGAGACCCACCAGGGTGAGAAACTCGCTGAAGCGCTCGATGTTGCGGCCGAACTCGGGCGACGCATTGGCGCGGGTGCGGATCTCCCATCCGGCCTCGGGGAATTGGCCGAGCCCCGCCGCGGCCACCGCCTTGGTCTGGCGATCGCGGGAGTCGGCTCCGGCAAGCCGCAGCCGATAGTGCCACCGCACCAGGCTGCCCGGCTGCAGCAGGCCGGTCGCGCGCAGCGCCGCCTCGCCGATCAGCAGGCGCGGCGCGAAAGCGATACCGGCCGCCAGCTTGTCGGGCTCGGACTTGAGAACCGCCCTGATCTCGATCGTCGCCTCGCCGAGCTTCAGCGTCGCGCCCGGCGCCACATCGAGGCGCGCCAGCAGCGCCGCGTCGGCGGCGGCACCAAACACGCCGTCGCGATCGGCGAGCGCATCGGCGAGACCCTGTTTCGACTCGATCGCGACAGCGCCGTAGAGCGGATAGGCCTGATCGACCGCCTTGATCTCGGCGAGCGCAGTGCGGCCGTCCGGCGTCCTCGCCATGGCCCGCATGGTGGCGGCGACCGAGACCAGACCCTGACCGTCGAGGAAGGCCCGCTCCGCGGTGCTCGCCTCGCGATGGATCAGCGAGAACGCGATGTCGCCGCCGAGAATGACCCGGCCCTCGCGGGCGAGCCCGTCGACCAGGCTGTCGGCGAACGAGCCGACGCCCGCGATCGCCATGACGCCGAGCGCGATGCAGGCGATGAACACGTAGAAGCCGCGCAATCCGCCGCGCAGCTCGCGCAGCGCCAGCCGCCACGTCAGCAGCCGGCGAGGCCGGCCCCGGCCGCTGGCGATGGCCTGGCTCATGCCGGGATCCGCTCGCGCCGCGGGGCGTCCTCGATGCGTCCCGAGCGCAGCCGCACCACGCGGCCGCAGCGGCTGGCGAGCGCCGTGTCGTGAGTCACCAGGACGAGGGTGGTGCCGCGCTCGCGGTGACCGGCGAACAGGAGCTCGATGATCTGCCCGCCGATCGCCTCGTCGAGGTTTCCGGTCGGCTCGTCCGCCACCAGGATGGCCGGGTCCGGCGCCAGCGCGCGGGCCAGCGCGACGCGCTGCTGCTCGCCACCCGACAGCTCGGCCGGATAGTGGCCGATGCGATCGGCAAGCCCGACCGCGTCGAGCTCTCGCGCTGCGCGCCCGAACGGATCGGCGGCACCGGCCAGCTCCAGCGGCACGGCCACGTTCTCCAACGCCGTCATGGTCGGGATCAGGTGGAAGGACTGGAACACGATGCCGATCTGGCGGCCGCGAAAGCGGGCGAGCCCGTCCTCGTCGAGCCGACAGAGATCCTGACCGGCGACCATGACGGTCCCGCTGTCCGGACGCTCGAGCCCCGCCATCACCATCAGCAGCGTCGATTTTCCGGAGCCCGACGGGCCGATCAGGCCGACTGCTTCACCGCGTCCTATATGCAGGTCGATGTCCTTGAGGATATGAACCCGGGCCGCTCCGCGGCCGAGCGACAGGTTGACGCCGGCAAGCGCGATCACCGGAAGCATTCGGCTGTCGGTCGAGGTTTCGTTCATGTGGCCTTTCCGTCTGCGAGCGCGCCCTCGGGGTGAACCGATGCCGGCCGGCGCGCCAAGTCTCGAAGCCCGTGCGCATGCGCACACCGGGCCGGCTCCCGGTGCGGAACGCGCTCGCAAGCGCGCTGGCGCTCCAGGCGTCCTGTCCGGCCGCATCGTTCCGGGAATTCCGGAGTCCGCCTTTCAGCGGGGTGCCCGTGCGCCATTCCGCCAATATGGGACGCCCCGCCGGTCGGTCCAACGTCTTGCCGCCGCTGCGGCGGCCGTCTCGCTCGTTTGTGGCCTTTGGATCGTGGCCGCGGTTGGGCCGGCCGCTGCGGCGGATCGGCCGATCAACGTCGTCGCACTCGGCGATTCGCTCATCGCGGGCTTCGGCCTCGACGCGAAATCGGCCTTTCCGGCTCAGCTCCAGCGCGTGCTCGAGGCCAACGGGATCGCGGTGGACATCACCAATGCGGGCGTGTCCGGCGATACCGCGACCGACGGGCTCGCCCGGCTCGACTGGGCGGTGCCCGACGGCACCGACGCCGTGATCCTCGAGCTCGGCGCCAACGACATGCTGCGCGGTCTCGACCCGAGGATCACCCGCGCGGCACTGAACGAGATTCTGCGCCGGCTCGCCGAGCGGCAAGTGCCGGTGCTGCTGGTCGGGATGCTCGCGGCGCCCAACATGGGGGCCGACTTCGCACGGGATTTCGATGCGATCTTTCCCGAACTTGCGTCGCACTACGACCTCGTCTTCTATCCGTTCTTCCTCGCCGGCGTCGCCGCCGACCAGGCTCTCAACCAACCCGACGGCATGCATCCCAAGGCGGCGGGCGTCCAGGTGATCGTTGCCAGGATGCTGCCGGCGGTCGAGACATTGGTGGCGCGGGCCAGACAGCACAGGGGGACTTGAGCAGCCGGACCATCAGAACGAATCGATCAGCCGGCTTTCCGCGACGGATCCGAACATTGCCGATACGAACCTGCCGAGACGTCCGATGCCCCGCCTTTTCACCGCGCTGGAAATTCCCGCCGAAGTCGGCCAGCACCTGTCGATACTGCGCGGCGGCCTGCCGGGGGCGCGGTGGATCGACCCGGAGAACTATCACCTGACGCTTCGCTTCATCGGCGACATCGACGACCGGCTCGCGCATGAGATCGCGCTGCTCCTCGACAAGGTGAAGCGCCGGGGGTTCGACTTGCGGTTCGACGGGCTGTCGGCCTTCGGCGGCCGGCGGCCGCGTGCCGTCATCGCTCAAGTCCAGCCGGTGACCCCATTGATCGACCTGCAGGCCGAGCTCGATCGTCTCATTCGGCGGGTTGGGCTCGAGCCGGAGGGGCGAAAGTTCACGCCCCACGTCACGCTGGCGCGCCTGCGCGATTCGTCCAGCCTGCAGGTCGCCGACTACCTGTCGGCGCGCGGACCGTTCCGCATCGAGCCGTTCCCGGTGTCACGCTTCGTGCTGTATTCGTCGCGCTCCTCGGTCGGCGGCGGACCCTACGTCGTGGAGGCCGCCTACCCGCTGGCGGCCTGAGGGGAGCCCTCACGGCCGCAACAAGACCTTCCCCATCACCTTGCGATCGGACAGGCTCTTGATCGCCTCGGGGGTCTTCTCCAGCGGATAGACCGCGTGGACGTGCGACGACAGCTTGCCCTCCGCGGCCCAGCGAAGGATCTGCGCCATGTTCTCCAGCTGGCCTTTCGGGTTGTTCTTCGTCCAGGCGCCCCAGAACACGCCAACCACGTCGCAGCCCTTGAGCAGCACCAGGTTGAGCGGCACCTTGGGGATGTCGCCGGCCGCAAAGCCGACGACCAGGAAGCGACCCTCCCAGGCGATGGAGCGCAGTGCCGGCTCCGCATAGGGGCCGCCGACCGGATCATAGATGACGTCGGCGCCGCGGCCGCCGGTGAGCCGTCGCAGGCCGTCCTTCAAGTCCTCCTCGGCGTAATTCAGCCCCTCGTCGGCGCCGTGCCGTGCGGCGAATGCAAGCTTCTCCGCCGACGACGCGCAGGCGATGACGCGGGCGCCCATGAGCTTGCCGAGCTCGACCGCCGCGAGGCCGACGCCGCCGGAGGCGCCGAGCACCGCAAGGGTCTCGCCGGGTCGCAGCTTCGCCCGATCCTTCAAGGCATGCAGGCTGGTGCCATAGATGACCGTGAGGCCGGCCGCGCGATCGAAATCGAGATCGTCCGGCAGCTTCGCCAGCTGGTCGGCCGGTACCGCGATGCGCTGGCGCGCCGCGCCCTGGACGTTGCCGACCACGCGGTCGCCGGGCGCGATCCCGCTGACACCCGATCCGACGCTCTCGACCACGCCGGAGAACTCCGAGGCCGGCGAGAACGGAAACGGCTGCTTGAACTGGTATTTGCCCTCGATGATCAGCGTATCGAAGAAATTGAGCGCCGCCGCCTTGATGGCGACCACCGCCTCACCCGGACCGGCGACCGGATCCGGGATGTCTTGCAGGACGAGCTCGTCGGGACCGGCGAAATGAGTGCAGAGGATGGCTTTCATGGCGACCCGGAGTTGAAGGGGATACGAACAGATGGGCCACGGGGATGGCGAAGGCCAGACGCCTCGCGACATTCACACTATAGGGTATGATGGCGCGAGGACCGAATCGGTCCGCTGTGAAAACGGCAACCAGCCTGGGTGCTGCGGCAAGACGACAACCTGACCATGCCTTCACAATGCCGATTTCGCCGATTATGCGACAAGCTTCGCGGGTGCCTGTTCGGCACCGGTTTCGTTCGTTGTGAGGTCCGATGATCGACCTTCGTTCCCGCCGGATCGCGGCCTGGCTCGCCGTGGCGGCGCTGGCACTGCCGTCGGTTGCGATCGCCCAGCAGGCCGACGCGCCTCCGAGCAAGCCGAAGAAGACCACCGCCAAGCCGGCGGCCAAACCGGCCGCCGCCCCGACCGCACAGGCTGCGCTCGGCGGGGCGCAGCCGAACCTGCTGGGTCAGTATGGCGATTGGGGTGCCTATGCGGCGAGCCCGGCCGGCACCAAGGTGTGCTTTGCGCTGGCCAAGCCCCAGGAGGCGCGCACCAACCCGCCCGGGAAGCCGCGCGACCCGCCCTACCTGTTCGTAGCCTCGCGGCCGGGCGAGAACGTCAAGAACGAGGTGTCAGTCGCGATCGGCTACTCGTTCAAGCCGGGCGCCGACGCCACCGTCGAGGTCGGCTCGGCGAAATTCGCGATGTACACCCAGAGCGACGGCGCCTGGATCAAGAATGCGGCCGAAGAGGCCCGCATGGTCGAGGTGATGCGCAAAGGCAGCGACATGGTCGTGACCGGCGTATCGGCGAGAGGGACCCAGTCGACCGATCGTTACTCGCTCAAGGGCCTGTCCCAGGCGCTCGACCGCGCCGCGCAGGAATGTCGCTAGTGCGGTGGATTTGAAGTTCCTATCAGATGTGCGGCACGCTCGTCATGGGAACTTCAGATCCAAAAACCGCACTAGAATCATTAACTTGCTGGTGCACCTTTGGATTCCGAAGTTCGCACCAGAGGATGTCGCGAAGTGATGCGAACTTCGGAATCGGTGCACTGGGCGACGCCTGATTCGTCGGATCCGATGCATGCGAGCTTGCGCTCGGCTCCGGCGGGTCCCACCTTGGGGCGCAAGCATCGCGCCGGCACGCCACGACAGCACCGATGACACCTGATCCACTCCCGCTCGCCGAGAACCCGCCGGCGGCGTCCTCCCCGGGCGACGCCGTCCTGGAGAAGTCGCCGCTCGAGCGCTACGTTCCGCCACTTACCCCGTCGCTGGTGGGCCTGAGCCGTGCCGCGCTCGGCGACGCCCTGCGGGTGGTGGGCGTGCCGGACCGCCAGGTCAAGATGCGGGTGCAGCAGCTGTGGCACTGGCTGTACGTGCGCGGCACCCGGGACTTCGACGAGATGTCCAGCGTGTCGAAGGACCTGCGTTCGGTGCTGGCGCGGCACTACACGTTGCTCCGGCCCGAGGTCGTGGCCGAGCAGATCTCACGCGACGGCACGCGCAAGTGGCTGCTGCGGCTGCCCGGCGAGCACGCTGGCGAGCGGCCGCACGAGGTCGAATGCGTATACATCCCGGAGACCGACCGGGGGACCCTGTGCGTGTCGAGCCAGGTCGGCTGCACGCTCACCTGCAGCTTCTGCCACACCGGAACCCAGCGGCTGGTGCGCAACCTCACGCCCGGCGAGATCGTCGGGCAGGTGATGGTGGCGCGCGACCGGCTGGGCGATTGGCAGAACGCGCGGCCGGCCGACCAGGGACCTGCGCCCGGCGGCGGCCGGCTCGTCTCCAATGTCGTCATGATGGGGATGGGCGAGCCGCTGTACAATTTCGCGGCGGTGCGCGACGCGCTGCTGGTGGTGGCGGACGGCGACGGGCTCGGCATCTCCAAGCGCCGCATCACCCTGTCGACCTCCGGCGTGGTGCCGCAGATCTCCCGCTGCGGCGCCGAGATCGGCGTGATGCTCGCGGTGTCGCTGCACGCGGTGCGCGACGAGCTGCGCGACGAGCTGGTGCCGCTCAATCGCAAATATCCGATCCGCGAGCTGCTCGAGGCCTGCCGCAGCTACCCGGGTCTGTCCAATGCGCGGCGCATCACCTTCGAGTACGTGATGCTCAAGGGCGTCAACGATTCGGCCGAGGACGCCCGGGCGCTGGTGCGGCTGCTGCGCGGCATTCCGGCGAAGATCAACCTGATCCCGTTCAATCCATGGCCCGGGAGCCGGTACGAGTGCTCCGACTGGGACCAGATCGAAACATTTTCCGAGATCGTCTTCAATGCCGGCTATGCGTCCCCGGTGCGCACACCGCGGGGTCGCGACATCCTGGCGGCCTGCGGGCAACTGAAGAGCGCGAGCGAGAAGCTGGGCGCGCGCGAGCGCCTAGCCTTGCGTGCCATGGCGATGACCGATTGAGGCCGCCCCGTTGGCTGTGATCGCCCGGATCTTCGTCGTGCTGTTCGCCTTCCTGATCGCGAGCTTCGCGGCCGGCGCCGTGCTGACATTCGGCTATCTGCAGCCGGGATGGGCCGAAACCTTCGGTTCGCCGGGCTTTGTTCACAGCGTCGGGATCGTGGTGGCGTTCACCGCCTTCGTCATTGCCGGCTACATGCTACTGCCGGCCATGCTGGTGATCGCCATCGCCGAGGGATTCCGGCTTCGCTCGATGCTGCTCTACGCCATCGTGGGCGGGGCATCGGGTCTCGTCTCCTACTACGGCGGCGGTCCCGGCGTGCACCTGGAAACTTCCGAGACCGGGCTGGCGCTGCCGCGCGAGGCCGAGATCGTGGCCGCGGCCGGGATCCTTGCCGGGCTGGTGTACTGGGCGCTGGCGGGTCGCAATGCCGGGCGATGGCAGCGCTCTCGCAACGCCGATCCGGGCCCCGCACGGCCCTGACCGCCAACCCATGGCCCGACCGCCCCGGCGGCGGACCGGTTTCCGCTGCGCCGGAACATGCGCTAGACCGCCGGCATGAACCGCACCGGACTGACGATCGCGTTTGTCTTCGCGGCGGCCGTCGGTGCCGTGCTCGGCGTCTTTCCGCAGCTCGACCTCATCATCTCCGGCTGGCTCTTCGACCCCGACAGCGGGCAGTTCACGCTCAGCCGGCAGATGCTCGCCGGCCGCCACGGCTGGCTGGCGACGGCGCGCGATGCCGGCATGTGGGCCGTGGTGGCGCTGGTGGCTCCCGCGGTGGTCGCGCTGATCGTCAAGACGGTGAGACCGCAGGCCGCGCTCGTCGTCCCCGGCCGCGCCGTCGTCTATCTGCTGGTCACGCTCGCGCTGGCACCGGGCCTGATGGCCAACGGGCTGCTCAAGGAGCACGGAGGGCGATCGCGGCCGATCGATGTCAAGGATTTCGCCGGCACCGACCGCTTCGTCCCGTGGTGGGACCTGCGCGGCGAGTGTCCGCAGAACTGCTCGTTCGTCTCCGGCGAGAGCTCCGGCGCGTTCTGGGCGTTCGCCCCGGCCTCGCTGGCCCCTGCGCAACTGCGGCCGCTGGCGTACGGCGCCGTGATCGTGTTCGGCAGCGCCATCGGCGCGCTGCGGATGGCATTCGGCGGACACTTCTTTTCCGACGTGGCGTTCGCCGGCGTGTTCACGTTCCTGATCGTGTGGTGCGCACATGGCCTGATCTATCGCTGGCGGGCGACCGCGCTGTCGGACCAGGCGATCGAACGGGCGATCGAGCGTCTGGTGACGCCGATCCACCGCATGCTCGGCAGATCCGGCGCGGCACGGCGCGGCGGCTCCGGCTAGCGCGGAGTCCGATCGATCGGAACAGGCGCCACCACGCGCGAAACGTTGCGCGCCTTGCGTCGCCTCGGCTTGACACTATAGTCCGCGCACTTTTCGGCTTGCGGCCGCTCCTCGAGACGACCACGGACAGCGCGATGACGACCGGTGAGGTGAAGAAAGTGGTGCTCGCCTATTCGGGCGGGCTCGATACCTCGATCATCCTGAAGTGGCTGCAGACCACCTATGGCTGCGAGGTCGTGACGTTCACGGCCGACCTCGGCCAGGACGAGGAGATCGAGCCGGCACAGCAGAAGGCGCTGCTGCTCGGCATCAGGCCGGAGAACATCTTCATCGAGGACCTGCGCGAGGAATTCGCCCGCGACTACGTGTTTCCGATGTTCCGCGCCAACACGGTCTATGAGGGCCAGTATCTGCTCGGCACCTCGATCGCCCGGCCGCTGATCGCGAAAAAGCAGATCGAGATCGCCGAGAAGGTCGGCGCCGACGCGGTGGCCCACGGCGCCACCGGCAAGGGCAACGATCAGGTTCGCTTCGAGCTCGCCTACTACGCGCTCAAGCCCGATGTCAGGGTGATCGCGCCGTGGCGCGAATGGGACCTGACGTCGCGCACCAGGGCGATCGAGTTTGCCGAGCAGCATCAGATTCCGATCGCCAAGGACAAGCGCGGCGAGGCGCCGTTCTCGACCGACGCCAACCTGCTGCACACCTCGTCGGAAGGCAAGGTGCTGGAGGATCCGGCGAAAGAAGTCCCCGACTACGTGTTCTCGCGCACGGTCGATCCCGAGCAGGCGCCGGATCACGCCACGACCATCACGGTCGACTTCGAAAGGGGAGATGCGGTCGCCCTCGACGGCGTGACGTCCTCGCCGGCGCGGCTGCTGGCCGGGCTCAACGAGCTCGGCCGTGCCAACGGCATCGGCCGGCTCGATCTGGTGGAGAACCGCTTCGTCGGCATGAAGTCGCGCGGCATGTACGAGACGCCGGGCGGCACCATCCTGCTCGCCGCCCACCGCGGCATCGAGCAGATCACGCTCGACCGCGGCGCCGCCCATCTCAAGGACGAGCTGATGCCGCGCTACGCCGAGCTGATCTACAACGGCTTCTGGTTCTCCCCCGAGCGCGAGATGCTGCAGGCGGCGATCGACCACAGCCAGGAGCTCGTCGGCGGCCGGGTGCGGCTCAAGCTCTACAAGGGCAACGTGTCGGTCATCGGCCGCGAGAGCAGGCATTCGCTCTACGACCAGGATCTCGTCACCTTCGAGGAGGGCGCCGTCGCCTACGACCATCGCGACGCCGCCGGCTTTATCCGCCTCAACGCGTTGCGTCTGCGCACCCTCGGGCAGAGGAGACGGAAGCTCGGCCTGTGACCTCGACACCGCGGTCTGTTCCGACCGGACGCTGGCGGACGGGGCGCCGCATACCTAGCTGATGACGGTACGGCATCGTCTCGATACCGGTGAGGTGCGCCATGTCGTGGTCGGTGAACATCGGCAGGATCGCCGGGACGGAGGTCCGGATCCATCTGACGTTCCTGCTGTTTCTGATCTGGATCTGGGTCGCGAGCTACACCGCGGGCGGGGCGGGCGCGGCGTGGAGCGGCCTCGCCTTCATGATCCTGCTGTTCGCCTGCGTGCTCGCCCACGAGTTCGGTCACATCCTCACGGCCCGCGCGTTCGGGGTCGCCACCCCGGACGTCACGCTGCTGCCGATCGGCGGCGTGGCGCGGCTCGAGCGCATCCCCGAGGAGCCGCGGCAGGAGCTCCTGATCGCGGTTGCAGGACCCGCCGTCAACGTGGTGATCGCGCTGCTGCTCGTCGCCGTGGCCGGCGCCAGCCTCGACATGCATCATCTCGCCACGGTAGAAAGCGCCAGGGTATCGCTCGTCGACCGCCTCGCCGCGGTCAACCTGTTCCTCGCGGTGTTCAACATGATCCCGGCCTTCCCGATGGACGGCGGACGGGTGCTGCGCGCCCTGCTGGCGATCCGCCTCGGTTATGTGCGCGCCACCCGGATCGCCGCGACGGTCGGCCAGCTGCTCGCGTTCGGGCTCGGTTTCCTCGGGCTGCTCGGCAACCCGCTGCTGATCTTCATCGCCATCTTCGTCTACCTGGCGGCGTCCTCCGAGGCGCAACTGGTGGCGTTGCGTGGCGTCTCGGCCGGAGTGCCGGTCACCGCCGCGATGATGACCCAGTTCGCCACGCTGTCCCCGACCGCGCATATCGACGAAGCGATCGAAACGCTGCTGCGCACCAGCCAGAACGATTTCCCGGTGGTCGATCCCGACCATCGACTGGTCGGGCTGCTCGACCGCAGCCACATGATCAGGGCGCTCAAGCAGCTCGGAGCGGACGCCAAGGTTGCCGACGCGATGACGCCGGATATCCCGACCGTCGGCCATCGCGCCTGCCTCGACGAGGCGTTTCGCCTGCTCCAGGCGAGGCAGGCGCCCGCGGTCGGCGTGACCGACGCGACCGGCCGGCTGATCGGGCTGATCACGTCGGAGACCCTCGGCGAGATGCTTCTGGTGGGCGACGCCCTGCCGACCGGTTCGCGGCTTGGCCCGTGGAGCCGCCCGGCGGGGGCGTGACCGCTCGCCGCGAGCCGTAAGCCGCCGGGCGGGTTGCGCTTTTTGCAAGACGCCTGACGGTTCGAACCTGTCGCCGCCAGCCCGAAACGATCGGCGTCAGCGGGTTTCGCTTGCGCTCCACCCATCCTATCTATATTGCGGCGCAGCGAATACGCGGGCCGAAAACGGCCCGCTTTCGACTCCCAGGGACCCCCAATGTCGCTCCGGAATATCGCGATCATCGCCCATGTCGACCATGGGAAGACCACGCTGGTCGACCGGCTGCTGCAGCAGTCGGGCGCCTTCCGCGACAACCAGCGGGTCGC
>Ga0209415_10009921_pt1 | contig 16280 bp, 13 predicted proteins | sample PeaSoiSIISIP2007_FD_187696 | JGI IMG/M metagenome (GOLD analysis project Ga0209415, IMG submission 187696) | Peat soil microbial communities from Weissenstadt, Germany - SII-SIP-2007 (SPAdes) (version 2) | ecosystem: Environmental > Terrestrial > Soil > Wetlands > Peat | place: Germany...
AAGAGCACCTACAGCTTCACGATCAAGATCAGCGAAGGCGGGAACCAGGCCAACAGCGGCAAGGCCACCTTCACCACGGACGCCGGCACCAGCGCGATCCTCGGGAAGTCCCCCTACGCGAACGCCCGCCCCCCGGTCGGGTACGACGTGTTCGGGCGCCGTTTGGGGCGTGTTCCGCAGGACCTGGTGGGGTTCGGGCCGAATGCCGCCCAATTCGATCCGAATCGGTGATTCACGGTAGATGGAGATCCGATAATCAATTTTATTGATGTTATGGGTGCGGGAGGCTGCGGATGAGACGATGGATTTTCTGCCTGGGCGCCGTCGCTCTCCTGACCGGTTGCGATGCGCTCAGACCCGACACGTCTTCGCTTCTGGCGAGCAATTCCAGCGTCTCCCCGGCGAGACTCCGCTGCGACGCCTGCCACGGATTCGCCCCGCACACCGGCGCCCATCGATACCACCTGGACACCACCTTCCAGCTCACCTATCCGGACACCACCTACGGCAAGCGCCACATCACCACCGACTTCCAGATCACCTGCGCGGACTGCCATTCGGCGTCCATCGCCACGATGCCGGGTCCCGTCCTGGACAGCATCTACCGGATGCCCGGCCGCAGCGAGGTCTACCACACCGCGGGCTGGCCGTGGCGGCAGTTCTCCCGCTCCGCCGGGACCCTGCTGGACACCGTCACCGTGGATTCCGTGCCGCTGGCCTTCGCCGCTCGCGGCGACGGGACGGAAAACCCGTACTGGGTGACCAGGTCGTCGCCGGACCCGCACGAACCGGGACATGCCAACGGAGCGGTGGACATCGTGTTCCCCGAACGCGACGCCTATTGGAAGAGCCCGGTGGACGGCTCCATCCACAAGGCGTACTGGAATCCAGCCCGGCTCTCCTGCGGTGCGGTCTCCTGCCACGGCTCCCAATCCCTGGACGATTCCATCAAGTACACATGGCGACAGCCGTGATCCGGGGACGTGGATGGAGGGGCGCACCGGCGCTGTTCGCCCTGCTCGGACTGGTCGCCGGAGCCCAGGAGACCCCGGACCGGCTGGACACCAAGTTCGAGGTCTTCCACGACCGCAACGACGTGACGGCGATCTCCCCCGTGTTCCTCCTGACGAAGGGAGTGGGGGAAAACCTGTCCATGGAATGGGAAGGCCAGTTGGACGCCGTGACCGGGGCGTCGCGCCAGTGGGGGACGAGCGGCTCGGGCGAAAATCCCCCCTTGGACATCGTCGACGGGGTTTCCGGCGCCTCGGGCGGAGGCAGCTCCTCCTCCGCCGTATCCCATGTCCTGGACGGGATCAGCGGAGCTTCCGGGAACGGGCAGTGGGAATACCGCGCGGGGACCCGGGTGGGGCTCACCTGGTCGGACAAGGGGAAGGTGCTCACCGGGAGCATCTACGGGAGCCGCGAGACCGACTACGCCTCCATCTCGCCCTCCATCGGCGGTTCCTGGGACTTCGCCGAGCGCAACACCACGCTGTCCTGGGGCGCGACCTGGTTCTTCGACAACCTCTCGCCTTACGGCGCCTGGGGCTCGGTGGCCGGGGGCGAGAAGTACATCCAGTCCTACAACCTGGGTCTCGCGCAGATCCTGACCCCGCTCTCGCTGGTGGGCGTCACCGGAACCTTCACGCGCACCACGGGAATGATCGGGTTGCCCTACAATCCCCCGACGACCCTGGACTCCGGGATCGTGAGCGAACGATTCCCCCGCGCCAAGGATGCGGTCGCCCTGTCCGGACAGTTCATCCAGGGATTCCACCTCCAGGACCTCCTGGGGTCGGTGAGCACGGAGTACCGGTGGTACCAGGACTCGTGGGACCTGCGCTCCCACACCGTCACGGTGCGGTGGAGCCAGCACCTGTCCGACGAGACCATCGTCCGACTCCAGGGCCGGTGGTACACCCAGACCGGGGCGGCGTTCGCCAAGACGGACTACCTCGGAACCGAGGTCTACCGGACGGGGGACATCCGGTACTTCCCGTTCTCCTCCTATCTCGCCGGCGTCAAGGTCTCGTCGGTGTTTCCAGACGACTGGACCGGACTCTGGCCCCGGCGTTGGGATCTCTCCTACGACCACCTTCTGCGGGACACCCACGGCGACCCCTATCTCTACCAGTTCTATCCCGCCAACGCCTGGTACATGCAGGGCACCTTCCGGGTCGGGCTCTCCTGGGACCTGGATTGACCGTTACCTTTCCGGGGATGAACCCGGATGGATCCATCCTGGCCCTGGCCAGCGGGAACACGCACAAGATCCAGGAATTCGGGGAGATCCTGGCACCGATCGGATGGGAGGTCGTCTCCATCCGCCGATGGATTCCCGACCTCGCCGACCCGGAGGAGACGGAACCGGATTTCCGGGGCAACGCGAGGCTCAAGCTGGAACACGCCCGGGAGCATCTGCGCGACAGCGGCGTGCGTCCGCTTCCCCGGGCCCTGGCCGCCGACGATTCCGGGCTCTCCGTGGCGTGTCTGGGCGGCGAACCCGGAGTCCACTCCGCCCGATTCGCCGCGAGGGCCGGGACGGGAAGCGGCGATGCGGCAAATCGACAGGAATTGGCACGTCGGCTGCGCGACGCCGGGATCCTTCCCGGGGAAACGACCCCCGCCGCCTTCGTGTGCGCGATCGCCTTCGCCGAGATGGAGCCGGATCGCCTCGTGGAGGCGATGGCCGCGTGTCCCGGTGCTGTGGGATTGGACGAGCGCGGCCAAGGGGGATTCGGGTACGACAGCATGTTCTTCCCCGTCCTTTCCGACAATCGATTGTCGGACCTCACATTCTCCGAACTTCCCTCCGCCACCAAGCATTCCCTGAGCCACAGGGGTCTCGCCTTGAAGGCGCTCGTGGCCAGGTTGGGAGATCGGCGATGAACGCCCCCGCGTTGGAAGCCCGCTCCGTGGTCAAGCGCTACGGGGCGCTGACGGCCGTGGCCGGGGTAGATCTCTCCATCGCCTCCGGCGAGTCCGTGGCGCTCCTGGGACCCAATGGGGCGGGGAAGACCACGCTGGTGGAGATGCTGGAAGGTCTGGTGGCGCCGGACGAGGGGCGGATCCTGGTCGATGGCCTGGATTGGGCCACCCAATCCTCGGACATCCGAGGTCGGCTCGGAACCTGCTTGCAGGACGCCAAGCTCCCCGAAAGGCTCCGCGTCCAGGAGACCCTGGAACTGTTCTGCTCCTTCCACGGGCGGGGACGCGATCGCGCCGAGGAACTGCTCTCGCTCGTGGACCTCGCCTCGCACCGCCGGCATCTCTGCGGCAAGCTCTCCGGAGGCCAGCGGCAGAGGCTGGCTCTCGCATGCGCCATCGCCGGGGAGCCCGGCATCCTGATCCTGGACGAACCGACCACCGGAGTGGACCCCGCCGCCCGCCGCCAGATCTGGGAGATCCTGTCCCATCTCCGTTCCCGGGGAGCCACCCTGCTTTTGACCACCCATTTCATGGACGAGGCCGTGATCCTCTGCGACCGGGTGGTGCTCATGGAATCCGGACGGATCTTGGACCAGGGCACGGTGTCCGAACTTCTGGAGCGTGGTGGAGCTTCCAGCCTGGACGACCTCTTCCTGCGCCTGGCCGGCCGGAGGATCCAGGAATGAACCGGACGCTCACCCCGCTGCTGCGGACCCGCGCCGTCCTCTTGCTGACCCGGGCGCACCTCCTGGAGTTCTTCCGCGAGCCGGGGATCCTGTTCTGGGCCTTCGGCTTCCCCCTCCTCCTCTCCTGGGCGCTGGGACTCGCGTTCCTCACCCCCCACCGCGTCCGAGTGACGCTGCTGGTTTCCAGGACGGATTCCGCCGTGGTCCGCGCGGGCCTTCCCGACACGGGATCCATCGCGCTGCGGACCATGGATCCCTCGGACGCCGTGCGCGCCCTGCGTCGCGGCGAGGCCGCTGGGATGGCCACCGAGGAGAGCGGATCGCCAGTCCTGCACCTGGACACCACCACCCAGGAAGGGAACCTCGCACGCCTGCTCGCGGACCGCGCGCATGCCGGGAGATCCGAAAAGGACCTTCGGGTCGAGGCGCCGCGGGCCCTCGCCGGAAGCTACGCGGATTTCCTGTTTCCCGGGATGCTCGCCCTGGGGATCATGAACGGCTGCGTCTGGGGGATCGGGTTCGCGCTGATGGATTTGCGCCTGCGCAAGCTCCTGCGGCTCTTCGCGGCCACGCCCCTTTCGCGCGTCGACATCCTGCTCTCCGTCGTGCTCGCCCGCGGCGCCACCTTGCCGTTGGAGAACGCGCTGCTGTGGGGATTCGGGGTCGTGGTCTTCGGGGTGGCCATGCACGGGAGCACCCTCCTGTTCGTGTCGGTGGCCGCGAGCGCGGCGGTCGCCTTCGCGGGACTGGGGGTCCTGGGGGCGAGCCGCGTGGAGCAGAGCCAAGCGGCCTACGGGATCATCAACGCCCTCACCATCCCCATGACCATCGTCTCGGGGATCTTCTTCTCCTGGACCCGATTTCCGGTCTGGCTGCACCCCGTCGTGGGTGCGCTCCCACTGACCCTCGCCGCCGACGCCTTGCGCTCGGTGAGCTCCGAAGGCGCGGGCTGGGTCCAGGTCCTGCCCAAGGTCGCTGGACTCTGGGCCTGGGGCCTGGGGTGCGCCGGGATCGGATTGAAGATCTTCCGCTGGCGCTAGGACCCCTCCGGGCGGAAGTCCGGATGCGGACGAGTTTCCTCCCAAACGCCATTTGCTTGGCCCGCGACCCTATGATACCCTGATCGGGCAACATGGGAACCTCGGCCATCCTGTTCATGCTGGGGATCCTCTGGGGGGGGGCCGTCGCGCCGCCGCCGGAGGACGTCACCTTCCTGCGGAAAGTCGCCCAGGACCTGATGCGCCAAGGACAGCCCTCCAAGGCCCTCGTGCTCCTGCAGCGGGCTCGGGCGCTGGATTCCCTGCAATTGGACATCGACCACATGATGAACCAGTGCCGGGCGAGCCTGGGCGGTTGGGTCGCTCCCGACGCCGGCGCGGAGTGGAGCGAGGTGGACGGGCAGATGGACCGGGCCGTCCGCGACAAGCCCGATTCCATGTTCCAGGTGGGGAAGAGCCTCGCGGCCTCGGAGGACATCCCCGGCGCGCTGCGCGTCTACCTGCTCCTGTCGCGGAACAACGCGGCCAATCCCGTCTACCTGAAGGCGTACACCGAACTTCGCGCCCGCCAGGACACGACGGTGGCCTTCCACCGGGATCTCGCCGAACAGGCCGCCCTGCGCGGAGAGACCTCGGAATGCCTGAACCAATGGCGGCTCGCCTTCGCGGCCAGGCCGGACGACATCGCCTTGCAGCAGAAGGTGGAGAGGGCGGACAGGGCCTACCAGATGTCCCTCGGCGATTTCCGCCTCGAGTTGCAGCGGTGCCTGTCGGACCACGACGATCTCTGCGCCTTGGACGTGCTCGCCAAGGCCCGCATCGCCCATCCGTCGGATCCGGGATTCCAGAAGATGCAGGATTCCCTCCAGACCCACAGGAAGGACCTGTTCTCCGAACGGCTTCGCAGGATCGACGCGATGGCGGATTCCGGCAAGGACCAGGAAGCGATCGAGGCGATGGAGAGGTTGAACGCGCTGTATCCCGGAGAGCAGGCCCTGGCCTTGGCCCAGATCGCGCTCCAGGACCGGATCGCCCGACGCAGGTTGCGCGATCTGGTGGACAGCGTCACCCGCGTGTTCAACTCGGCCCTGCGGGAAGGGGACGTGCGGGGCGCGGAGGCGATGGTCGGGGACCTCCGTTCCCGAGGGGTCGTCGGCGACGGACTGGAGAGGTTGCGGGGGAAGATCGATTCCGTGCACGCGAAGGAGCGCAACACCGCGGCCTTCGACGCGGCGTTGTCGACGGCGCGCCGCCTCCTGGCGAAGGGAGACACCGCGTCCGCCCGGGTGTCGCTGCGCAGGATGCTCGCCCTCCAACCGGAAAACTCCCTGGCCAAGGGGCTGCTGGCCAGCCTGGGCTCCTCGCGCAGGCCCAGGGCATCCGCCGAGAACCAGGAGAAGGCCGTCAAGGCCTCGCCCATCGACGGGGACGCGACGAGACGCGTCAACGAGCTGGTTTTGGCTGGAATCTCCGCCTACCGGACCGGTGAATACAAGGATGCCATGGAGAAGTGGCAGCAGGCCCTTGCGGTGGATCCGAAGTGCGTCCAGGCCCAGCGGTACCTGGCCAACGTCGGCCGGATGCAAGCGAGGTTGCAATGAAACGCCTGCGTTCGACCTCCTGCCTGGCCCTTTGCGCGGCCGTCGCCGTCCAGGCGGCGGAGGCTCCGTGGAAGCGGATGGCTCTGCTCCCCGCGGATGGCGTGGTCTCCAGCGTGGCCGCCGGCGACTCCCGGATCGCCGTGGGGCTGAGTTCCGGCTCCGTGCGTCTGATCGATCCCTCCTTGCAGTCGTCCCTGCCGGTCGGGGATTCGGTGTTCGGATCGAAGGGGAGGATCTGGTCCCTCGCCTGGCACCGGGGAGATCTCTGGATCGCGACTGGACGCGGCCTGTTCCGGTACGACACCAGGGATTCCACCGTGGAGCGCTCGCAGAAAAGCGTCCCGGAGGACATCAGGACCGGGGTCACGGTCCTTCGCGAACAGAACGGCGCCCTCTGGAGCGCATCCTCGAAGACCCTGGGGCGGCTGGGCGATCCGGTGCGCGGAGAGTACCAGGAATGGAAGCTTCCCGTTTCCGACGACCCCACGGCGCTCCTGGAGGTGCCCGGTCGGGTGTTCGTGGGGACCACGACCAAGGGCTTGCTGCTCCTGGACAGCGCCACCGGAGAATGGAGCCGGTTCGGTCCCGAACAGGGCCTTTCCTCCCCGCAGGTGACCGGTCTGGAGTGGAACGGCGACCAGGTCTTCATCGCCACGCCCGAGGGGCTCGACGCCATGGACATCTCCACCCGGCAGATCCGGCTGGTGGTCAGAAACCTGATGGCGGCGTGGATGACCCAGGTCAACGGCGCCCTGATGGTCTCCTCGATCTACGGGCTGTACCGGGTCCAGATCGGCACCTTCGCGACGATTCCTGTCGCATTGCCCCCGGGAGCCGAAGCCGAAGGGAATCTCGGCGAAGGACTCGGAGTCCTGGTGGTCGGCGGCCGATCCGAGATCCTGGCCCGCGACCAGCCGACCATCCTGGGCAGGCAAGGTCTCCGCCTGGATCCCGAGGGCTACCGGATCTCCTTGCCGGGACCGGTTCCGAAGGACGTGCGGATCCTGGCCTTCCTGCGCATCCCGGAATGGCCCGCCGCGCGGATTCCCGTGGACGTCGAATCTCCCCGCGCCGGAAGCGATTGGCTCCTCCGGATACCACCGGACATCCGGGGAACCATCCAGTTGGACCTGGTCGCCTCCATGGACGACCGGGAGTTGGAATCGCGCAGCTTCGAAGGGGTGGGCGACCGGACGAAGCCGGATCTGGACCTGGAAACGGTCCGGGGCGCGGTGCGCGACTCCGAGGTGGTGGTCTCGGGTTCGGTCTCGGGACTCGGCCCGATGAGGCTCTTCCAGGTCTCGCCTGTGAGACGGGAATTGTCTCTGGCGCCCAACGGCGAATTCCACCAGAACGTGCGCTTGCGGGAAGGCTCGAACCGTTTTTCCTGGCTCCTGGAGGACGCGATCGGAAACCGGGTGTCGCGGGAGGTCTCCATCCGGCGCGACACCAGGGCGCCGGTCGTCGGCGCGATTCCCCTGGACACCGTGGAGGGGGACTTCGCCAGGATCCGGATTCCCTTCCACGACGAGAGCCCGGTGACCGCCGCCATCCGGCCGGAGGGAAACGCGCGGGTTTCGATGTTCGATTCCTTCGCGGTGGTCGAGGCGAATCGGCTCGTCCCGGGTGACAATTCCTGGAGGATCGCCTTCGAGGACCAGGCGGGGAACGTCTCCGCGGCGCAATTGCGGGTCTTCCGAAAAGGAGGCGTCGCCGCGAACCTCCTGGATTCGCTCGGATTCGCCGCGGCGAAGGAGACCGCCTCCACGGTATCGAAACCGTCCGCATCGGGGAGCGGGGTGGTGGCGACAGGGCCTTGCGGGGCACAGGTTTCCGGCTCCCTCCGCGTGGTCCGGTACTACATGGTCGACGGCGAGACGATCCGCAAGGTATCCCAGAAATTCTACGGAACCAGGGACCTGGACACGGTCCTGATCCGGTGGAACGGATTCCTGGACTCCCGGAAATGGCGGCGGATGCCCATCGGAACGTTGGTGGAAGTCCCCTTCTGGACCGACATCGACCAGGACGACCCCGACGTGCGCGCGGCACTGAAATCCTTCCCTTGGGACCGGATTCCGCCGTCCAGGAGACCGCGAAGATGAAGAAGAACGGGCACATCCTCGGGATCCGCGGCCAATTCCTGCTGTTGCTGGGCGCCGTGATCCTGTTCGTGGCGTCCTCCACCACCATGCTCGCGACCCATTCCCAGAGGAGTTCCCTCCTGCGCGAGAGGAAGCTGCGCGGTTCGTCCGTGCTGCGGTCCTGGAGCAGCCTCTGCCGTCAGCGCCTTCTCAGCGACGAGTCGGTCAACCTCTCGATGTGGGACTTCGTGGACGACATGATGAAGCACGAGGGTTCCATCGAACAGATCTACCTGGTGGACACCTCGGGCACGATCCTCATGCACAACGACCAGTCCAAGCTGGGCGTCAGGATCCCGGTCGGCGAACTCCGCGATCTGCGTTCCCGCGAGGACACCGGGATCACCCAGGAGAAGGGCCCGCTCGGGGAGCATCTGCGGTTCCAGCAGACCATCGTCGTGTCGGGACGGCGATTGGGGTACGCGGTGGTGGTGTTCTCCTCCGCCGGCATCGAGAGCGGCATCCAACAGGCGATGCTCTCCATGGTGCTCGTGGCCTCCGCGATCGGGTTCGTGGGGATGCTGCTCGCGTCCATCCTGGTGTACCAGGTGACGCGTCCCATCCAGCTCCTGGTGGACGGCGTCAAGCGGTTCGGGGAGACGTTCGATCCGGAGGATCCGAAATCGGCCGACGTGAAGATCCAGTTCCTTTCGTTCAACGAGATCGGGGACGTGCGCGATTCCTTCAACAGCATGACCTCGGCCCTGAGCACCAGCCTGTCCGAGCGCAAGCGGCTGAAGGAGGAAACGGGCGCCCTGCGCGTGCAGGCGAGCACCGACGGGATGACGGGCCTCCTGAACAAGAGGCAGTTCCAGGAGGAGTTCCCGGTGTTGTTGCAACTGGCGGCCAGGAAGTCGTCGCCCCTTTGCCTGATGCTCCTGGACATGGACCATTTCAAGCAGTTGAACGACACGATGGGGCACGGCGCCGGCGACAAGGCGTTGCAGGATCTCGCCGATTCGATGCGCGCCAAGGTCCGGTCCACGGACCGCGCCTACCGCATCGGAGGCGACGAATTCGTGCTGATTTCCGTGGGCGCCAACCTGGAGGCGGCGCGGGGCCTTGCCGACAGGGTGTCCGAGGAATACGCGCGGCGCAAGGCGGAAGGCAACCCGACCACCATTTCCTTTGGTATCGTTCCGTACGACGGCAAGAGCGCTCCGGAGGTTTTTCTGAAGGCGGCCGACGAAGAGATGTACAGGGTGAAGCGAGAGAAGAAAGCGGCGAGATGAGAGCGGCGATGAGGCTTCTTCTTCTGGGAGGCCTGATCGCCGTTTCCGGTGCGGACCCGGGGGTCTTGCGCACCCTGTCCTGGCGGGTGGTCTCCGATTCCCTCCAGGTGGACTTCGGATTCACCCACGGACGACCGGAGAAATACCGCGTCCTGGCCTCCCCGGAGGTGCTGAAGGACAAGAACCTCGTGGTGGAGTTCAGCGGAGCGACGCTGGACGGTGGATCGCCGCTGAAGTTGCCTTCCTGGGCGAAGATCCTGAAAAGCGCCGATGCGGGGCTGCTGGCGATCGAGATCGATCTGAAGGCTTCCACCCCCTGGAAGATCAACTGGGATGGGGACTCCCTCCAGTTGAAGATCCTGAACCAGGTCCGTTCGCCGTCGATCTGGAAGAATCCCTGGCTCGTCGGGGGATTGGGCGCATCCTTCCTCGCCGGAGGAACGGCGTTCTGGCTGCTGGGGACCGATCACGCGAAGACCACGGCTGGTGGAAACCTGATTCCTCCCCCGGACGTGGCCTTGCCGCAGTAGGGATCGGCGTCCCCCATTTCCTCAGGGCTTGGACAAGGGTATCGCCGCGGCGGCACCCGGCCGCTCGTTCGTCGCAACCATGCGGATCCAATCGGGGGAGCGGGACACGTTCTGCACCCAGACCTCGGACATGTCGCCCAGCAAGTGGATGCTCGTGCTGGTGAGTCCAGCGGTGTCGATCGAGGCACCGATCATGAACGGGAGCGCCTTCCTCCCGACGGTGCTGGTGTTGAAGCCGGAATCCAGCGCCTGGCGCACTCCGTCCACGTAGAGCGAGACCGTGGTACCGGAAACCGTCAGAGCCAGGTGCGTCCAGGTCGCGGTGTCGGCGTGCGCGAGTCTGTAATTGGCGCCCGCAGGGGCGTTGTCGTAATCCTGGCCGAGCCAGACGTTGGTGTCGCCGGCCCATGCCGGGAGATACTCGATCCCCGGTCCCTCCTGGCCCCGACCCATCGCGTAACGGGCGGTTCCATATCCTCCGAGCCGGACCCAGCAGGAGTAGGTGAACGGACCGCCCTGGGGCAGGGCCAATGCGCCTGTATCTCCGGAGGCGACGACGATCTGGGTCCGCTTCCCGTCGAAATGGGTGGCAACGCCCGCGATTCCGGGGACCAGCCCTCCCGAGTTGGAAAGGGTTCCGGGGAAGGTCCCAAGTCGGTCTTGAGCGGTGGAGCCGGAGTCCCCCAGGGGCCAGTCGGCGAGCCATCCTCGGCTCGAGGAGAAGGCCGCGGTGGGGTTGCCCGAGGGGACGGGGATGCCCCAGCTCAGGACGAGGTCCACGGAGTCGCCCGGGGCGGAGAGGGAGTCCAGGAGGGTCCACATCGTGCCGGTTCGGCCCGCCTTGTCCCAGGAAGCCACGGTCAGCGGCAGCGGCCTCCCACCCGTGGTGGACAGCCGCAGATCGGATCCGTCCGCCAGCGATGCCGGGAAACCCGTCCACGAACTGTCCAATCGGACCAGCAGGGGAAATTGCGAGATGGCCCCGGCAAGTCCGCCCGCAAGGGAGACTCGAAGAGACTGGGATTGTCTGGTGTATCCCGCCGAATCGGTGGAGCCGGGAGGAACCGCCGACGAGGAATCCAGGGTCGCGTAGGAAGTCGCGGAGCCCGCGAGCTGCACCTTGCCGACCCACCCGGCGGGAATGCCGGAGATCTCGACCTCCTGCCTACCCTCGACGGGAGCGCTCAGGCCGAGTCCGGTGAGGAAAAGGGTTCCGGTCGTCCCCGGGGGCAATGCCACCCAAAGGGTGCCGGGTGCCGCCAAGGTGTCCAGGTACGAGGTGTCCGTCCGATCGGAAGGGGCGACCAGGACTCCGCGCCAACGGGAGAGCCCGGAGCCCGGATCAAAGGAGGCGATTCCAATCCGGCCCGAGGGGAGGTCGGTGCAGTGGTATCGGCCCGTCGAGTCAGTCGAGGAAGACCAGCCGGTAGGAACCTGCTGCCAGGGAGTCAGGGAATCCGGACGGCATTCGACCCAAATACCCTTCGCAGGTGTTCCGGAGGGATCGAGGATCCTGCCCGCGACCACGGAATTGCCCGTGTTGGCGCTGTTGCCGGCGATGCGGTTGGAATCGTCGCAGGACGCGAGTGCGAGCCACGCCGCGAAACCAAGGAGGAGGGGGCGTCTGTTCATGGGATGTCCGCCTTCCTCTCCTGGACGGAAAGGGGGAAAAGGGCCAGGGAGAGCTGGTAGACGCGGTCGGATTGTTCGTCGGCATCGGCCAGGAGCGCCAATTCCGTCCTGAATTCGGTCAATCGTTCGCAGAGGAGCAGGTAGGTGCGACGGGAGATCCCCAGGGTCAAGCCGGAAAGGTTTCGCTGGTCGGTAGGCACGCCTTCCAGGGATGCGGCGGCGAGCTCCAGGCACTCGCGATGGAATTGGCGCAGAGCCGGGTGACCCACCTCCGGAGGTGTGGCGATCGATTTTTCCGTGGCATACCAGACGCCATCCGCCCGTTTCTCCAAAAGCCCCCCCTTCTGGAGGAGCTTCACCGATTTCCGCACCGTCGCCGCCGTGCGGGAAGGCTGGAGTCGCTTCCCCAGCGCTTCCCAGTCTCCCGGATCGGGCCGCATCTCGATCAGGGAGCGGATGGCCAGATGGTGCCATTCGGTCAGGATTTCGCGATGGATGTCGGTCAGGAGGCGCGGAGCGCTGGCGTCGCGGAACTTCGCCAATGCGTGCTGGAGTCTGCCCCAGGCCACTTCGCGATCCGCGTCCGTCTTCGCCTGGTTGTATTCGACCAGCGCGAGGAAGTAGGCCTTCTCCTTGCGGGGAAGATCCAACGCATCGGCCAGCCTTTCCGCACCGGCGGGACTCAGACGGCGTTCTCCGCGCATCACCCGCATGAGGAAGTCGCGAGCGTTGAATCCCGCCCTCTGGGCGAGGACGCCGTAGGAATACCAGGAATGGATCGCCTTGCGCGCTTGGAATGTGTCTGTCAACCAGCTGCGATAGTCCGTGTATTCCCAGACCTGCGGAAGCTGAGGAGGTTCCTGGATTTCCTTGGGCTTGGCCATCTTCCCCCAGAAGGTCGCATGGACGTGGCTGGAAGCACACGGCGATCTTGGACAAACTGTTGTCTAAAAATATATGAAATCTATTCAGAATTCGTGGATCGAGACCCGTGCAAAAACGGCAGGCGATGCCAGGTCGCATCCATGCTCCACGGGCTTTCGAGAACTCCTGGTCGGACCCGCACCGGCGGAGAATCGGGGGAAAATCGGAGGATTGCAGACAACGGGACCCGGGAAAACGGTGCACGGCCTGCGAGGCGAGGGCACATCTTCACCGCATGAAAAAGATCCACGCCTTCCGATCCTTCCCGATCTTGCTGTCGGCGATGACGTTGGCCTTCCTGCCCGGGGTCGCCTCCGCGTTGACCGTCAAGAGCTTCTACCCGGCAAATGGAGCCGTCGGCCAGTGTCTGGATACGCCGCTGCGGATGGTGTTGTCTGGAAAGGCCGTGATGAACTGGGGAGGTTCCATCCGGATCCGGAACGTGGCGACCAACGCGGTGGTGGCCACCTGGACCTTGGACAGCAACCCGGGAGACCCCCAGACCACGGCGGTGAACACCACCTGGCCGTGGCAGGACTCGGTGGGCTACATGAAGCGCATGGTTTGGCCCGTGGTGCTGGACAGCATTCCGTCCTACCTCGCTGAAATCCGGGTTCCGACGCATCTGCTCCGGGCGAACACGGAATACCAGGTGGAGGTGGACGCAGGAGTGCTGAAGGGCTCCGACGGCTCGTCGTTCCCCGGGGTCGCCGCGGGAGCATGGAAGTTCACCACCGGGTCGGCTCCTGTCCCGAAAAGCACCATCGTGGTGGCATCCGACAATTCGGGGGATGTCTGCTCCATCCAGGAGGGTCTGGACCTGGTTTCGACCTCGAGCAAGACCACGGTGCAGGTCCTGGTTCGATCCGGGTACTACCGGGAGATGTTCACCGCCGGCGGCAAGAACCACCTGGAGCTCTACGGTGCGGGAGTGGACAGCACGATCGTGCGCTATTTCGACAACAACAATCTCAACCCCGGCTCCTCCACCCGCGCCCTTGCCGTGCTGGGGGGAAACTCGATCTCGATCCGGGCCATCTCCATCGTGAACACGGTCAACACCACGGGTGGCCAGGCCGAAGCGCTCTACCTCTCCAAGGGGGATTCGGCCGTCGTGTCGGACGTCTTCCTCCACGGATTCCAGGACACGTGGCTGAACAGCGGCGGCACGGCCTATGTGCAGAACAGCACCATCGAGGGATCCACGGACTTCGTCTGGGGGTACAATCCGACCTTCTTCAAGAAGTGCAAGCTGGTGTACGACAACGCTGGCTCGGTGAATGTCCAACCCCGCAACGACAGCCTGCACCACGGCTACGTCTTCGACAGTTGTTCGATCCGGCCCAAGGCGTCCGGCTATTCCGGTTGCGCTTTCGCCCGAAATCTCGGGTACACCCATCCGGAAGTGATGTTCCTGCACACGACCCTCTACGATCCCTCGATCTTCGCCGCCGACCCGTGGACCATTTCCGGCACCGGCGTCTCCGTGGACCGTCTCTGCGAATACGAATCCGTCGATTCCACCGGGAAGATCGTCTCCATCACCAATGCCCAGCGCAAGATCCAGCAGTGCTCCGCGGACTCCGCGTCCAAGCACGAGTCCCCTGCGTTCGTCCTCGGTTGGACGCCTTCGGTGCCATCCCTCTCCAGCGTGCTCGCCCTCACCGCGAGGGCGTCGACCACGGGCATCGCGATGACGGGACCTCCTGCATCGGTCGCTGGCCCGCGAGCTCGGCTTCTGGCGCCTTCGGGGTCCGAGTCCAGGCTGGAGCTCCTGGACCCTGGGTATGCCACGGTTCGTGAGATACTGCCGGACGGATCGACCCGCGAGATCTTCCACGGCAAGGCGCCCTGCGTTGTCGGTTGGACAAGCCGTGGTTCCGGCTTGTCGTGGATCGAAGTCGTCCAGCCGCAAGGCAGGAGCGTTCTCGCCGCGAACGGTCTGCGGCGATGAAGGGACGCGGACGTGCCCCAAGATCCGGTCCTTCCCGTCGCAGGAGCTTCCCGATGAAATCCAAGTTCGCTTCCGCCCTATTCGTCTCGGGAGCCTGTCTGGCGGCTCCCACCCTGCCGACGCTTCCCACCATCCCGACCACAAGCCTGCAGGCGAGCGTGTTCGGTCTCAAGGCCGACAGCTCCACGGACAACACCACCAACCTGCAAAAAGCGCTGGACTCCGTCGCAAAGGCGGGAGGAGGCGTACTCCACCTGCCTGCCGCCAAGAAGCCCTACCTCACCGGCCCCGTCACGATCGGGAGCAGCACCGATTTCCGCATCGACAGCGGCGCCGTCCTGCAGATGCTTCCCTACGGGAAATACCCGATGCAATCGGATTCCAGCTATCTCCCCATGATCTCGGCCGCAACCGCACACGACGTCGCCATTTCCGGAACCGGGACCATCGAGGGCAACGGGAGCGCCTGGTGGGCCGCCTATACGGCCAGCAAGATCTCCAGACCGGCCATGATCTCGTTCACCAAGACAAACAGGATCCTGCTCACGGACATCCGCATCCGCAACGCTCCCAACGTCCACACCACCTTCCACTATTCGATCACGGACCTCACCATGCGCCGGGTGAACATATTGGCTCCCTCCACGTCTCCCAACACGGACGGATGCGACTTCGAGGGGCTGCGCGCGCTCTTCGACCACGACACCATCCAGAACGGCGACGACAACATCGCGATCCAGCCGGGCCACGATTCGACCGCCGAGATCACCGTGCAGGACTGCTTCTTCGGGACCGGGCACGGATTGTCCATCGGAAGCTGGTGCAACCACGGGGTCCGCGACATGCTTTCCCAGCGCATCACCTTCGTCGGAACCACCTCCGGCATCCGGATGAAGGCGGGTCGGGATCGCGGAGGCATGGTGCGCGACCTGATCTACACGAACATCACCATGACCGATGTCCAGTATCCACTCTACATCACCAGCTACTATCCGTCGGCTCCGGCATCCACTTCCTTGGACACCACGGCCCCGGTGACGGCAACGACCCCGTACTGGAAGAACATCCAGGTGACGAACCTGACATCGACCTCTTCCAAATCCGGTTACAACTCGGTGGTGATCTACGCCGTCCCGGAGGCCCCCGTGGATTCCCTGACCTTGACCAACGTGAGCATCACGGCGCCCAACGCCTTCTCCATCCAGCATTCGCACGACATGCTGTTCACGAGCACGAGCTACGACGGATCCAGCACGTCGTGGTACGGCACCAGCCGCGACGTGACCTGCCGGAAGGCCACCACGGACGTCCAGGCGAAGGACGACGTGCCCATCGACCGGAAATTGGTGCACAATGGATCGCAAACGGTCTTGGAGATCGCCACGCCGGGAGAGGCCAACGCCCATCGGATCTTCGCCGACGGGACCCGCGTCGATCTGGGCAGCTGCAACGCCCCGTGTTCCCTGCAATTGGACCATCGATCGGGATCGGTGTCCTGGATCGAGGTCGAGCAGGATGGGCGGAGAACGACCATTGCGGAGGCTCCCCTTTGAAAGGGGCGATATCCACCGAAGGAACCAGGTCGATCGAGATCCGAATCGGAGGAGGGCATCACATGAACATCGTCGCCAAATTCGCATCTTGCCTGCTG
>Ga0209415_10009922_pt1 | contig 16279 bp, 12 predicted proteins | sample PeaSoiSIISIP2007_FD_187696 | JGI IMG/M metagenome (GOLD analysis project Ga0209415, IMG submission 187696) | Peat soil microbial communities from Weissenstadt, Germany - SII-SIP-2007 (SPAdes) (version 2) | ecosystem: Environmental > Terrestrial > Soil > Wetlands > Peat | place: Germany...
GCACCCGTTCCACCCGTGGCCCCAGTTTGACCAGTGGCACCCGTTCCGCCCGTAACTCCTGTTGCGCCCGTCGCGCCTGTTCCACCCGTGGCACCCGTGGCGCCGGTTCCACCAGTGACTCCGGTGCTGCCAGTCGCACCCGTGGCTCCCGTGATACCTGTCGTGCCCGTTCCGCCGGTATTACCCGTGGCGCCCGTCGAACCCGTAGCACCAGTTCCACCGGTTACACCCGTGGCACCGGTAGCTCCCGTAACTCCAGTTCCGCCTGTCGGGCCTGTATTACCCGTTGCGCCGGTCGAACCGGTCGCGCCCGTCCCGGCGGTAGCTCCCGTGGCGCCAGTAGCGCCAGTAGCGCCGGTTCCGCCCGTGACTCCGGTTGCGCCCGTGTTGCCGGTGACTCCCGTGGCGCCCGTGGCCCCGCTGTTCGCGAGCATGATCTCGAGGGACGCAGGGTGACTGGTGGTCGAACTTTCCTTGCTATCGAAGGACGCCGACACGGTGCTCGCTGCGGACGGCGCCACCAGGAATCCGAAATTAAGACTCGGGCTGTCGAGCCAAGACTTCACCACGTTGGTCACGTCGACCGCAATATAGACATTGGCGCCGCTCAATGGGACGGTGACGAAGGGTGATAACGCACTCGGATTATTCGTGCCGTTAACCGTCAATTCGCTCCATGAGGCGCTGACCTGGCTGAAGTCGATGGAGCCGGTTGCTCCCAGCTTGTTGACGTACATCCACAGGACGGCTTTCGACACCTGGCTCGAGGTAGTGCCTGCCGGCAATGTGGTCAGATCGAACTGAACCAAGCCCTGATACGGGCCAGCTCCGCCGACGTTGACGGTGGGCGCAAGACCGTAATTCGTGGCGTTGCCAGGAGCGAAAAATGTGTCACCGGTGAGAGTAGCGTTCTGAGCAAATGCGGTCGCGGCCGTGCCGGCGAGAAGACCTAACGCGAAACCTGGAACCGCAACCTTGCGCAGCCATCGAGACGCCATCGAGATCAACATTTGCCACCCTCCGAAACACTCTGCCCCGGATGTCCTGCACGCTTCCGGGATCGTATCGTTTTAGCTGAAAAGATAGCCGCCAGGCCAAGACCCGCCAGCAGCCAGGAGCCGGGCTCGGGAGTGGCAACCAGTATGTCCACCGCATAGTTGCCGGTATCATTCAAGTAAGTTGATGTGTCGCAAAAACGGTCCGGTACAAGCCAACGAGGTGGTGAAATTCCCGTTTCCCTGCTGCGTGAAGCCGTCCGCCAGAGTGGGCGTGTTCGGGAAATTATTGGATTCGGTCAGCGCCAGCGTGTAGGAGCCGGCGCTCAGCGCCATGGAGATGTAGGCATCGTAACAATTTCCTTCATACATGCCCACCTGCCCGCAGGTGCCGTCATCGTTGAAGGTCACATAATTTCCCGACCCGTCGAACAGCGACAGCACCGGATCGAAGCCTCCGGCCGGAATCAACTGAAGCGCCAAATTGGTTCCACCCGCCCAGCTGAGCGTATCCATCGTCACGAAGTCGACCGGATCCGTTATCGTGAAGGGGAACAGCTGAACCTGATCGTCCTGTGTGAAGGTGCCCGTGAAGGAATACGACGTATTGCCGAATGCCGTTACACTGCCAAGGGCGAACAACACCAAAACCGCCAGAGTGCGATTAGACAGACTCCAAACCTCCGACCGGCATCCCCCCGTCTGCACGCGGGGGTTAAGTGAATAGCCTAACATGGGGACTAGTATTCCGCGAGCGCAAAGTCCCAGGACAATCCCTGGTCATTCGCACCATAACTTGCAGTAAATACTGGTACTAATGCGACTGACATCTTTGTCTCAGGGGGGACCGGCATACGGAAGAGCCGTCCAGGCAGCCAAAATAGGGCAAGATTCGGCAAGCTCGTTCGGGACCTCCGATTCTAGGACAGCAAGAGCTGTTTTTTCAATAGGATGGAGCGGAAGCTCGTGCGGCCTGCTCGTGTAATGCGCCAGAAAATCCTGAGCCGTTTAGCGCAAGGTGGGCGGACCCTGTTCGCGGCCGACGCCCTCGTCGGCCTTTGTTTGCAGGCGAAAAGCCGGACCAGGGGGGCCGGCGCGGACCAGGGCGTCCGCCCCACCTACCACGCAGGGAGCCCAGGGCGCGGCGGCCGGCACGGGTCCGGCGCGGACCAGGGCGTCCGCCCCACCTCCTGTCCGCTCCGTGAGACGCACTGCACTAGACTCCTCGTCCATCCCCGGTCATTCCGACCGTAGTAATTAATCTGCTGTTGGTTCACGTGGTTACGACACTTTAGAAGCAGATCCCTCTCCCGCTCTGTAGGATCGGGATGACGAGGGGCCTGCGGCCAGCATACCTCTATTCGACTTAGGGCACGAACCATTGAGACAGAACACTTGAACCGGACACGTGCCGGAAGTATTCGATTATCCGGCTTGAACCCTGCTTTTTCGATTATCATGTGAGACACATCTGTCATGTGAAGATCGCGCTATGCGCAATCAAAAGCGCGATCCTATGAGGAACAGCCCGCAAAACCCGGAGCGGGTAAACTCCGCGCGGCGGCATTGTTACTTGTTTGCGCTGAGGTGCCGCCGCACCCTTTGCGGGCTAGCCAGTAAGCCTGATGGCATGAAAGGGAGAAGGACAATGAAGAAACTGAAAACCACGCTCGTTTCGCTCGCGGCCGGCTTCGCGCTGGTTGTTGGCGTGGCCACCACCACGCCGGCCCAAACGCCAAAACCGAAGCACATTAATCGCGCGATTGAACTGCTCGAACAAGGCCAGCCGGTTTACTACACCGGCTCGCATTCGGGCACCGAGGGCAGCTATGAACAGGGTGTGAAAGACGCCCAGACTTACGCGGACTACATCAGCTACGACATGGAGCACGCGCCGTTCGACGTCAAGGGTCTGGCGGATTATATGCGCGGTCTGGCGGCGGGCGGGCCCACCAAAAGCGGCCATCGCACGCCGGCGGTGATTGTCAACGTCCCGGTGAACGGCACCGATGAGGCCACCGTTCGCGCCAACGCATGGATGTTCCAGCAGGTGCTCGCGACCGGCGTCCACGGCGTCCTGCTCACTCACGCCGACACGCCGGGCGCGGTGCGCGCTTTCGTCGAATCCATCCGGCTGCCGAACCGCGAGCAGGGCGTCGGTCACGGAATCAGCGAAGGCCGCCGCGGAGCTCACGGCACGCCGACGGCGGCGAAGATCTGGGGCGTCTCCGAGCAGGAGTATCTGGACAAAGCCGATGCCTGGCCCCTCAATCCCAACGGCGAATTGCTGCTGGGCGTGAAACTCGAAGACAAGTACGCGCTCGCCAATGCGGAAGAGAACCTGAAGATCCCCGGCATTGCGTTCGCCGAATGGGGACCCGGCGACATGGCGCTTTCGCTCGGCGTGCGAGGCCAGGGCAATGTGGCCGAGACCGATCCGCGGATGCTCGCCGCGCGCGCCAAGGTTTTCGCCGCCTGCAAGGCCAACAAGATTTTCTTTCTGAACAGCATGGATCCCAGGAACGTGATCGATATGATCAAAGAGGGGGTCATGCTGGGCCCGGCGAGCCAGCAGGCTGCCGAGATCGGGCGGAAGTACACCAAGCGGCAAATGCCCTATTAAAAGTCCGGGGAGCTTGGCGCGGAATGCCGATCACCCCGCTTACTTCGCGTTCTTGAGTTCCACGACCATCACTTCCATCGGCTTGCCGCCCACGTTGGAGTCGGCATGACGCTTCTGCCCCTGTTCCCGCGACAGCCAGTAGGCCTTCCCGGTTTCCCATTCGTGCACATCGGGCGGACCAACCTCGTTTACAACTTTCATGGTTCCGCCCGAAAGCGCGATGACCACTCTCGGATATTCGTGGGTGTGCATTTCGAGCGGCCCGCCCGGCATCAGGGTTGTTTTCCAGACTTTCACGTCCTGGTTCTCAAACTGAAGAATCCGCGGCGGCGCCTGGCTCGCCTGCTGCGAGATGAGCGGGCTGAATGGAATCAAAACCATGGCGGAGGCCAGCGCGGCCGGGGTGAGTGAAATTTTCATGCAGACCAATGTACACCTTCGACGCGCTTCCTAAGGAACGCCCGCAAAACGGAGCGTGGCGCACCCGCGTTACTGGCTTGTAGTGAGGGCGCCGCCGCACCCTTTGCGGGCTAGTTCGCCACGCCAGCGGGCCGCACGCCCATTGTTATAGGTTGGGAGATCCATGGAAGCCCCAACGCACGGCCTGAGACGCGAACTGAAGGTGAGGGATCTGGTCCTGATGCAGGTGATCCTCATCGTGGCTCTCAATTGGACCGGTTTTGCCGCGAAACAGGGATCTACTCAAATCGTGCTGTGGCTGCTGGCGATTCTTCTCTTCTACCTGCCGTTGGCGGCGGTGGTGATGAAGCTCAGCCGCGCCATGCCGGTCGAAGGCGGAGTGTATCAGTGGGTCAAGGAGGGGCTTTCACCATTTGCCGGATTCATGGCCGGGTGGAGTCTGGCGGTGTTGATCGTATCATTTTTCGCCGCGGCCGGTTCGCAGCTCGCGGAAGGGATTGCCTACGCCAGCGGCCCCGGCGGCGCGTGGATCGCGACCGGCAAACTGCCGGCGCTGATTCTCACCGCGCTCGCCTGTCTGATCGCGTTTGCCGTGAATGTTCGCGGATTGCACGCCGCGAAATGGCTGAGCGGCGCGGGTTCCCTGCTGACGATCGCGACGTTTCTGGCGATGCTGTATCTTCTGGCAAGAGCTTGGGGCACCGGGATGCCTTCGGCGCACCGCTCGCTATCCCTGGCGTGGCCCGGCCTCTCGGTGGTCACTCTGAATGTCTTCACGAAAATGGCCCTGGGAGCGCTGAGCGGCTTCGACCAGTCCGCCGTCTTCTCGGAAGAATGCAGGAGGCCGGGGAACGACGTCGCCCGCTCCGTGCTGATCGCCGCGCCTGTGATCGCGCTGATGTACATTCTGGGGACCGGCGCCGTGCTCGCCTACATTCCGCCCGTGAACGTCGATCTGGCCGCGCCCGTGTCGCAAGTCATGCACGCCGGGTTCGGCGTCTCCAGCTTGGGCACGGTGCTGACGGCGCTCGCGGTCGGCGCCTTCAATATCGGCTATGCGGCCGCGATGGTCATCAGCGTGGGGATGGTCGCGCGGCTACCCATGGTTGCGGGATGGGACGGATTGCTGCCCGGTTGGTGGAGCGAGTTGCACCCGAGGTTCCAAACGCCGTCCAAAGCGATCGGCGCGGTGGCCGCCGCTCTGATGCTGCTGGGCGTCCTGAGCTTGTTGGGTTCCGGCAACCAGGAGGCCTCGCAGGTAACCACCAGTGTTGGAATCGGATCGGTTTGCCTGATGTACATGCTCCTGTTTGCCGTTGTGATTTTTGGTTTCCGATCGCGCCCGGAACGTCCGGGAGTGGCCCTTCGGGTGGGGGCGCTGGCGGCTTTCGCGGTCGCGTTCGTCTCCCTGGTATTTGAGATTGTGCCCCTGGGCGAAGTGGCGAATCCGGCGCTGTTCGCGATCAAGGTGGGGGGAACGATCTGCGCCGCAAACGGGCTGGGCGCGTACATTTACTGGCGCGAGGCGCGGCGGGTTGGAACTTTGGACCGCGAACGAAATCGCTGAAAGTTCAACCACAAGTTAGCCCACTCGTTACAGATCCGGCTTCTTGAAGATCAGGCACCCGTTGGTGCCGCCAAACCCGAACGAGTTCGATAAAGCGTAGTCGATCCTCATCGGCCGGGCGTGATTGGGCACGTAGTCCAGATCGCACTGTGGATCCGGCACGTCCAGATTAATCGTCGGAGGAGCGATCTGGTCGCGGATCGCGAGCACCGTGATTCCGGCTTCGAGACCACCCGCGCCACCCAGCAAGTGTCCGGTCATCGACTTGGTGGAGCTCACGGCGACTTTGTAGGCATGTTCGCCAAATACACGTTTGATGGCTAGCGTTTCGATTCGATCCCCCAAAGGAGTCGAGGTTCCGTGCGCGTTGATATAGTCGATCTGCTGCGGCTCGATCGCGGCGTCGCGCAGCGAATTGCGCATGACGCGAAATGCGCCGTCCCCGTCATCGGCCGGCGAGGTGATGTGCCAGGCGTCGCCGCTCATTCCATATCCCACGGTCTCGGCCAGAATCGGCGCGCCTCGCCGCAGGGCGTGTTCGCGTTCCTCGAGAATCAAAATGCCCGCGCCTTCTCCCACGATGAAACCGTCGCGCGAATCGTCCCACGGCCGGCAGGCACGCTCCGGTTCGGAATTGCGCTGAGACAATGCGCGCATGGCGGCGAATCCGCCCACTCCCATGGGGGTGATGCAGGCCTCCGCTCCGCCGCAAATCATGACGTCGGCGTCGCCGCGCTGGATCAGCCGGAAGGAATCGCCCACGGCATGGGCGCTGGTGGTGCAGGCGGTGGCGGTGGCCGAGTTCGGTCCTTTCGCGCCGGCGCGAATGGAAACGTAACCCGAAGCGAGATTGACAATAGTGGCGGGAATAAAAAACGGCGAAATTCGGTTCGGACCTTTTTCAAGGAAAATCTTGTGCTCCCGTTCGATCACCTCGAAACCGCCGATGCCGCTTCCGATATATACCCCGGTCTGCTCGGCCTCGTCCGGGTTCACTTTAAAGCCGGCAGCCTGAAGCGCAAAATCGCTCGCCGCGATGGCGAACTGAATAAAGCGCCCCATCTTCTTGATCTCTTTTTTTTCGATGTAATCAGCGGGATTGAATCCCTTGACCTCGCCGGCGATGCGGCAGTTGAATTGGGTGGCGTCAAAAGCGGTGATGGGCCCGATCCCGTTTTGCCCTTTCTTGATGGCCTCCCAAACGGTCTCCGTGCCGATTCCAACCGAAGTCAGTAACCCGACTCCGGTGACTACGACTCTGCGTTGCAAGCGGTGGCTCCATGGATACGCGGACTACTTCTTTTTTGCCTCGATGTAGTCAACCGCGTTCTTGACGGTCGCGATCTTCTCGGCGTCCTCGTCGGGGATATCGAGGTCGAACGCCTCCTCGAACGCCATCACCAGCTCGACGATGTCGAGGGAGTCGGCGCCGAGATCGTCGACGAAACTCGCGGTGGGATCCACTTGGGCTTCATCCACGCCGAGCTGCTCGACGATGATCTGCTTGACCTTTTGCTCAACGGACATGCATCCTCCAGGAATTCAACTTTGCCAAGAACGCGCACACCGAACCAATCTCCGCGCCGGAAACGCCCGGCCGGACCTGTTTCGCCCTGCGCGATGCAAGCTCATTGATTCTACCGACTCCCCGTGGGATGCCGCAAGTTCACTACCGAGGGGTTCTTCGGGGACGGGCGGAATCGGGACCGAGGGGGGCCAACGTTCAGGGGATCTCCGCCGCGTTTCCGTCCCGGTTTTCGGGCGTGGCCACGCGGCGTAACGTGATAGGAAACCTCGCGGATGTATTTGTGATCGATACTAACAATGTATGTCCCGCGCCGCCAGAAGGTCGAAGAAGGTGCGGGGGAATTTGCAGTCCCAAGGAGACACCCCTGGGATCGCGGCCGCGGCCAAGAGGCAAAAGCTTTTCGATCTGGCGATCTGCCTGGGGCTGCTTCTATCGACCTTCGCGGTCTATGCCCAGGTCGGCGGCTTCGATTTCGTAGGTTACGACGACGACCGGTACGTGTACAACAATGTGCACGTCCAGGCCGGATTGACTCTTGACAGCATCCGATGGGCTTTCACCGCCGTGGTCGCCAGTAACTGGATGCCGGTCACGCTGCTGTCGCATATTCTCGATGGGCAGTTGTTTGGGATGCGCAGCGGGATGCACCATCTGGTGAATGTCTGGATTCATGCGATGTCGGCCCTGCTCCTGTTCGTATCGCTGCGCCGGGCAACCGGTGCGCGAGCGATGAGCGCATTTGTCGCTTTCGTGTTTGCGCTGCACCCGTTGCATGTCGGATCGGTGGCCTGGGTCGCGGAGCGCAAGGACGTACTCAGCACTCTCTTCTGGTTCTTGGCGATCTACGCTTACGTGCGTTACACCGAACAACCGAGCCTGGGCCGGTATCTGGCGGTGGCAGCGCCGTTCTGTCTCGGCCTCCTGTCGAAACCGATGCTGGTCACCTTTCCTTTCACGCTGTGGCTGCTCGACCTGTGGCCCCTGCGCCGGGCTCAATGGCCGAAGACGATGTGGGAGAAGCTTCCGCTGATCGCCCTTTCGATCGTTGCCTCCGCTGTGACTTATCTCGTTCAAGGATCGGCCGGAGCCCTGGTGGCGATGCCGTTGGCGACGCGAATCGAAAATGCTTTCCTTTCGTATGTGACATATATCGAACAAACGTTTTGGCCCACGCGGTTGTCGGTCTTCTATCCATACCCGCCGTCGATCCCGGCGTGGCAGGCCGCCGCAGCGTTCGCCGTCATTCTCGCGATATCGGTTCTGGCGATACGAGCGTGGCGGACGCGTCCATACGTCACGGTGGGCTGGTTTTGGTATATCGGAACGCTGGTGCCCGTCATCGGATTGATCCAGGTCGGCAAGCAGGCACACGCCGACCGCTACATGTACGTTCCGATGGTCGGCCTGTCGGTGATGCTGGCTTGGGGTGCTGCGGAGGTTGCGGTTCGATGGCCGCAGGCAAAGCTCACGGCCGCGGCGGCGGGAATCGTGTCTTGCGCGGCGTGTATGGCACTCGCGCGGATGGAGACCGCACACTGGCGGAACACCGAAACGCTCTTCCGGCAAGCAATCGAAGTGACCCAGGATAATGTACTGGCTGAGTATAATCTGGCTACTTATCTGGGCCTGACGCAGCGCTACGCCGAGGCGATCCCGCATTTCGAGGAGGCCCTTCGCGTCCAGCCGGATTACGCCGAGGCCCACTACAACCTCGGTCTGGCCCTCCTCAGCGGCGGGAACTGCGCGGACGCGATTCCTCATTTCGAGGCGGCCCTCCGCGCCAAGCCGGATTACCCCGAAGCGCACTACAACCTCGGCGGCTGTGAGATGACAGGCGGGAACTATGTGGCCGCGATTCCTCATTTTGAAGCGACCCTCCGCGCGCACCCCGATGACGCCGACGCTCACCACACCCTGGGAGCTTCTCTTTCGAGAATTCCTGGCCGCGCTCCGGAAGCGATTGCGCAATTCGAGGCCGCGCTGCGCTTAAGCCCTGACGATGGGGCGGCGCATGCCAGTCTGGGAAAGTTGCTCGCGAGCCTCGGCCGTACTGAGGAAGCGATAGCGCATTTGGAGGCTGCGGAACGCATTCACCCAGACCCGGCGATAGCGAAGATCCTCGATCGTCTGCGCGCGGAAAGGGACCTCCCGCGGCCAACGGGCCAGTCTGCCAGATTTCGATGAGCCGATATCCGCTCGGACCGCGCCACCGGTCCGTCTACGAGCTTGCTGAAGAAGGGGACAGACCGCTCTGTCCACTCCCACGTTCGCACGTGAAGTCAGCAATTTAAGGGAGGGGACAGAGTAGTCTGTCCCCTTTTTCAGCAAGCTCCTACATCAATCCGCCACGGTCCAATTCGTGATCGCGGCGTTACTTCCGTCGGAATAGATTATGGTTCCCGAGCCGGACTGATCGAGCGTAGCCGTTGCCAACGCATTGCCGGTACTAATTTGCGTGATCGTCAAGGTCGAAGTACGCGTAGCGGAGCTGGTCACCGCGATTTGACATTGCTGATCGTGGGCCGAATCGGTGATCGTCCACGCGGTCGGCGCCGGCGGAAAGAGGACGAACGCGGAAGCGCCGCCGGTCGCGGTGTTGGTGCCATACACCGCGCCGCCTTGCACGACGAGCGAACCCGGCGACGTGTTCGCCAACAGGAGCGAACCCGTGGACCCGGTGAACACCGTGCCGCCGCCGCTGAAGGTAGGATTTTGCGCGGTCATATTGAGCGTAAAAGGCGTTACGCCGCCTAGCGCGAGCCCGAGCGCCGGAAAGTCCTGTGCGATGCCACCCCCGCACTGGGCGGTCGTGCCCGTCGACGGGAACGAGCAATACGCTCCCAACTGTACGGGCGTGCGTGCGCCGCCGGAGGGAGTAAATACACCGAGACCGTACACAGTTAGCGTGCTCGACAAGCTGGCATCGATCGTTTGGGTCGTGGTCACGGTCCCAATCGCCGCTCCGTTGAGACCGTAATAAGTGGCGATCTCCGATATCACAAAGGTGTTACCGGATGCGGATGTGGTCACGGTTGTGCTGGGGCTGGTCGCGATATAAGGCTGGGTGCAGTTGGTGTCATAGTAGACCGTTACCGCGGTCGGGCTGGACCCGGACTTGTAACTGCCGCCGTCCGGCAGCGCGGAGCAAGTAGTCTGCGCCCCCAGCAGGAGCGTTAACCCGATCACGAGTTGACTCTGCATCCCGGTGGATTGTAGTCCAATCCCCAGTGCCGCCTGCGCCATCGCCCGTTGCGTCACGAGCGTACCCGCGGTTTGCTGACTGGTTGGACTCACTGCGCGCAGGGAAGTAAACGCCTGGGTCGGATTGAAGCGCACTTCCACCACCGCGACCGGCGCGCTCGACGTGAACTCCGCGACCCCGGCCTTGCCTGCCGTGGCCGTAAAGAGACTCGCCAGTTGATTCGCCTGGTAGTTGTGCGGCAATAGCGTGAGCTGGCCGGTATTGGAGGTTCCGTCCACGTAACGAAACGTCACGCCGACTGTCGCGGTGACCGCCGGATCCGGGTTCGCCAGCGCGATCGATGTGGTGTTCGCCGCGTTATCGAATGGCAGGAAAAAGTGACTCGAGTTGGTCTGGCTGATGGGAATGGTGGCCTGCTGTTCGGACTTTCCCGGATTGGTCTGCCGGAATATTTCGATTCCGCTGACGGCGGGCGGCGCCGAGAGTTGCGCCCATCCGAGATTGGTCACAGTCCCCAGACCGGTGGTATCGATGGTGAGCGTGCTGCCTGCCTTCACCGTCCCCGCGAGGGGGCTTGCGACTCCGAAACCAAACGTCTGCGGTTGTCCCGTGGCGCCGAAGATACTGAGCGTATACGGCGCGTCGGCCGTGCCTGAGTTGGTCAAAAGAAACGTCGAGCGGAAGTTATTTCCGTCCGCGGCGTGGGCAATCGTCGAGGTAACCAGCGTCGATCCTCCGGCTGTCGGCGCAATCGTATCGAACAAAGTGAACGCGGCTCCCTGGAACCGGAAGGCGACGAGTCCGATGGGCGTATTCGCGTTGACCTCGATCATGCCTCGCTGGCCGGCGGTCTTTCCCCAGATGCCGGTCACGGCCTGGGCTATCTGTTGCAGCGGATTCAGGTTGAAAGCCGGAACATTGTCGGTCCCGCCCGTTTCATAGCGCACCGTGAAGGCGACGCTTGCCGTCTGCGTCGGGCTGGGATTCACGAATCCTATGGAAGTGGTGGATGCCCCGGTGTTGTCGAACGGAAAGAAGAAATGTTCGCTGGGCACGCTGATCGGCGCCGAGCCTTCTTGCAGTGATGTAGGCGAGGCCTGCTGATAGATCACCATTCCGGTCACCGAGGAAGGCGCGGTCAGTTGGCCCCAGCCCAGATGCGTGGAGTTTCCGCTGCCGGTGGTTCGTACAATCGCCTGCGAACCGGCGTGAATCGTCCCGGTCATGCCCGACTGCGCGGAGTCCAACTGATAGCTTACCTGGGCGCCACTCTGATTGAAGAATTGCAGCGAATAATTCGCATCCGTGGTGCCCGTATTGATCAGCAGAACCAGGGTGTCGAATCCATTGCCGTCGGCGACGTGCGGAAGGGTCGAGGTGACCGGCGTGGCGGCGGCGTGGCTCAGCGTAAAGGCGCCGAAATCGACATCCGCGGCCCCGGCCGCTGCTTGAGCCGTGCCCATCGCAAGAAGAATCGCGGCCAGCAACGGGCTCAGTCCGAAGGTTGCGAATGTTCCTCTCCCTATCTTCTCGGGTAGGGAAAGCGCGACCTCGGAGCCGCAGGTCATCCGGGCCGGTCCGCTTTGGTTCTCAGTCATGATTTCGGATCTCCGTTCCGTCGAATCTCAAATGCAGCGACGGCGCAAAGGATCGGCTCCCGGCCCGCCCCGGCGCCACAGTTCGCCAGAGTGTATTGTACCCGGCAATTCTTAATTACCGCTCGCGTCCGCGGATGCCTTTGGACGCCCAATGTGGAGGAGATGCCCGATCGATTGGATGGTCCGTTTGGCCTTGCCGCCGCTGGGGGAACCGCCGGAATCCGCGGTTGAAGATTTCTCTTCCGGCCCACTGGCGGCGGGAGCCCCGGGAAGTCCGTCCGCATCCTCCACTGTCCTGACCGAGGCTGGTCCAGATCGGGTTGACTGCGGAACGGAATCGTCTACAACGGTCGTCTTCCAATGCGGAGTCGACGGTTTCTCGGCCTTTGCGTTAGGCGGGCTGGATTTCGAGCCCTTGGGTCCCGGAGTTGAGGCAGGACGGGCGGCTGCGGGGCTCAACCCGTCACCGGCGGCCGACCACAAGGCCGCATATAGATCCGGCCAGAAACCGTAGATTGCAAATCCGAGCAGCGCGACGACGAACAGGATCGGGATGGCTCCTCGCAGACTCCTCGGAAGAAGCGCACTTACTCTTCCGTACATCATCAGTAGCGCCGCGAGCAGGAAGACCGCGGCTATTTCGTAAGCAATCGTGGTCATGAGATTTTCAGAGGCCTGCCCACATGGAATTCGGCAGAACCTGGGCTTGGCGTTAGTCCGCGCCAAGCGCTCCGGCGCCGCTCCGATGAGTCAAAAAAACCGGGCGCGGTGTGCGCGCCCGGCCTAAGGAGCGAATCAGTCATCGGAGGGGTGACTGATCGCTTCGGAGGATCGATGGGTCGGGAGATTTCATCCTCCTGTCGCCTAGCCCAACAGGCCACCATGGCCCAGACAGGCCACCTCCCATCCGGACACCCGGTAACGGGCGAGCATCGGCGGCAGCACCAGGTCCACCACGTTCGGCTTGGCGGAACGGAAGCACCCGGGAGCCGAAATGATGGGAATTTCATCCTTATATCCGAGTAGGAACAGGTTCCCGGGCTCGACCGGCGCGAGGAATCGTTCCAGGTGGCAGCCGATTCGGGTCATGGCGCGCCCGACGACGTCTTCCGGACCCGCCGGAGCCGTGGTCGAAGCGACCAGAAGCACGGTGGGCTTGGTACGCAGAAGGTGCTGGAGGCTGCGGGCCATGGCCTCTTCCTCTTCCGCCGCAGCCAGGACAAAACTGGGTGAGACTCCAAAGCGTTCCAGCCGTTGCCGCATGATGCTCTCAAACAATTGGCGGGCGCGATCCCCGTGTATCGGATCGCTATAGAGAACCGCGACCGAAGGAGCGCGGATCGGCCGCGCCTGGAGGATCGGCCCGCGCTCGCGGAGGATATTGATCACTGCCTCGAGCTGCGCTTGGGCCACCGCGAAGGGTGCGCTCTTCACCGTCGCAATACGCTGGCCCGCTTGCGCAAAACCGAAGTTCAGGATGGTGGCGATGGCAAGGCTCGCAGTGCAGTTGATCTGCTTCAGAAGCTCATCGTCCACCAGGATGCAGCAATCCTCGGTCGCCGAAAGATTGGCCCTGCCTCCCGCGGCAAGACGGATCTCCAGACATCCGCAGGCCATTTCCGAAGCCGCTTGGCTGACGGCGTCATCTTCGCCGATCTCCCCGTCCTCGAGTTCGGTAACCCAGACCTGGCCAAGGCCCTCGGTTTCAAGAAGCCGGACGTCCTCTTCACTCAGGACATGACCTTTCGCCAGCAATTTCCGGCCGCCGGGCCGGAAAATTGTGCAACACAGAATCCTCCCCGTGGATTCCTTCACATCTACTGTTTGCGCCTTCAATGTGCCCTCCGGAGCCCAACTCGTGGATGGCAGCCCCTTGGCTTCGGCACCCTTGAGACGCACTGCCTCGCACCCGGCAAGCAAATCGGGAGTACGAAGTTGTGCTAACGGTCCCTAGTGGCTTGGCGGCGGAATTATTCTCACCTTAAATGCATGCTTATTTAATTCAAAAGGAATAAGTGTTTTGTAGGATTTTTTCCGACTTAAGTGCGGGAAATGAGGCGCGTGCCCACGGTCGAGCCACAGAGAAGCTTTTCGACCACTCCATTCAGGGCCCCGGGCGCGATCCATACTTCGCCAACGTCTTGACGCAGCGCGCTCACCGCGGCTTCGATTTTCGCCTGCATTCCACCGGTGGCCGTGCCGTCCCTGACCAAATCGAGAGCTTCGGGGATGGTGAGTGTGCCGCGAGTCTTGCCGGCGCCATCGCGTACGCCGTCGACATCGGTCAGAAAAATAAGTCTATCGGCGCCGAACCCCTTGGCACAGGCGACCGCCATCTGATCGCCGTTGACGTTGTAGATATTGCCGTGTGCGTCGCCGGCAACACAAGCCACCACGGGAAGGTAGTGCTCTTCGGTGAGCAATTCCAGCAAACGCGCGCTCGACCCCACCGGTTTCCCCACGCTTCCCAGTTCGGGACTCAGGGGTTCCGCGTCGACCAATCCCGCGTCGAGACCGCTCAGGCCCACCGGCAGCGCCCCCGCCGCCCGAAAAGCCGTCACCAGTTGCGCATTCACACTTCCAGCCAGCACCTTGACCACGGCATCGAGCACCTCGGGGGTGGTGACCCGAAGGCCGTTCACGAAGCGGCTTTCGACACCCCGCTCGGAGAGGAAACGCGTCATTTGTTTGCCGCCCCCGTGGACCACGACGACCGCCGCCGTCCGCGCCACCTCCGAGATTTCCCGCGCCAGACGCTCCCGTGAATCGGGCGTGTCGAGCAGAGTGCCGCCGATCTTGATCAGCAGCTTCACCGGCACCTCAGAACGATCGGGCACCTCGGAACGAACCGGACCGCAACCGTCCCATTCACAACATACGGGATCACAATAAGCCCGCCGTTTCCGGATAACCGAGCATCAGATTCATGTTCTGGACCGCCTGCCCGGCCGCGCCCTTGCCCAGATTATCGATGGCCGAAACCACCACCGCGCGCCGGGTCCGCGCATCATAGCGCACGCCGATGTCACAGAAATTGGTGTGCGCGACGGCATGCAGATCGGGTACATGGCCGGCGGGATAGAGCCGCACAAACGGCTCGCCGCTGTAGCATTTCTGATAAATCGCCAGCAGATCCTCGGCGGAACTGGCCTCGCGGGTTCGGAAATAAATCGTCTCCAGGATTCCGCGGTCGAGCGGCAGAAGGTGCGCCGTGAAACTCAGTTCCTCTTCTTCGAGACCCGAAGTTCGGAGGATCTCCGGTACATGGCGATGATCGAGAATCGAGTAGGCCGAGAAGTTCCCGGTGACCTCGCAAAAGCTGGTCTTGAGAGACGGCTTGCGGCCCGCTCCGCTCACGCCCGATTTCGCGTCGCAAACGATACCCTGATCGCGCGCCATGACGCCCGCTTCCGCGAGCGGCCGGATCGCCAGGTTCGCCGCAGTCGGATAGCAGCCTGGATTCGAGACCAGGCGCGCCCCAGGGACCCCGGACCGGCAGAACTCGGGGAGCCCGTAGACCGCCTCGGCCAGCAGTTCCGGCTGAGTATGCAGCTCCTTATACCAACGCTGATAGTTCTCGACCGTGCCGAGACGAAAAGCGCCGCTCAGGTCGATAACTCTCGCTCCGGCGTCGAGGAGCCCGGGGGTCAGCTCCATGGAGACGTCGGCCGGAGTGGCAAGAAATACCAGACCCACACCCTCGGACCTCACCGTCTCGGGCGAACAGGCGAGGCGGCGCGGTCCTGGGTGCCCGAGCGGCCGTACCTGGTCGTCCGTCTCGCGATGCTCGAGCAGCACGGGCTCGACGTGGGGATGCCTGGTCAGAAGGGCCACCAGCTCCGCGCCGCTGTAGCCCCGAAATCCGAGAATGCCCACGGGAGTCCTGTGCCGGGAGGCGCCGGCCTTACGGGGAGGCATGACTAAATATACATTCCCATGAATAATTATACTACGCCCGCTGCGGAACGGCCGCGCCCCAGGGCCACGGACCAATCGCGGGATCGCTACGGATGGACGGCGAACCGGAACCCTATTAGCGTATGGCCATTATGCACCATCGAGCCGGGATGCCTCGTGTCTGGTTACATCGGGCCTGGCTGTATCGAATCTGGAGTGCCGCCCGCCGTCTGGGAGGGGCGGCGCTGTTCCTGTTGGTCCATGCGCCAGTGACCCCGATGGGCATCACGCTTCCGGACGCTCCCGGTCCAACGAGCTGCGAGTAAGGGCGAGGGCCGCCAAACCACTGGATCGGCGGCGGGAGGGGAAAATACAAGGATGCCCCAGCCACGTGTTATGCTGTGTGGGCGCTGAATGCCCCGCCGGACCGCACTCCCACGGATCTGTAT
>Ga0209415_10009926_pt1 | contig 16274 bp, 12 predicted proteins | sample PeaSoiSIISIP2007_FD_187696 | JGI IMG/M metagenome (GOLD analysis project Ga0209415, IMG submission 187696) | Peat soil microbial communities from Weissenstadt, Germany - SII-SIP-2007 (SPAdes) (version 2) | ecosystem: Environmental > Terrestrial > Soil > Wetlands > Peat | place: Germany...
TGCTCAACCGCGTGACCTGGGGCGCGAGCCAGGCGGACGCGGCGCAGCTGGCCGCGCTCGGGCCCGACCGCTGGCTCGATCGAGAGCTGCATCCCGCCGCCGGCGATCGCCTTCCGCCCGCCGCCCAGGCGCAGATCGACGCGCTGGAGATCTCGCAAAAGCCGCTGCCGGCGCTGGTCGCCGAGATCAACGCCCAGGGCGCCGCCGCCAACCAGATCGCCGACCTCGACCAGAAGCATGCCGCGCAGAACGCCTACCAGGGCGCGATGACCAACCTCGCCCGGCAGGCCGCCAGCCGCGAGATCCTGCGCGACCTCTATTCCCCGGACCAGCTCAAGGAGCAGATGACCTGGTTCTGGTTCAACCACTTCAATGTGCACCAGTACAAAGCCAACATCCGCGTCATGGTCGGCGACTATGAGGAGACCGCGCTGCGCCCCCACGCGCTCGGCCGCTTCCGCGACCTGCTGGAGGCGACGCTGCGCCACCCGGCGATGCTGCGCTACCTCGACAACGCCGACAACGCCGCCGGCCACATCAACGAGAACTACGCCCGCGAGATCATGGAGCTGCACACCATGGGCGTTGGCTCCGGCTACACCCAGAAGGACGTGCAGGAGCTGGCCCGGATCCTGACCGGCGTCGGCATCGATGCGAACCCGGTCGACCCCAGGATCAAGCCCGAGCACGCCAGCGACCTGCTCCGCTCGGGCCTGTTCGAGTTCAACCCCAACCGGCACGACTACGGCGACAAGGTTTTCCTCGGCCACACCATCAAGGGCCGCGGCTTCGGCGAGGTGGAAGAAGCGCTGGATCTGATTGCCCGCTCGCCGGCCACCGCGACCCATGTTTCGCGCGAACTGGCGGTCTATTTCGTCGCCGACAACCCACCGCCGGCGCTGGTGCAGCGGATGGCCGCCACGTTCCAGCACAGCGACGGCGACATCGCCGCGGTGCTGGCGACTATGTTCCACTCGCCTGAGTTCAAGGCTTCGCTCGGCCACAAGTTCAAGGACCCGACGCACTACGCCATCTCGGCGGTGCGGCTCGCTTACGGCGACAAGGTGATCCTCAACACCGGCCCGATCCAGGGCTGGCTCGGGCGCCTGGCAGAGGGGATGTACAACCACGAAACGCCCGACGGCTACTCGATGGCCGAGCCGTCGTGGGACGGCCCCGGCCAGCTGTCGCTGCGCTTCGAGATCGCCCGCCAGATCGGCTCCGGCGGCGATGGCCTGTTCAAGCCCGACCAGCCGGGCGCGACCGACCAGCCCGGCTTCCCGACGCTGCAGAACGCGCTCTACTACGACGGTCTCACCGACACGCTGGGCGGCCGCACCCAGGGCGCGTTGGCGCAGGCGACGTCGCCGCAGGAATGGAACGCGCTGTTCCTCTCCTCCCCCGAATTCATGCACCGCTAGGAGCAGGCCATGCGCCGTCGCGATCTCCTGAAAGCCGCCGGACTTATCGCAGCCTGGGCCGCCCCGCTCACCGTGGCGGGCCGCCTGATGGCCGCGCCGCAGACCAGCGCGCGGCTGCTGGTGGTGTTCCTGCGCGGCGCCTATGACGCCGCCAACGTGGTCGTGCCGATCCACAGCGACTTCTACTACGCCGCGCGCCCCACCCTCGCGATCGCCAGGCCGGATCCGGCCAACCCCAACGCCGCCAAGCCGCTGACCGCCGACTGGGGCCTACATCCGGCGCTGGCCGACACCATCCTGCCGCTATGGACCAAGGGCCAATGCGCCTTCGTGCCCTTCGCCGGCACGGACGACATGACCCGCAGCCACTTCGAGACCCAGGACACCATCGAGATGGGCCAGCCGCCCGATGGCTCGGGCAATGGCAGCTCGCGCAACTACGGCTCGGGCTTCATGAGCCGGCTGGCCGGCCAGCTCACCGGCGTCGCGCCGATCGCCTTTACCGACCAGATGCCGCTGATCCTCCGCGGCGGCGCGCCGATCCCCAACGTCGCCATCAACCAGGTCGGCAAGCCCGGCGTCGACGCGCGCCAGGCCCAGCTGATCGAGGGCATGTACCAGGGCCAGCCGCTGGCGCCGGCAGTGAAGGAGGGCTTCACCGTCCGCGACGAGGTCTACAGCTCGATCTCCCAGGAGATGGCTGCCGCCAGCCGCGGCGCGGTCTCGCCCAAGGGATTCGAACTCTCGGCCCGCCGCATCGCCCACCTGATGCAGACCCAGTTCAACCTCGGCTTCGTCGACGTCGGCGGCTGGGACACCCACGTCAACCAGGGCGGCGCGCAGGGCTACCTCGCAGGGCGCCTGGCCGAACTCGGCCGCGGCCTCGCCGGCTTCGCCGATGAGATCGGTCCCGCCGACTGGAACCGCACCACCGTGGTGGTGATCTCCGAGTTCGGCCGCACTTTCCACGAGAACGGCGACCACGGCACCGATCACGGCCACGGCGGCGCCTTCTGGGTGCTGGGCGGCGGGATCAAAGGGCGGCGCATCGTCGGCCGCCAAGTTGAGCTGGTCGCCGCCAACCTCAACCAGAACCGCGACTATCAGGTGCTCAACGAATACCGCGCCGTGCTCGGCGGCCTGTTCGCACGCCTCTACGGCCTGCCGCCCAACCGCCTGCAGGCGGTGTTCCCGCAGACCCAGCCGACGGACCTGGCGCTGGTGTAGCGCCGATTGGCGGGTTCCGGGGACAGGATACCTATCCCCGCGCTGATTCGCGAATGAGGCAATCGATAGGTATCCTGTCCCCGGAACTCGGGCGTCGCACAGATTGGCGCGGCCTTCCGGCCCTGATACGCTCGGCCTATGCGCCGGCTCGTAACCGTCCTGCACCTTATTCACACCGACCGCTGCGGCGGCCGGGCGAGGGAGGGCGTGGGCTAGCCAGCCGCCGTCAGTTCCAAGACCCGAAGCCCCGCCGGACGCCGAGGGGGCTTTTTTCATTCCCGCGGCGCCGGCCCAACCGGAGACGCGCCATGGGCGAGAGCAGCATCCAGATACGAGCGATCGAGCCTGAGGACTGGCCCGACGTGGCCGAGATCTTCGACCAGCCGGCGGTGATCGCCGGCACGCTGCAGCTGCCGTTCCGCAGCAAGGCGTTCCAGCGCAAGCGGCTGGAGGAAGAGGCGCCCGGCCGCGTCCACCTCGGCGCGGTGATCGAGGGCAAGCTGATCGGCACGGCCGCGCTGATGCGCTTCGAAAACCGCCGCGCCCACGTCGGCACGATCGGCATGGGGGTCCACGACGCCTACCAGGGCCGCGGCGCCGGCGGCGCGCTGCTGGCGGCGCTGCTGTCGATGGCCGACCGCTGGTTTGCTCTGCGGCGCGTCGAATTGACGGTCTACGCCGACAACGCCCGCGCCATCGGCCTCTACGAAAGACATGGCTTCGTCCGCGAAGGCCTCCACCGCGACTTCGCCTTCCGCGACGGCGTCTACATCGACGCCCTGGCGATGGCGCGGGTGGTCGGAGGCTGAGGCTCACCGCTTCGTGCCGTTGCACGCGACGCGCCGCAGGCGCAGCAAAGTATAACCGCAGAGGACGCAGAGAAGGCGCGGAGGACGCGGAGACGCGCGCGCTCCCTCTGCGACCTCTGCGTCGCCTCCGCGAACTCCGCGGTTATGCTTTAGAGCGCCTGCGGCGCGCGCTGACCCGCCAAGATGCTAAGGCGGCTACCGCGACAGCTCGCAGATCCAGTTGACCTCCCAGGTCTGACCGCCGTCGGGGGAGAACGACTGTTCCATGCGGGCCGACTGCGGCGAGAGATCCTGCCAGACGAAGCGCACCAGCACCGCGCGGCCCTTGTAGTCCTCCTGGTCGAAGAACTCGCCGCGTTTGCCGGTGAATTGGCCGACCGTCGCCGGCAGGCCGAGCGTGCCGCTGTCGACGTCGACCAGGTAGATCGACCACTGCTGCGAGGCCGGGTTGTAGAGCCGCAGCGTCTGAGCCTTCAGACGCGGATGGCCCTCGCGGCTCTCAACCTCGAACGCCTCGAAGTTGGCGTTGCTGCCCAGGATCTTCTTGTGGCGCGAGACGCCGTCGTACGCGAGCCACGCGGTCGAGCCGCTCAGGCGGTCCGGCAGCCGCAGGACGTGCGCCTTCCAGTCGCCGATCAGGAAGTCGAAGTCGTGCGAACCGTCGCGAGGGGGCGCGCTCAGTGCGGGCTGATCGGTCATGGCGGGATCTCCGGCAAAATTCGCAGCCACTACGCCGCGGCGCCTGCCAGATCGCGTCAGGAAGCGTGGGACGAGGCGCCCGTGTCGGTCAGCGCCGCCGCCGCGGCTCCGCCTGGATCCGGATCGGCCGGCGCACGGGCTGCGGGCCGATGAGGATGGTCACGAGCTGCTCGAGCGCCTCTGCGCAGCGCCGCTCCCAGCCCGTCTCGCGACGCGTCCGGCGCGCGGCGGTGGGCGCCTGCGGCCGGGGCGGCCGCGCTGGGGCGCCGAGGCGGCCGAGGCCCTCGACCATGGCGATCAGGGCCTCGATCAGCGCGCGGCGGCGGGCGGGCGGGGCGGCCGAGTCCTCGCCAAGCTCGCGCTTGGCGGCGGCCGCCAGGATCGCCTGTTTGTCGGGGAAGTACTGGTAGAGCGTGCCGATGCTGACGCCGGCGCGCTCGGCGACGCTGCCGGTGCTGAACGCGTCGGCGCCGTCGCGCTCCAGAATCTGAGCCGCCGCCTCGACGATCGCCTCCCAAGTCGCCCGCGAGCGCGCCTGACTGGGGCTACGGCGTTGATTTCCTGGACGTTCCGATGTCATGCGCCTGCATCCCGAACGCGAGTGCCTCTGACAAAGGTAGTGGGGCACGATTCCGACACAAGGAACATCGGGTGCTCGGATGACAATGCATCGCAGCCAGGACGATCGCGACGCGGGCGGGGCCACCTTCGCCGAGGACGACGTGGCGCGCAGCTACTATGCCCGGTCGCCCTACGCGCCGGCGCTCTACGAGCGCCTGCTCCAACTTACACCTGGTCGCGACCGTGCGCTCGACCTGGGCTGCGGCCCTGGCAAAGTCGCCACGGTGTTGGCCGACCACTTTGCCGAGGTCGTCGCCCTGGATCCATCGTCGGCGATGCTGGAGCTTGGCCGGGCCGCCGACGCCGGCCGACACGCCAACATCATCTGGGTGCGTGATCGAGCGGAGACCTACGCGAGCGAGGTCGGCTTCGACCTCGTCACGGCGGCAGCGTCGATCCACTGGCCCGACCACGCCGTGCTGTTTCCCAAACTTGCCGGATGGACCCGGCTGCTGGCCGTGATCATTGGCGATTGCCTGTTTCCGCCCTGCGGCGAGGCGGCTTGGCTTGGCTTTCTCAAACCCTGGCTGGCCCGCATGGCCGAAGTGACCCCTCGGATTCGTCCGTACGATCCGAACCGGTTTGCGGCGGAGGGCCTGCGGCACGAGGCCTGGATGGACATCGACGGGCGCGAGACATTCCAGCACGCATTCCGGCAGAGCGTCGAAGATTTCATCGTCTGCCAGCACTCGCGCGCCACCTGGAACCGGGCGACGATGGGCGAAGCGCTCGCCGCCGAGTTCGACCGCGACCTCGACACGCTGATGCGGCCGTTTTCCACCGGCGGGATGCTGGAACTGGAGATCGTCTCCGAGCTGACCTGGGGCGCGCCAAGAGCGACGCCGAAATAGTTCAACCACGCCCCTACCTCGGTCACAGCCTGGCGTAAGTCCCGGCTGCCCAAGCACGCGGACCGGAGGGTGGCCGCGCCGGGCGCTGCCATGGCTATGACGGTGGGCATGGATCGCCGGGACGACGCCCTGCGATGACCGGAAAAGGGAACGAAACGAACGCGCGGGGCGCGCTACCCCGCCGCCGCCTCGGCTTCCGCGGTTTCCTCTTCCAGCGCCGCCTCCAGCGCCGCGAACAGGCGCGCGGCTTCGATCGGCTTGGCGACGTGGCCGTCCATGCCGGCGGCGCGGCACTGGCTGATCTGGTGCGACATGGCGTTGGCGGTGAGCGCGATGATCGGGGTGCGCGCGCGGCTCATGGCGCTCTCGGCCTCGCGGATGGCGCGGGTGGCGGCCAGGCCGTCCATCACCGGCATCTGCATGTCCATCAGGATCACGTCCCAGGGCTGCGCCTTCCAGGCCTCCAGCGCCTCGGCGCCGTTCTCGACCACGTGGGGCTCGACACCGATCTGGTGCAGCAGGGTCTTCAGCACCAGCTGATTGACCGAGTTGTCCTCGGCGGCCAGCACCCGCAGGCGCGGCAGCGTCGCCCCGGCGCCGAGCGACGGCGCGGGCGGCAGCGCGAACTGCGGCGCCAACGCCTCTCCCACCTTTTCCAGCGGCAGCTTCACCGCGAAGGTCGAGCCTTCGCCCAGCTTGCTCTGGGTGCTGATCTCGCCGCCCATCAGGTGCGCGAGCTCGCGGCAGATAGAGAGGCCAAGCCCGGTGCCGCCGTAGCGCCGGGTCGTCGAGGCGTCGGCCTGGGTGAACTTCTCGAACAGCGCGCTGAGGCGGTCCGGGTCGATGCCGACGCCAGTGTCGGAGACCATCAGGGCGAGCGCGGCGCCGGCGCCTGGCGTGGCGGCGACCTGCGCGGCGGTGACGCGCACTTCGCCGTGCTCGGTGAACTTCAGCGCGTTGGAGATCAGGTTGTAGAGGATCTGCCGCACGCGGGTGGGATCGCCGAGGTAGACGCCCTTGGCCGGCCCCTCGATCGTCAGGTCGAACGACAGCCCCTTCTTGTTGGCCAGCGCGGTGAAGGCCGAATGGGCGCCTTTCATCAGATCGCCGAGGTCGAACTCGACCTGCTCCAGCTCGAAGCGGCCGGCCTCGATCTTGGAGAGGTCGAGCACATCGTTGAGGATTGCCAGCAGCGCCTCGCCGGACTGGCGGATCACGTCCAGGCGGTCGTGCTGCACGGCCGAGAGCTTGTCGGCGGCCATCGCCTGGGCCATGCCGAGCACGCCGTTGAGGGGCGTGCGGATCTCGTGGCTCATGGTGGCGAGGAAGCTGCTCTTGGCCTCGTTGGCGGCCTCGGCGGCGACACCGCGCTCCTGCGCCTCGGCCCGGGCGCGGCGCAGCGCATCCCGCGAAGCGGCGAGCTGGCGGCGCGCGCTGATGAACAGGTTGCTGAGCAGCCCAAGCCCGATCACTGCGGTCAGGATGGTCCAGGCGTGGTGATCGCGGAACGCCGCGGCGGAGAGCGAACCCACCGCCAGCGCCATCACCGTCAGATAGGGCGAGGACGACAGCAGGAAGATCTTCGGCCGCGCGTAGTACTGCAGCAGGCAATAGAGGATGGAGATGCACGTCTGGGCGATGGCGAAGCCGCGGGCGATCGGATCGCCGCTGAGCCAGAACGCCGCCATGAAGGCCGCGTAGCAACTGCCCGTGGCCACGCTGAGCGCGACGCTGGGAATGGGCATGCCCTCCCAGACCGCGAGGCGCGCGCCGCCCTGCACCGCCCTGGCGAGGCGCAGTTCCACCAGGCTGCAGACGCAGACCGCGCACCACCACAGCGCCGGGATCTGCCACGGCATCACCGGAAGGGCGGCCAGCGCCATCGCGGCGCTGGTGGCGAGGCGAATCGGGATGTTGCGGGCCGAGGCGGTGAACAGGCGTGACGCTGCGGCAACCTCCGCCTGCGCGGAAGCCGCATCCCCGCCAGACCGCGGCGATTGTGTCATGCCGACTGGTCCTCCTCCCAGCCGAAAACGGTATTGTCCAGGTGTGACCATATGGTTAGCGGAACGATGTTCGGCCGGAGCGGCGCGGGTGGTCGCGCCAATATGCCCCATCAGTATCCCTCTTCCTGACCGCAGGTTGGGGAGAGGTTGGGTGGGGGTTGTTCCGCCCGCTCGGCGCCGGCTCAGATCGTCTCCACCGCGGGCGGTCGCCAGCGACGATGCAGCAGGCCGTCGCCGGGGGCGTAGGCGCGCAGGATCAGGGCGAACGGGCCGTTGGCGGGGGCCGGCAGCCAATTGGCGCCAAGGTCGGGGTTGCCGCGGCTGATGACGATCTCGGCGGCGCCGTCTGTGCGGCGGCGCAGGCCCGGGGTCCAGCCGCTGATCGCATAGCGACCGAGGGGGTTTTCGGTAAGGAACAGCCGCCCGTCCGGCTGCGGCTCGTAGAGCGTCAGCGACCAGAAGCCGCTCGCGGGCGGCGCGGCCGGCAGCACCAGCCGATGGCGCTCGGCGCCGGAAAAGTTGCGGCCGCCCGAGGGACCGACGGCGCACAGCGCGGTCAGCGTCTGCGGCTTCAGCGCGCCGGGCTGGCCCAGCACCACCTGCGCCCGGTAGAGGAAATCCTGGCCAAAGTCGCCGATGCCGGCCTTCGGGTAGAGCCAGCCATCGAGCCGCTCGCTCTGCGGCGATTGCGACGCCAGCACCTGGCCCTCGGCGACCCCCTTGGCGATCTCCGCCAGGTCGGCGTCGGCGAAGCGGGCCTTCTCGAAGCCGCCGTACATGCCGACCTGCAGCGGCGCGATGCGCTGGAAGAAGCCGTCGTCGTCCCGGGGCGGCGGGTTCTCGTCGATCAGCTGCTGCACGGCGTAGAAGTAGTCGTTCCAGGCCGCGTCGCGGGCCACCGAGGGCGCCGGCTTCGGCGGCGTCTTGAGCGGCTTGACGCGGACCTGCAGCCCGTCCTGCAGCTGGCGCGCGGCGGGCAGATCTTGCGCGCCCTCCAGATGCGTGCGGGCCAGCGCCCAGACCCAGAGGCTGCGCGCGGTGATCATCTTGTGCATCGGCGGCATGCGCGGCATCGGCGCGGTGTAGCCGGCCATGCCCACCCGCGACGGCGGGCCGATCACGGTGATCTCATGGCCGCTCTTGCTCGCCTCCTGGCCTTCGATGGTCTCCAGCACATTGCCGTAGAGATCGAACACAGCGAGGCAGAAATAGCGCCCGCCCGTCGCCGGCACGCTGATGCGCGCCGGCCCGCCGCCGAGATGGATCCAGGCGCTGGAATAGAGCACGTCCGCCTCGGGCGCGCTGAAGTCGCGCATGGCCGGGCCGGCGGGGTCGCGCTGGTGCAGGAAACTGTTGAAGCCGGCCTTGCCCTCCAGCGGCGTCTCACCGACAGCCTCGGCGCGCAGCCGCGCGGCCTCGATCAGCGGCAGGCCATAGATCCAGGCCTCGCGGGCGGCGGTGCGCAGGTCGTCGGGATCGATGGTGACGGGGGCGCTGAAGGCGAGGCGCGGCGCGGCGGCGCGGGCCAGCAGGGCCAAGGTCGCGCCGCCCGAGACAAACCCCCGACGATCCATGCACTCACCCCGCGCTACGCCGCAGGGACTTTCGAACGTCGCCGCGCGCCGGGCAAGCCCTGGCGACGGGGGGCCCGTCACTCGCCTGTCTCGTCGCCCTTCTCAGCGGCGGCCGCCCGTTTCGCAGCCAGCTTGGCCAGCACGCGGCCGCGGCCCTTGGCGAGCGCGGTGACCACGCCGCGAAACGTGCGCGCTTCCTGGTCGGTGAAGCGGGCGCGGGAGAGCGCGACGCGCAGGTTGCGGATCATCGACGGGCGCTTCTCCGGCGGGTGGAAGAAGCCGGCGGCGTCCAGCTCGCCCTCCAAGTGTTCGTAAAGGCCGATCATCGTCGCCTGCTCGGCGGGCGCCTCGGCGTCCGGGAAGATCGCCGGCGGCCCGGCGTCCTCGGCCACGCGCCACTCGTAGGCGCAGATCGCCACCGCCTGGGCCAGGTTCAGCGAGCGGAAGCGCAAGGCCACCGGCACGGTGACGATGCCCTGGCAGAGCGCGATGTCCAGCGTCTCCAGCCCGGCCCGCTCGCCGCCGAACAGCAGGCCGACCGGCCAGCCCTGGCCCGAGCCCTGCCGCAGCGCCGTCGCCGCCTCGCGCGGGGTCATCACCGGCAGCTCGGTCTCGCGCGGCCGCGCGGTGGTGGCCAGCGTCAGGCGCAGGTCCGCCACCGCCGGCTCGAGCCGGTCGAACACCTTGGCCTCGTCCAGCGGCCAGTTCGCGCCCGAGGCGCTGGCCCAGGCGCGCTCCTGCGGCCAGCCATCGCGCGGCGCCACCAGCCGCAGCTCCGAAAGCCCGAAGTTGGCCATCACCCGCGCCACCGCGCCGATGTTCTCGGCGAGCTGGGGCTGGCATAGGATGACCACCGGCGCTCGGCTTAGGGCTTGGCTCGACACGCGTCATGGCATAGGCCGGGCCCGGTCGAAGGGGCAACCAGGATTGCGGGAGGCTCCTTGCTGTGACTTTCAGCCGACGCCGGGCGTTCGCGCTTGCCGCCAGCGCGGCGCTCGCCGCCTGCCAGCGCAAGCTGACCACCACGGCCAAAGCCGGGCCGATCGACGCCCGGCGCCTCGACGCCGGCTTTCCGGACTTGGCCCGACGCGCACTGCCCGGGGTTTTCGCGCTGGGAGTGATGAACCTCGCCACCACCGCCACCTGGTACTGGAACACCGACCGCGGCTTTCCGCTCGCCGGCGCCGCGGCGCTGCCGATCGCTGTCGCGGCGATGGCCCAGGTGGAGCAACGCAAGCTGGCGCTGACCGAGCCGGTCGCGTTCAACGCCCTGGACCTCTCGCCGCCGCCCAGCCTGATCGGCCGCGACTGGCCGACGCCGCCGGATCGCCGCGCCACCCGCATCCCGGCGCAGAGTCTGATCACCCTGGCGCTGCGCGAGGGCGACAACACGGCGATTGACGTGCTGATGCACCGCATCGGCGGGCCGGGCGCGGTGAGCGGCTTCCTCGACCAGAAAGGCGTCACCGGCCTGCGGGTCGACCGCTACGCCCGCGAGATCGGCGTGGAGATGTTCGGCATGCCGACCTTCCGCCCGGAATGGAAGGATCCGGCGGCGTTCGCCGCTGCGCGCGATCTGGTCCCGGTCCCCGCCCGCCAGTCGGCGATGGACCAGCTGATCCTCGATCCGCGCGACACCTCGACCGTGCCGGCGGCGCTGGGCTTCCTGGCGCTGCTGGCCAGCGGCCAGCTGGTATCCGCCGCCTCGCTCGCGCGGCTGATCGGATGGATGCAAGACGCGCCCCCCGGCCGTTTCGCTGCGGGGCTGCCGCAGGGCGTGCGCGTGGCGCGGGCGATGGGGGAGACGCCGGAAGATCTCGGCTTCACCGCAGCGACCGCGGAGCTGGCGATCGCGACCTTCCCGGGCGGGCGCCGCTACGCGCTGGCCGGCTTCCTGGCCGGTTCGACCACGACCGAGGCGGCCAGAAGCGCGCTGTTCGCCGACGCCGCGCGCCTGGCCGCGGCCGCGATCGGCTGAGGCTGCGCAGCGGCTGGGCGCGCCTGCCCGGTGACGCTGCGTGAGGCGGATCGCCCCGCTTTCCCCCCGGCGCGGAAGCTCCTATAGCCCTGCGGCGCGACGCGCCGCCGGTGCGCCGCAGTCCCCTTTTGACGAACCGGAGTCACAGGTCCGCATGGCCAAGATCAAGGTGGCGAACCCCGTTGTCGACCTCGATGGCGACGAGATGACCCGCATCATCTGGAAGCTGATCAAGGACAAGCTGATCGAGCCGTTCCTGGACCTGCCGATCGAGTACTACGACCTCTCGATGGAGAACCGCGACGCCACCGACGACCGCGTCACGGTGGACGCGGCCCACGCGATCCAGAAGTGGGGCGTCGGCATCAAGTGCGCGACCATCACCCCCGACGAGGCGCGGGTGAAGGAGTTCCACCTCAAGCAGATGTGGAAGTCGCCCAACGGCACCATCCGCAACATCCTGGGCGGCGTCGTCTTCCGCGAGCCGATCATCTGCAAGAACGTGCCGCGCCTGGTGCCCGGCTGGACCCAACCGATCATCATCGGCCGCCACGCCTTCGGCGACCAGTACCGCGCCACCGACTTCCTGGTCCCCGGCAAGGGCAAGATGACCATCAAGTGGGAAGGCGACGACGGCCAGGTGATCGAGAAGGAGGTGTTCGACTACCCGGGCAGCGGCGTCGCCATGGCAATGTACAACCTCGATGAGTCGATCGAGGAGTTCGCCAGGGCCAGCCTGCGGTACGCGCTCGACCGCAAGTACCCGATCTACCTGTCGTCCAAGAACACCATCCTCAAGGCCTACGACGGGCGCTTCAAGGACATCTTCCAGCGCGTCTACGAGACCGAGTTCGCCGACCGCTACAAGGCCGCCGCGATCACCTACGAGCACCGCCTGATCGACGACATGGTGGCCTCGGCGCTGAAGTGGTCGGGCGGCTTCGTCTGGGCCTGCAAGAACTACGACGGCGACGTGCAGTCCGACCAGGTGGCGCAGGGCTTCGGCTCGCTGGGCCTGATGACTTCGGTGCTGCTGACCCCCGACGGCAAGACGGTGGAGGCCGAGGCCGCGCACGGCACGGTGACGCGTCACTTCCGCCAGTTCCAGCGCGGCGAGTCGACCTCGACCAACTCGATCGCCTCGATCTTCGCCTGGACCAAGGGCCTGGAGCACCGCGCCAAGCTCGACGACAACCCCGCCCTCGCCCGCTTCGCCGGGACCCTCGAGAAGGTCTGCGTCGACACGGTGGAAGACGGCTTCATGACCAAGGACCTGGCCTTGCTGGTCGGCGACCACCAGGGCTGGCTGACCACCGAAGGCTTCCTGGACAAGGTCGCCGAAAACCTGGACGCCGCGCTGGCGGGGTAGGCGGGGCGGATTAGTTCTTGTTTTGTTCTCATCGCGTGCTAGCTTTCGCGACGGACTAGGCACCCTCTCTTCCCCCTGTCGGGGGGAAGTGGCCCGAAGGGCCGAAGGGGGCCTCCGCCGCCTGGGAGCACGCATGACGCATCCGCTCGACCGCTCGATCGCCAGCGCGAAGGAGATGCGCAAGAACCTCACCCCGCCCGAAGCGCGGCTGTGGCAGGCCCTGCGCCGACGCGGCCTTGAGGGCTTGAAGTTCCGCCGCCAGCACCCGATCGGTCCTTTCATCCTCGATTTCTATTGCGTGAGCGCCAAGCTCGCGGTGGAAATCGATGGGGCCGTTCACACGCTCGGTGACAACCCGGCGCGCGATGAGAACCGAGATCTGTGGCTCGAACGGCATGGCGTCACGGTGCTGCGGATCGAGGCGAGGTACGTCCGCGACCAACTCGACGCGGTGCTGACAGAAATCGGCCGCGCCGCGGCGGAAGCTGCTCGAACGCAATAGTCTGGGGGCGGCGGAGGCCCCCTTCGTCGCCCCGGACGCAAATCCGGGGCGACGCTTCCCCCCGACCGGGGGAAGAGATGCATCAGAGGAGATCCAAGATGATCGGTTACGTCACCATCGGGGCGCTGGACCTCGACAAGGCGGTGGCCTTTTACGACGCGGTGTTCGAGACCATCGGCGGCGAGCGCAAGTCGTTCGACGGGACCTGGGGCTTCTACGGACCCAAGGGCGGCGAGGGCAATGTCGGCATCTGCAAGCCGCACGACGGCCAGCCCGCGCGGGCCGGCAACGGCATCATGATCGCCTTCGCCGCGCCCTCGCCGGACGCCGTCAAGGCCGCCCACGCCGCGGCGCTGGCGAACGGCGGCAGCGACGAAGGCGCGCCGGGGTATCGCCCGCCGGACGGGACCTCGTTCTACGGCGCCTACGCCCGCGACCCCACCGGCAACAAGTTCTGCGTGTTCCACGCGGGGTGACAGGGACGGCGCTCGCGCAGCCGAATCTCTAGGTTCACCGTGAGAGACCAGCCCTTATGTGCTTGGCAGCCAGTCTGCTCTGGCTTCCGGTCCGGTCAAGGACGGCCCAAAGGGCCGCCGCGCCGCGGTCGCGCCATGGCGCGATCCTTGACCGGATCGGAAGCCAGAGCTCCAATCTCGCCATGGCTCTTAAGGCTCGCCAGCATTCTGATGAATGCGGGACGACTCGGCGGTATCCGGCGGCCAAGTCCGCCACATGACGGGGCCTTTAGGCTTTGCTGTCAGGCCGCGAGCGCCGCCTTGACCGCGGCGACGCCGTCGGCGGCCTTGGCGCCGTCGGGGGCGCCGCCCTGGGCGAAGTCGGGCTTGCCGCCGGCCCCCTGCCCGCCCATCGCCGCCACCGCGGTGCGGGCGAGCGCGGCGGCGTCGAAGCGGCCGACCAGGTCGGGCGTCAGCGCGATGGCGATCGAGGCCTTGCCCTCGTTGACCGCCGCGTAGGCGACGACGCCGGACTGGCCGATGCGCCGGCGCGCTTCGTCCACCAGCGGGCGCATGTCCTTCGGCGAGACGCCCTCGACCACCTTGCCGTCGAAGCGCACGCCGGCGATCTCCTCGACACCGGTCTCCGCGCCGCCCTTGGCGCCGCCGCCAAGCGCCAACTGCTTGCGCGCCTCGGCCAGATCGCGCTCGGCCTTGCGGGCCTGGGCCTGGACCGCATCGACACGGGCCGCGACCTCCGTCACTGGGACCTTGAACTGGTCGGCAAGGCGCTTCGCGACCGCAGCCTGGTCGAGCAGCCAGCGGCGCGCCGGCTCGCCAGTCAGCGCCTCGATCCGGCGCACGCCGGCGGCGATGCCTTGCTCTGAGACGATCTTGAACAGGGCGATGTCGCCGGTGCGCGCCACGTGGGTGCCGCCGCACAGCTCGACCGAATAGGCGCCGCCGCCGCCCAGGTCGCGGCCGAGCGTCAGCACGCGGACGCTGTCGCCGTACTTCTCGCCGAACAGCGCGATGGCGCCGGCCTCGATCGCCGCCTGCGGCGCCATCTCCTCGGTGAGCGCCGGCAGGTTCTGGCGGATCACCGCATTGACCTCGGTCTCGATCGCATCGATCTCGGCCGGGCTCAGCGGCGCGCCGTGGCTGAAGTCGAAGCGCATGCGATCGCCGTCGACCAGCTGGCCCTTCTGCGCCACGTGCGGACCCAGCACATGCTTCAGCGCCGCGTGCGCCAGGTGCGCGGCGGAATGGTTGAGCCGCGTGCGCGCGCGGCGCTCGGCGTCGACCTTGAGGTGCACGCCGGCGCCAAGCTCGAGCGCGCCTTCGATGATCTTCACGACATGCGCGTGCAGTTCGCCGGCCTCTTTCTGCACGTCCAGCACCTCGGCGCGGCCGCCCGGCCAGTCGATCTGGCCGCGGTCGCCGGCCTGGCCGCCGCTCTCAGCGTAGAACGGCGTACGGTCCACCAGCAGGATGACGCTTTCGCCGGTCTCGGCGCGTTCCACGTCGACGCCGTCCTTGACGATGGCCAGCACCGATCCGACGGTCTCAAGTTCGTCGTAACCGCGGAACGAGGTCGGGCCGAGGCGCTCCCGCAGCGCCAGCCACACCGCGCCCTCGGCCTGCTGGCCCGAGCCGGCCCAGCTCTCGCGCGCCATCTTGCGCTGGCGCGCCATCGCCACATCGAAGCCGTCCGTATCCACCGCGATTCCCTTGGCGCGCAGGGCGTCCTGGGTGAGGTCGAGCGGGAAACCGTAGGTGTCGTAGAGCTTGAACGCCGTCTCGCCGGGCAGCACCGCCCCGGCCGCGAGATGGGCGCTGGCCTCGTCCAGCAGCGCCATGCCGCGCCCGAGCGTGGCGCGGAAGCGGACTTCCTCCTGGCGCAGGGTTTCGGCGATGGTCGCCTCGGCGCGGCGCAGCTCCGGATAGGCGCCGCCCATCTCCGCGACCAGGACCCCGACCAGGCGGTGCATCAGCGGGTCCTTGGCGCCCAGGATATGGGCGTGGCGCATGGCCCGGCGCATGATCCGGCGCAGCACATAGCCGCGGCCCTCGTTGGAGGGGCCGACGCCGTCGGCGATCAGGAAGCTGGTCGAGCGCAGATGGTCGACGATGATCTGGTGCGAGAAGCGCGCCTCGCCGGCGGCCCCGACGCCGGTCTCGGCCTCGCTGGCGGCGATCAAGGTGCGGAAGAGGTCAATGTCGTAGTTGGAATGCACGCCCTGCAGCACCGCGGCGGTGCGTTCCAAGCCCATGCCGGTGTCGATCTGCGGCTTGGGCAGGTCGCGGCGCGAGCCGTCGGCGAACTGCTCCCACTGCATGAACACCAGGTTCCAGATCTCGACGAAGCGGTCGCCATCCTCCTCCGGGCTGCCGGGCGGGCCGCCGGGGACCTGCTCGCCGTGGTCGTAGAAGATCTCGGTGTTGGTGCCGCACGGCCCGGTGTCGCCCATCGACCAGAAGTTCTCTTCCAGCCGCACGATGCGGTCCTCCGAGACGCCGGCGATCTTCTTCCACAGCTGAGCGGCGTCCTCGTCCTTGGGATGGATGGACATCATCAGCCGGTCTTTCGGCAGGCCGAGGTCGCGGGAGAGGAACGCCCACGCCAGCTCGATCGCGCCTTCCTTGAAATAGTCGCCGAAGGAGAAGTTCCCCAGCATCTCGAAGAAGGTCTGGTGGCGGCCGGTGTAGCCGACGTTGTCGAGGTCGTTGTGCTTGCCGCCGGCGCGCACGCACTTCTGCGC
>Ga0209415_10009927_pt1 | contig 16271 bp, 7 predicted proteins | sample PeaSoiSIISIP2007_FD_187696 | JGI IMG/M metagenome (GOLD analysis project Ga0209415, IMG submission 187696) | Peat soil microbial communities from Weissenstadt, Germany - SII-SIP-2007 (SPAdes) (version 2) | ecosystem: Environmental > Terrestrial > Soil > Wetlands > Peat | place: Germany...
AGCAGGCCCGACGAATACGAGATGCCAGAGGCGATTTATCTCCAAGTAAGGCTGAATAAGGCGCCAGAGTGCAATAGCAAGTCGACTCCGGCGCCCTCGTGGAAAACAGACAGCTTATTGAGCGTTGGCATTACTGAGGACTGCAACTGTATCGGTCAAAACTCCCAACGTTGTGATTTCACCGCCGAAAATGACCATCCGGTGGTTGGACGAGTCGTAGACGGCAGTGTGGTCAAATCGTGCAAGCGGAGCTGTTCCGGTCGGCGTGACCTTAGTCCAGACGCCCGACAGTCCGTTGGCTTCGGTGAGAACCCAATTATCGTTCTCAATATTCCCGTCATATCCTCCGAAAATGTGCATGGTGTCGCTCTTGGGGTCGAAGAACGCCGTATGGCCAAATCGCGCCGTCGGCGGTGGGAAAACGGTGGTGTTCAGCGGGCCCGCCCAGCACCCCACCCCGTTGCACAACGTGGACGGTGTGGCATCGGCATCATACAGAATCCAGGTGTCGCTGAAGGATTTGGTTCCGTTTTCGCCGCCGAACACCATCATGATGTCGTTGGTGACGTCGTAGACGGCAGAAAACGAGTCCCTGGGTGAGGGCCCGCTGGTGTCTTGAGCGATGAAATTTATCCAGGTGGGAGTTCCGCCCAGGCCATTGGCGTTCTCGAGCACCCAAACGTCGTTGTACTCCCCGAAGTCGCTAACCCCTCCGAAAATGATCATCCGGTTGGAGTTTGGGTTATAGACCGCTGAGTGATTGAACCGAACCGGCGGCGGCGTTCCCGTCGGACTGAGCTCTACCCAGGTCGGAGTTCCGCCGACTCCGTTGGCGTTCTCCAGCACCCAAACATCGTTGTAGACCGGGTCGGCGAACCCTCCAGCGCCGCCGAAGACAATCATGCGGTTATTCACAGAATCCAGCACGGCGCTGTGGCCGCCTCTGGCGCTGGGAGGGGTTCCCGCAGTGGTTGCCTCTTGCCAGCTCAGGGCAGTGCCCGTGCTGAAGGCTGCGTTCAGGTACCAAACGTCGTTGAAATGCGCGGCGACCGGAGAATCAGCATCGAAGGTATATCCTCCGAAAACGATCATCTTGTTTTTCGCCGTGTCGAGCACTGCGGAGTGCCCCAGCCGCGGCGAGGGACCGCGGGAATTCCACTGGGCCGAGCAGACCCCCGCGAATATCGCCAAACAAATAGCAAGCGCGAGCACAAACCTGGAAGAACGTTCATTTCGTTTCATAGATTTCTCCTTGTCATCGATTCCTCGGCAGACTGAGTTACGTGTTCGCGCCTACTCAATCGCTCTTGTGTCCAGATAACGCGGAAACGCCCAAGCAAATGGCTCACGAATGGCCGAATTATTTCTTATAAGGGAGTACTTGGCCTTGCATGCGGTTTCTCGCAGATTAGGCGTAACCGCTGGTTCCGCTCGCTAACGTGCAGATGCTAAAGAGGTTATGTCTTGCTGCGGAATCCCCGATTGCCATTTCAGTTGAGGTTCCGATTATTGCCCGGGAGGGATATACTTTTGGAGCCTCAGAGATGACGGGGCTCGTCTCCTCCGCCCGTCTGGACTGCAATGTAACTTTTGTCCGCGCGATCATCACGCCGCCAACATGCCTGATGCTGGCTGGGTGCAAGGAGAGGAGTTTGGACGGATCTTCGAAAAGCCTGCCCGGACTCCCGCAACCCGGCGGAGAGAATCAGGAAGCCCTCGCGGAGTGGATGCAGTTTCTCTATTCCGAATTGCGGCGCCTGGCGTCCTACTACTTGCAGCGCGAGCGCGGGAACCACACTCTGCAGGCGACTGCTTTGGTGCATGAAGCCTACCTGCGCTTACTCAATCAGAGAGAAGTTCAGTGGGAGAACCGGAATCAAGTCATGGGAGTGGCGGCGCAACTGATGCGGCGCGTCCTGCTCGATTACAGCCGCAGTCATCAAGCCGCAAAGCGCGGTGGAGACGTAAACAAGGTCTACCTGCAGGAAGCCGAGATCGCTAGCCATGCACGGCCGGCGGATGTTGTCGCCTTGGATGAAGCTCTAGTCAGGCTGGCGGAATTCGATCCGCAGCAAGCACGGTTGGTCGAACTTCGTTTCTTCGGAGGTTTGAGCATTGAGGAGACCGCGGGAGTGATGGAAATTTCACCCGCTACGGTAAAACGCAATTGGAACGTGGCCAAAGCCTGGCTGGCACGCGAACTGCGAAGAGGGCCGGATGGGAATGCGTGAGATCTGGGATCAGGCGAAAGAGATCGTCGGCCTGGCCCTGGAACAAAAAACCGAGGACCGGAGCGCTTTCGTTCGCAAGGCGTGCGGCTACGATGCAGTCCTGCTCGCCGAAGTCGAGTCGCTGCTTTCGAATTACGACGGCGCCGACAGCCTGCTGGAGAATTCTCCTGCCGCCAATGTTCTTCCATTCCGTCCGGCGATGATCGGAAAGAAGATTGGTGCGTACCGCATCGTGCGCGAGATTGGCCAGGGCGGCATGGCGGTGGTGTATTTGGGGGAACGCGACGACCAGAACTATCGCAAGCAAGTTGCGATAAAAATGGTCAAGCCCGGAATCGACACCGACCAGATCCTTCACCGTTTCCGCAACGAACGCCAGACTCTCGCGGCGCTGGACCATTCCAACATTGTGAAGCTCCTCGACGGCGGCAGCAGCGAGGATGGCTTGCCGTACCTGGTGATGGAGTACGTGGAGGGCCTGCCCATCGACCAGTATTGCGATCGGAACGAACTCTCGATCGAAGACCGTCTGCGGCTGTTTCGCCAGGTCTGCTCGGCCGTGCAGTACGCTCATGAAAGCCTTGTAATTCATCGCGATCTCAAGCCGGGCAATATTTTGATTGCAAAAGGTGGAGTGCCCCGCCTCCTAGACTTCGGGATCGCCAAACTGCTGAACCCCGAGTGCTTCCAGACTCCGCTGGTTACGAGGACGAACTGGCATCCCATGACGCCGGAATACGCGAGTCCCGAGCAGATTCGCGGGCAGGCGATCACCACCGCGAGCGATGTCTATTCGTTGGGCGTGTTGCTGTTCGAATTGCTGACCGGTAATCGGCCATATCGCGCTGAAGGTCAGTCTCTTCTGGAAATGGAGCGGCTGGTATGTGAAGGAGAAGCCGAACGGCCAAGCGCCTTGGTGCATGGAAGACGCGAAAAGACTCGCGATGGCGCTCCGCTCAGCGCTGTTACTCCGCAGGTAATGAGCACGCAGTGCGGCCTGCAACCGGCTGAGCTGCAGCGGCGACTGCGCGGTGATCTCGACACCATCACCATGAAGGCGATCGAGAAGGATCCGAGCCGCCGGTATGCTACCGCGTCCGAGTTGTCGGCGGACATTGGCAGACACCTTTCCCACGAGCCGGTGTTGGCCCGCCCCGCCAGCGCCACGTATCGAGCAGGGAAATACATTCGCCGTCATCCGGTTGGCGTCACCATGGCTGCGGGAGTCGTGCTGCTGCTGGCCGGGTTTGCGGCAATGCAAACTTTCCAGTTGCGCCGCATCACGCGCGAGCGCGACCGCGCGAACTGGGTAACGGGGTTTATGGAAGGAATGTTCAAGGTGTCGGACCCGAGCGAGTCCCGCGGCAACAGCATCACCGCCCGCGAAATCCTGGACAAGGCCTCCAACAACATCGACACCCAGTCTGCGCAGGATCCCGCACTGCAGGCGCAGATGATGCACGTCATGGGAGATGTCTATCGGGATCTCGGACTCTTTCCCCGAGCGCAGTCGCTTTATGAGCGATCCGCCGAGATCAGGCGCCGCATCCTCGGGCCGGAAAATTCGGACACGCTGCGATCCGTCGACGATCTGGCGTGGATCTTGAACCAGGAAGGCCACGCTGCCGACGCCGAGAAACTGCAACACCAGACCGTCGCCACCCGGCGGCGAGTGTTTGGAACGCAGAATCTCGACACGCTGAAATCGATCAGCAACCTGGCATGGACGCTGGACCGCGAAGGGAATTACGCCGAGGCCGAAAAACTGGAGCGCGAGGTGCTCGACATCCGCCGGCGAGTGCTCAAAATCGGGGACGACCGGGAGACCGCGGGAACCATGAGCAACCTGGCCGCCACGCTGGGCCACGAGGGCCACTACCCTGAGTCAGAAAAGTTGAAGCGGGAAACGCTCGACATTCGCCGGCGCATCCTCGGGCCGGAACACCAGGAAACATTGACTTCGATGAATAATCTGGCGGCCACGTTTCAGCAGGAAGGCCGCAACGCCGAAGCGGAGAAGTTGCAGCGCGAGACCCTCAACCTGCAGCGCCGGATTCTAGGATCGGAGCACCCGGATACTCTCAGGTCTGTCAACAATCTTGCGCACACGCTGGTCGTAGAAGGCCGTCTCGCCGAAGCCGAGCCATTGCAGCGGGAAGCTCTCGCCAGCAAGCAGCGTGTCCTTGGACCGGAGCACCAGGACACTTTGTGGGCCATGAACAGTCTGGCTTGGACTCTTCAGCAAGAAGGTCGTTACGCCGAGGCCGAGAAGTTGCAGCGCCAGACACTCGAGATTCAACGCCGCGTACTCGGGCCGGATCGCCCAAACACTCTCTCCACTATGGCTGACCTGGCTTCCACTTTGACGAAGGAACGCCAATACTCCGAGGCGGAGAGTTTGCTGCGCCAGACCATCGACACGATGCGACGCGTTCTCGGACCAGAGCATCCCATTACCCTGCAGGTAGCCGACGCAATGGTCCAGACTTTAGAAGCGGAAGGGCGTAGAGCCGAGGCCGAGAAGTTGGCGAGAGAAACCCTCGCGATACAACGTCGCGTGGTGGGACAGGATCACCCGGATACTGCGAGCACGACTTACGATCTCGCGTGCGTTCTCGCACAGAGCGGACGGAACGATGAGGCGTTCACGCTCTTGCGCGAGGCCATCGACCACAGGCTGGACCCCGCGACCGGCCTCGCGTTGGCCACCGCTCCTGAACTCAAACCGCTTCGCAAGGACCCGCGTTTTACAGATCTGGTGTCTTATGCTCGGCAGCGCGCCGCAACTCAAGAACCCAACTAGGTGGACAAGAACCAAAAGTCCGTCTATTGCGGCTTGCGTCGAAGTGGCCGATCTGGGGAAGGCCGCCGCTACTGCAGCTTCGCGCACTCCGCCTTGGCTTGCTCGAGGATAGGGATGTTGGGGTCGGCGTCCTTCCAGAGGGTAAGGAAGTCCTGGTACGCAGCTTTGGCCTTGCTCGTCTCTCCTATAAGAAGGTAGGCGCGCCCCAGTCCCAAATGCGCCAACGCGCCGATCGGTTCGTTCGCAACCACGCCCGGGTGATCGAGAATTCTTTGGAACTCGGCGGCAGCCGCGCTGCCTTGCTTGGTCGCCAGATAGGCTTCGCCTCGCAGGTAAACTCCGTAAAGACAAAAATTTACGACCTCGGTTGTCTCCCCGAGTTCAAAGGGCGCAGAGACTGCCAGTGCATCGATGGCCTTTTGAGGATCGCGCCGAATGACAGCCGCTGCACCGATCGTCGGCAAAAGTTGGCGCTGCACGATGGTGCTGCGTCGAAAGGCTTTACCGAGCTCGGCAGCCAGCGGCGCAGCCCGTGCCGGCTCGCCAGCCAATCCCAGCGCTACGGCTGACAGGGCTTCCACGTCAGTATTTTTCGCCAACGCCAGTGCGGCCCTCGCCTGCTGTTTCGCCTCGGAAAGGTTGCCCATCAGCGCCTCGCGGACCGCAGCTTCGGCGACATATGCGGCCGCGGTTTCTCGCCGGTCGGCGCGTTGGGCGGAGCCGGCTGCGCGCCGCGTCAGGTCCCGCGCCTGCGCCAAGTGCCCACCATAGGCTGCGGTGTCCGAGTGGATGTAGAGAATGAAATTCTCCCACCCCGGCGTGCCCATTAGTTTTGCCGTCTCCTGCTCCATGGCGGCGGCATCATGCTGCAGGAACCCCACCATGTAAAGATAACGGTGGACGCTGGGAAGATCGAGATGTCTCGCTTGCAGCTCTCGTGCGATGGTCTTGGCTTCTTCCAAACGGTTGCGATGCAAGGAATTGCTAACCGTATCGGCCAGACGATTGCCGTCTTCCGGACTCAGCTTCAAGACCTGCTGTTGAACGGCCCGCACTTTCTCGTAGTCGCCAAGGAATTCATAGATGACCGCCAGATTCCTGAGCGGCAGTGTGTCACGGGGGTAGACCTGGGCCCACAACTCATAGATTTCTCGGGCAGACTCAAGATCGCCGTCGACGATATCCGCATGGTGCGCGGCAATGTAGAGCTTCTCTCGCTCGCTCAGCTTCTCGCGCAGTTCGTACGCTTTTTGAAGGTTCTCCGTCCCTCGCGCAGCCTCTCCGCCGTTGAAGTAAAGTGTCCCCAGTCGCGCATAGGCCATGGCAAAATTGGGGTCGAGGGCGATGGCTCGCTGGAACAACGGAACCGCGCCGGGCCCATCGTCCTTTATGATCCACGCCCGGTAGCCCAAGCTGTAGGCCTGTAGCGCCTCGAGAGACGGGGTGGTTACATTCTCTGGTGGTGCATCATAGCTTTGCACCGAAGCCAGCGATTCGCCCAGCTCGCCGCGGATTTCGGAGGCCACCTTCCCCAAGGCATCCAGGACGTGATTCTTGTCGCTGGCCTGCGCCTGCGCACCTGCGAGCCATTCCCCATTGGCGCAGTTGATCGCCTGCAAAGTCAGGAGATAGCGCGTGCCAACCTGCGCGATCGCCCCATCCAGAATGGCCGCACTCCCGGTCCGTTGGCAGACCTCGCGGGCCAATGTCTGGGTCAGCGGCGTTTCCCTGGGCCGCGCCATCAGAGCCAAGGTCTGCGCGATGCGCTGGTCGGAAAGCAGGTTCAAGAACGGTGACTGCTCCAGTTGCGACGAAAGCCCCTGTCTCAGCGTACCGTCGAACAAGGGATCTCCGGTGCGGTTGGCAAAGTCAGCAACCACGATAGTGCTTTGCTCGGTGAGACCCCGAGCCTGACGGGATCGCCAGTACCTGGCGCCCGCGAGTACGGCGACCGACACCACCGCAGCTACGCCTAAGACCGCAAACAGTCCCACCCAGGCGCGGTTCCCGGGAATCGGCAGGTTCCATTGTTCTTTCTCTTCGGTAGTGACACTGGTCTGGATGGTCTGTTCCTGGAGAAGGAGCCCGCCAGAGAACTTGCCGGCAGGCGCCGCCACTTCGAAGAGGGTGAGTTCGTTCTCTGGGACGACCACCTGCACCGGCGCGACAAACTGATAGCCTCGTCCGGGAAGAGTGACAATGTAGCTGACCTCGCCCGGCTTCTCATCCAGTGCCCGCCGCAGCACGGAGATGCTTTGCGTCAGACTGTTCTCGTCCACAAAAGCATCGGGCCACACATTCGTTAAGAGTTCGTCCCGGGTGAGAACCCTTCCCGGGTTCTGCACTAGGTACAGCAGGACGTCGAAAGCCCTGAAATTGAGCGGGACAAGTGCCTCTCCGCGCCGCAACGTGCGTGCCGGGGCGTTGATTTGAAACTCTTCGAATTGGAATATCCCTTCTGTTTTCATGGACATCAAGGCATTCACAACTTTTGATAACTTTTCACAACCAGTCACTGGCCTTCCGGTGCGAGTGCTGGCAGAATCCGCGGGCTAGTAAACAGGCAGGGAGGACCGCACGAAGAGACTTTACCAATGGCTTTCCGTCCGGGCAAGTCTCTTCCGATCGATCGCGTCCGGTGCCGGTGCGAGCCGCACCATTCGCACTGAAGTGACCGAGGAGCGGCGCCGGATGACCCTCCTGGTGGGTGACCCGGGGGCTGTGGGCTTTGATACCTGTCCGCTCTGCGGAAGCAAGCTGGCTCCTGAGCAGCAGGAAGAGGCAAGGGTACGTCTTTCCAAGGGTTCGATTTCGGCATGACGCGGTTAGGCCATTTTCGTTCCGGTTCTTAACGTAAGCATTCCGGTTCCTACGGAGCAGCGATGAAGATCGAGCGAATCAATTTGAGACAGAAGTTGGACGAGGCTCGCCACAGCTTCGATAACCAACTCGCACAGCTATTACTTGGACGGCCCGACCTGAGCCACGCCCAGGTCCAGAAGGAATTCGGAATCGGCGAGAAGGTGATTCGGCGCGTGATGAAGCAATTCAACCTCGGCGCTCGCAGGCGCGGCCCCAAACCCAAGGCGGCGCTCGAACCGATGCTCGATGAGGCCACGGAAAGAAAACAAAACGAAAACATGCTTGGAGGAAGAGTTATGAAACACCTGATCGCTCAGCTACGCTTGGTTTCGCTTCTGTCTTTCGTTTTGTTGGCGCTGACCACGGCCTTCGGCCAGATCACGCCCAGCGGCGATGCCTATACCAACACCGTCGATCCCACCACCAACTACGGCGCCAAGATTTTGCTTGACGTCGATGCCGCCACGCAGACGACTTACATTCAGTTCAATCTGGCGTCGATTCCGGCAACCTATACCAGCGCCGATATCACCAAGGCCACGCTGAAGCTCTATGTAAACACAGTCCTCACGGCGGGCAGCTTCAATGTGGACTACGTGAACGGCACCTGGGCAGAGAGCACGATTACTTCCAGCCTGGCTCCGGCGCTGGGAACGACGATCGCGGCCAGCGTTCCGATTACTACGGCGGACAAGAATCAGTTCATCCTCATCGACGTGACAGCGGCAGTGCAGGCGTGGTTGAGCGGAACTGCTAATGACGGCATTGCGCTGGTGGCCAATGGAACGTTCAATGCCACGTTCGACAGCAAGGAAAACACCGCGACCAGCCACGCGCCGGAGCTGGACCTTGTGTTCGCCAGCGGCACGCTGTCAGGAGTGACCACGGCGAGCGGCAGCGGCCTGACGGGCGGGGGCACCAGCGGCACGCTGAATTTGGGCCTGCTGACGACCTGCGCCAGCGGCCAGGTGCTGGAATGGAAAGGAAGCGCCTGGGCCTGCGCCACGGCCTCGGGTACTGGCACAGTGACCAGCGTCGCCAGTGGAGCGGGACTGACGGGAGGCACGATTACGGCCAGTGGAACGTTGAGCATCGATACCACCAAGGTGCCGCTGCTAGCGTCGGCCAACACGTTCACGGCGAATCAGACCATTACCGGAACAGGAGCGGTAGGCAACTATGGCCTAACGGTAAACCAGCCGAGCCAGACCGGCATTCTGTTGGAAGGGCCGGTGGCCGGAGTCGGAGCGGGGCTCGATCTGCTGACCACCGGCACGGGTGGCAAACAATGGGAAATTCTTGCCACCGGCAGCACGTCCAGCCAAGGCGTGGGCAAACTGAACATCCGCGACGTTAACACCGGCACTAACGTCCTCACCATTGACGCCTCGGACAACGTCAACGTGAACACGAACTTAAATGTTGCCGGAGGGACGATCACGTTCACCGGCAATCAGAGTGTCGCGGGAAACATAGCGGGTGGCACCTCCAGCAGCAGCACTGAAGGCGTATTGGGCGAGGCGAACGCCGCCTCCGGCGGCACAATCGGTGTGGCCGGCCTTGCGGTGTCCCCTTCCGGGTACGGCGTAGAGGGTTTGAACCTCGCATCCGGCGGCATAGGCGTTTACGGTAACGACAGCGCAGGGACTGGCGTCCACGGAACCGGAACCTACGGCGTCTACGGAACCGGAACGAACTACGGCGTCTACGCCAGCGGAGGGACGTATGGCGTCTACGCCAGCGGAGGGACGTATGGCGTCTACGCCAGCGGAGGGACCTATGGCGTCTACGCCACCGGAACGCTCGACGGCGTGTACGGCGCCGGAGCGGAAGCGCCTTCCGGATCGGGACTGGACGGCGGGATTGGAATTTATGCCTCCGGCGGCAACGGCGACCCGTCGAGCAGTACCGCTAGACCCGGGTCAGGCGGCATCTTCTCTGGGGCCTCAGGCAGCTCTTGCAGCGGCATCCTCTGCGGCGGCGATGGAATAGAAGCAATCGCTGGCAGCGGCTATGCCGGGTATTTCGGTGGTAATGTGAACGTCACCGGAGCAGTAACTGCGGGGACGAAGGACTTCAAGATCGACCATCCACTCGATCCCGCTAACAAGTACCTCTTCCACGCCTCGGTCGAGTCGTCCGAGATGATGAACATCTATACCGGCAACGTCACCACCGATGGCCAGGGTCTGGCCACCGTCCAACTGCCAGACTGGTTCGAGGCGCTTAACACGGACTTCCGCTATCAGTTAACCGTGATTGGACAGTTCGCCCAAGCGATCGTGAGCAGCAAAGTCGCCAGCCATCAGTTCGGCATCAGGACGGATAAACCGAATGTGGAAGTTTCCTGGCAAATTACGGGAGTCCGCCAGGATGCCTACGCCAAGGCGCATCCGCTGGTGGTCGAGCAAGCGAAGGACGCGCGCGAACGCGGCCACTACATCCATCCCGAACTGTATGGCGCACCGGAGGAGCAGGGCATCGATTGGGCACGCCATCCAGCAATGATGAAGCAGATGCAGGGAATGAGAGCCCGGCAGTTGGCCGCAGCCCAGGGTCAGACACCCACGACCCCCGCCGAAACGCTGCCGCTGGCCGTGCCGCCAACGCCGCCGCCAGCTCCGGTCTGGCCCGGTGCAGGTCTAAAGCCGCCGGTCCGGGCCGCACTGCAACCCTTGCCTGCTCAACCCAAGTGAGCGTTATCGGCAGATGCCGTTGTGCGAGGAAACAGAGGGAGCCAGGGCGCCGAGCCGGCCTCTCCAGCGAAAAGTGCAAATTGCAGTTTAGTGATCTGAGAAGAAACAGTCTTGAAAGGTTGCGGAGATGAAGCGCAGATCATTCACTCGAAGAGGTTTTCTTGCCGGAACTCTGGCGGCCGCTCCACTGGCGCGGTGTCTGGGCGCATTTGCACCTGATGCCCTGACGCCCGAACCAGCCAAGGACTCCAGGGTCCAGACTGCATTCGAGCTGCGAAAAAAAGCTGCACTGAGACAAAGCGAACGTCCGATGGCAGCGATGATTGCGAACGGCGACGAGAACTCTGTTCCAAACCGAGTCGCTTGCTTCGCGAAAGGTTTGCCGCAGAACCAATTTGGTGAGGTTGACTCAACGGCTTATAACGCGCTGCTCGCCGCTCTCAAGTCAGGGAAGCATTCTGATTTCGAGCGCATCCCCAGAGGCGGCGGCCGCAAGCTAAACAATCCCCAATCCGCATTTACGTTCCATCTGGAAGGTGGCGACCCGCATACTTACGCCATCCCCGCGGCTCCTTCGATCGCATCGCAGGCAGCCGCACTCGAAACTTCCGAGCTGTACTGGCAAGCGCTCTGCCGGGACGTGCCGTTCGCAAGCTACGAGACTTCTCCCATCGTCAGCCAGGCGGCGAAGCACCTCGGTACCGCTCCAGCGAACGCCTTCCGTGGTCCGACCAAGGGCGACCTGGCAGGACCCTATGTCTCGCAATTCCTGCTCAAGCCAGTTCCCCGCGGAAGCGCCAAGATCGATCAGCGCTACAGCGTGCCGATCGCGGGGAGCGACTTCATGACCACACTCAGCGAGTGGTCGCAGATTCAGGTGGGCATGCCGCCCTGGCGCCAAGCTTCGTATGACCCGGTGCCACGCTACATCCGAAACGGACGCGACCTGGCGGAGTACGCGCACTACGACTTTCCCTATCAAGCGTATCTGAACGCCGCATTGATTCTCACCAACAGCGGCCCCACGTCGATTCTCAACTGCAATCAATTCAAGAGCTCCAGCAACCCCTACCGGTATTCAACGGTGGAAGAGGGCTTCGTCACTTTTGGCCAGGCGGAAGTCACTGATTGGCTGGGTCGCGTCACAACCGCGGCTCTGAAGGCTGCTTACTGCCAGAAGTGGATGGTGCACCGCCGGTTGCGCCCGGAAGCGCTGGGCGGATTCATCCATCAGACCCGAACCGGCATACGAAGTTACCCGATCCACTCGGCGCTTCTTGAGTCCGAGGCGGTGGATGCCGTCTTCGCCCAAACCGGCTCTTACCTTCTGCCGCAAGCATATCCGGAAGGATGTCCGCTGCATCCTTCTTATCCCGCGGGTCACGCCGCTATCGCCGGAGCGTGCTCCGTAGTACTCAAGGCTTGCTTTGATGGCTCGATGCTGCTGCCGGGCTGTGTGGAACCGAGCGCGGACGGCTTGACGCTGGTAGCTCGACCCGACCACTCCCCCACGGTAGGAGAAGAAATCGACAAACTCGCTTTCAACATTGCCATGGGAAGGAATTGGGCGGGAGTTCACTACCTGTCCGATGAGGCTGCTGGCCTGCATCTGGGAGAGGATGTAGCGATCTCCATTCTTCAAGACTTGGCCGGCACCTATAGCGAGGACTTCAAAGGTTTTTCGATCAGGCGGTTCAACGGTACCGATATCAGGATTACGCCACAAGGCGAGGTCATTGAAGGATGAACTCGACAATCATAGCCGTCGAGTTGGCGAGGGTTACAGCATGATGGATCTAGCGAAGCAGGTTCTGGTGATTTTATTGTCCTGGGCAATCGTTTTCGCCCAAGCCGCTCCTCTGGAAGCAGAGTCTCTGCACGTTCTCCCTGTTCCAGCAGCTTTGAGCATGGAGAAATTCGCGAGCACTGCTTTTCGGACCAGTGCACCGTTTCTGGAACCAACTGGAGAACCATCGAGCACCGGGAGGCCGGAGCCTTTGATTCCCCCTGCCTCGCCGAACTTGTCGCCACAGGTTAAGAGCGAAGTTGCGGCCGCGATCACGGTCTCGCCAGCCAGCTTGATTTTTTTGAAAACGCTGATCGGTATCACCGCGGCTTCCAAGTCAGTGACCATCACGAACAACGGCACGTCAGCCCAGCCGATCAGTATTGTGATGAGCGGGGACTACACGGAGAGTGACAATTGCGGCGGCAGTGTCGCAGGAGGGGGTTCCTGTACCGCGAAGATTTCCTTTGCGCCCACCGTGGTTGGTTCCATCAAGGGCGCAGCAAGCATTTACGACAACAGCAATAACCTACTGGCCTTTGTTGGTCTCACCGGAACCGGCGGCGCGCCGGTAGCCGCCGCACCGGCCAGTCTCAGTTTTACCGGGGGAACCATCGGGACGACGAGTGCGGCCAAGACCTTCAAGATCACGAACTACACGACGAGCGCAGTCACGATCAGCTCCATCACGACAAACGTGACCGACTACACCATCACTACGGGGACCTGCCTGACCACGCCGCTTGCTCCGAAAACAGGGAATTGCACGGTGACGGTAACGGTAACGCCCACGTCGGCTACCGACGACGGATCCATCATCATCACCGATAACGCTCCGAACGCCCTGCCCCTGGCCGTGAAACTCACTTCGACAGCAACTGCCGGGACTTCTCCTATCGCCCTGAGCAAGACCTCACTCTCGTTCAGAGCATTAAGCGGCACCACCAGTGCCGCCCAGACCATTACGGTAACCAACACCAGCGCCAGCGCGGTCACCATGGGCACGATTACCGCGAGTACCGATTACGCGATCCTCAACAATACGTGCCTCTCGCCGCTTGCCGTTGCCGCCAAATGCACATTTCAGATCACATTCAGCCCGACGTTTATCGGATCGATCGAGGGATCAGCTGCGGTCGCGTTTACCTCCAGCACGAACAACAGCCCGCAGCTCGTTAATCTAGCCGGAACTTCCGAAGGGGCAATCACGGTGGCTCCGGCCAGCCTGACCTTCTCGTCGCAGGCAGTGGACTCATCCAGTACGGCGAAATCGGTCAAGATCACGAACAACACCGTCAGCCCGGTGACCTTGAGCAGCGTGGTACCCTCCGGCGATTTCCAAGTCCAAGTCAGTGGCACTACCTGCCCGCTTACCGGAGGAACGGTGCTGGCGGGCAAGAACTGCACAATCGAAATCCAATTCTCACCGACCACCGTTGGTTCCGCCGTCGGCGCGCTCACTGTCAGCAACAACGCCAGCCCCAATCCACTGCTAATCTCACTCACTGGCACGGGTGCGGGCTCAGGCTTCACGCAGTCGGTTTTGCCCGCCAGTTTGAATGTTACCCAGGGAACCAACGGGACCAGCACGGTCACGGTCGCTGACGTCGGCGGTTTTACGGGCAGTGTGAGCCTGGCGGCTTCGGGACTGCCCAGCGGAGTAACGGCATCGTTCAACCCCGCCAGCACGACCAGCACGAGCGTCTTGACGTTGGCCGCGACTGGTTCTGCGACCACCGGGCCGGCGACGGTTACGGTGACCGGCACGTCGGGCAGTTTGACGCAAACCAGCAAGATCAACGTCACCGTCGTGACCTCGGGCTCAACTCCTACGATTACCGGTTTCTCGCCTGGGTCCGGGCCAGCGGGGACGTTGGTCACACTCTCGGGGACTAACTTCACGGGTGGTAGTGGCAGTTCCACACCGGTGGTGACTCTGGCACATCAGAGTGGCGGGAGTTTGGCGGCGCCTGTTTCAGGTTTTACCGCAACCAGTATCAACTTCGTGATTCCGTCCGGCGCGGCCACCGGCGACATCACGGTCCAGGTCGGAACGCAAAGTGCGACCTCAACCACTGCGCTGAGTGTCACAACTCCTTCGAACTTCACAATTACTGCGGCACCCTCAACAGGGAACTTGATTCAAGGCCAGTCCACAACCTTTGCTGTAACTCTCAACAGTGCGAACGGTTTCACCGGATTGTCCAGCTTGAGCGTGAGCGGCTTGCCCGCCGGCGTGACGGCCAGCTTCAGTCCAACTTCCATTTCGGTAAATCAGACTTCCATCCTGACTCTCTCCGCTCCGGCAAGTCAGCCCACCAGCACGTCAGCGCTTACCGTGAGTGCTTCGGCCACGATTGGCGGCCAGTCCGTCAAGCAGTCCGCCTCGGTATCGCTGCAAGTCACCGGGGTTACTACAACTTTCATGGGACGCACGGTGGTGAATAACGCTGCGCAAACTCCGCTTGCCGGTGTAGTGGTTACTTTTCTCGGCGTGGACGACAAGGGCAACGTCACCGGATGTTCGGCGCAAACCTCGTCCGATGCCAGCGGCAACTTTGTGGTCACGAATCTTCCGACGGATTGCACTGGGCCACAACTCGTCGGATACAACGGCCTGACCGCCACTTCTCCCGCTGGCCAGTACGCCGGCGTGAACATTTCCTACACCATCACGGCCGGGCAGGTGACCACTTCGCCCGTTCTTATCAATCTGCCGAGGATCGACAACGCGGTGACGAACTACGTCACCCAGAACGCCAGCGTGAATCAGGTTTTCACCTTTCCAACCGATCCGAATGTCGTGATCACGGTCTATGCCGGAACCACATTCACCCTGGCGGATGGCACCATGCCCAATCCCTTCCCGCTGGTCGCCGTCGAAGTGCCGGTCGACCGGCTGCCCGACGCCATGCCCAGCAGCGGCATGGTCATGCCCTTTATCGTGGCCTTTCAGCCGGCGAATGCAACCGCCAGCCAGCCGGTGGCCGTGGACTTCCCCAACCTGTTGAATGTTGCTCCGGGGGGCACGGTAACCCTGATGACGCTGGATCCAACCCACGGTTACATGGTGTCTTACGGCACTGGTTCCGTTTCTACCGACGGCTCAAGGATCGTCCCCAATGCCGACCCAGCCAATCCCGGACATCTTTATGGATTGGTTCACTTTGACTGGCACGGGCCCACGGCTCCGGGTCCGCCGCCGGCTAGCCCGGGGCCACCGGGAGGATGTACGACGTGCCCGTGCGACGGCGGCGATCCTGGCAACCCTGGTGATCCTGGTGGGCCAGGTAGCCCAGGCGGCGGAGGCGGCGGTGGAGGTGGTGGCGGTGGAGGTGGAAATGGCGGAGGCGGCGGAGGTGGCCCCGCGGTGGCGAGCGGTGGGAGTGCAGGCAGCGTCCCGACGGTGGCAAGCAGCGAGAACGAGGAGAGCGGTGGGAGCGCTCCGCAGGCCGGAGACCCAGTCGATCTCTCGTCAGGGCTTCAAGTGGAGAAGGCGACGGACATCGTTCTTAACGGAGGACTAGGGTCAATTTATATCAAACGCGTCTACCGCACCATGGATACCAATGCCGGGCCTTTTGGCATCGGAACCAATCACAACTACTCGTATCTGCTGAATGCGCAAAGTCTCATCAAAGGCACCTGCAAGTGCGTGTTCTTGCTCATGCCGGATGGCAACCAATATCTGTTCTCGGAAACTGGCACCAATACATTCACCAACAACACCATTCCCACGCTGATCGGAAGTCAGCTTACCGCGTTGTCGACTTCCGCATACAGCCTCCGATGGAAGAACGGCACCGTCTATCAGTTCTCCACGGCGATAGGAGCGTTCATCGGTTACCTCAGCTCCATCACGGACCGGCATGGCAACACCACCACGCTGGTTC
>Ga0209415_10009929_pt1 | contig 16269 bp, 16 predicted proteins | sample PeaSoiSIISIP2007_FD_187696 | JGI IMG/M metagenome (GOLD analysis project Ga0209415, IMG submission 187696) | Peat soil microbial communities from Weissenstadt, Germany - SII-SIP-2007 (SPAdes) (version 2) | ecosystem: Environmental > Terrestrial > Soil > Wetlands > Peat | place: Germany...
CCCAGCAGGCGTTCGCGGATCACCAGGGCGCGACGAAATGTCTCTTCGGCTTTCGGATAATCGCGCAATGCGATCCATGAAGCGCCCAGGCGATCGAGTTCCGAAAGAATCGCGGGATGCTCCGCTCCCAGCACTTTTTCGCGAATGGCGATCGCGCTTTGCAGGGGCGCCGTGGTCAATTCCGGCTTCTGTTCGCCTGAATACACCAGCGCGATGCGGCTGAAATCGTCGGCCACCGGCAGGCTCTCCGCGCCGTTTTCGCGAATATGCGTCATCTGCGCCCGTTGCAGCAGCGCCAGCGCACGGTCGAAGTCTTTCTGGCGCTGGCACAGCGATGCGAGCTCGATCCACTCGTCGGCCAGCTTGGGATCTTCCCGGCTGATCGCGGTCTCGCGCCAGTTGATCGCCAGCTCGACATAATTTTGCGCCGCGGCATAATCGCCCGCCGCCGAAAGCACACCCGAGAGCTGTTTCAAGATGTCATATCGCTTCGGATCGTTCTGCGAAGTCTGTTGCTGTGCGAGTTCCCACGCCTGCTCCAGATTCGTGCGCGCCTCGGCGTATTTGCCTTTGGAATACGCGGCGCGCGCGGCGGTTTGAAGCTGGTCGATATCGGGCGGCTTGGGCTCGGACGGGTCCTGCGCGAAAACGGGGAGGGTCGCGAGAAGAATCGGTAGCGCGAATCGCATACTAAAATATTAGTACTAATTACAATGCTCCGCCTGAGGTTCAAGAAGAAAGCCGATGCCGGGCGGTTTGGCCATGCGCGCGCATCTTGCGGAGCTTCGAGCGGTCGGTATAACTCGCGCAGACTGAATCACGAGACCGCCTGGAGTCTCACTTCCGTGGACCGAACAACGGTGGACCTTGTGGAATCGCCTCGCCATCCGCCCGCGGATCGGACGCCGCGAAGTTCACGCCGGTTTCGATGCGCTCCGCCGCCTGCCCGCGACCCATGGTTCCCGAATATGCCGGCAGCACGCGAATCTTGTGGCCCATACCCGTCAATTCTTCGCGAACTTTCTCCGGAATGCGCGACTCCATCGAAACATCGCAGCCTTCAAACGATCCCTTGGTGAAGCGCGCCGCCTCCATCGCGCCCTGAATGTTCATTCCGTAATCCACCACGTTGGCCACGAACTGCGCGTGCGCCTGCGCCTGATTCCAGCCGCCCATGATGCCGAATCCGATGCGTGTGGAATCCTTTTCCATGAACGCCGGGATGATGGTGTGCAGCGGGCGCTTGTGCGGACCTACGGTATTCGGCTCATTCGGCTTCAGCGTGAACAGCGCCCCGCGATTGTGGAGCGCGAAGCCCGTGCCAGGCGCCACCATTCCGGTTCCGAAGCCGCTGTAATTGCTTTGGATCAGCGAGACGATGTTGCCGTCGCGATCGATCGCGGACATGTAAATGGTATCGTTGCCCGTGCGCGTGCGTCCGGAGAGCTCGGCTGGAAGAACCGAACAACTGGCATGATCCGGCTGAATCAGCTTGGCCCGATCGATGGCCAGATCCTTCGACTTCAACTGTTCTGTCGGGATGCTGCTGATTCGCGGATCGCCCACGTAGCGCAACATATCTGCATACGCGAGCTTCTTCGCTTCGATCATCACGTGCAATGCGCGCGTACTGTTGTGGCCGTATTCGGCCATCGGATAGCGCTCCATGATGTTCAGCATCTCGAGCGCGGCGATTCCTTGCGTGTTGGGCGGAATTTCTGAGATTTTCCAGTCGCGGTAGGTGGTTGAAATCGGATCTACCCATTCCGGTTGAAATTCGGCCAGATCAGCCGCCGCCATCACGTTCCCTTGTTCTTTCAGGAAACTCAGCAGCTTCTCGGCCGTCGGACCGTGATAGAAACCGTCGCGCCCTTTTTGCGCGATCAACTTCAACGAAGCCGCCAGCGCGGGATTCTTGAAGATCTCGCCGGTCTTCGGCGCATGTCCGCCGGGCATATAGGTCTCTTTAAACCCTGGCTGCTTCGCCATCGATTTTTCCGACGCGGCCCACGACTGTGCGATCAGCTCCGTCACCGGATAGCCGTTTTCGGCGTAGTAGATCGCGGCGCCCAGCAGTTTGTCGAGTCCCATGGTCCCGAACTTGTCGTGCATCGCCTGCCATCCGGCCACCGCGCCTGGGACCGTGATCCGATGCACGCCGGACTTGTTCATATCCGTGATTCCGCGTTGCGCCAACACCTCCGGCGTCAATGCGGCCGGCGCCCACCCGCTGGAATTCAATCCGTACAGCTTCCCGGTCTTGGCTTCATAAATGATCGCGAACAGGTCCCCGCCGATGCCGTTCATCGCGGCTTCGACCACCCCGAGCGTCGCGTTCGCGGCGATGGCGGCGTCAATCGCATTGCCCCCTTCTTCGAGCACGCGTGCGCCCGCCTGCGACGCCAGCGTCTGGCTGGTCGCCACGATGCCGAACTTCGAAACCACCATGGAGCGAGCCTGGTCGCGGCCAGCCGCGTTATTCGTGTCATCCTGCGAAAACGCCAGACCACAGGCAGCCAAAAGCAGCAGTACGATTCTCATTCGTGCGTCCTCCCAATCCGGAAACAAGCCATTTCAGTTGTATTGCGCACCAGCAGCATCCCGTGGTCGATGGCCGGGATGTTCCACGTCTTCCCCTCGATCGCGGAAAATCGAGCCAGCTCCTGATGCGATTCGGGCGTCGCGCGCACCAGCACCACTTCGCCCTGTTCGGTGGTGATCACCAGGAATCCGCCCGCCAGCAGCACCTGGCCGAAGCCATAGCGGCCGCCCTTCCACTTCAATTCGCCCGTCTTCGGATCCATGCAGGCGAAAATCGCTTCGTCGAAGCCGTAAACATACCCTTGATACAGCACCGACGAATTGAATTTATTCCTGAATCGATTCGTCTTCCACGCCTCATGCGCGGTGAACGCGCCGTCGTTCTGGCTGATCTCGAGCAGAGCGGACCCGCCCGCGTCGCTCGACGACAACAGCACGTGCGATTCGTCGATTGGGATTGGCTGCGAAAGATTCATGTCCATCGCCGCTGGAAACGGATAATCCCACAACAGACGCCCATCCTCGATCGCGATTCCGACCGCGCGCTGGGCGTTGATCCACACAATCTGCCTCCGTCCGGCCAGCGTAGCCTCGATCGGAGACGAATATGCCGTCCGGTCGTTCAAGGATCGCCAGATCGTCTTGCCGGTCAGTCGATTATACGCCACGATTGACTTGCCATTGGTTCCGCCCGGCGTCACGATGACTTTTTCGTCCACGATCAGCGGAGACCCGGCCATGGCCCACTCTTTGTTGCTCGCGTCGTTATCTTTCAGAATGTTTTTCGACCACTTCGGCTTGCCGCTTCGTGCGGAAAGACAATAAAAATCCCCCTTCGCGCCCAACGAATACACTAAACCGTCGCGATACACCGGGGTCGCGCGCGGTCCCGGACCGCCCAGCACTTCATCGAAAGACGCAGGATAAGAAAAGGCCCACAACTCGCGTCCGGTGTCTATGTCGTAGGCGGTTACGGCCTCTTTGTCACGACGCTGTTCGATGGTGTAGGCGCGGCCTTCGCCTGCCGTGAACGACGCATATCCGCCACCGATCGGTTGCTTCCAGACCAAAGGAAGACCTGTCGAAGGCCAGTCCGTATTGATTTCCGCCTGGGCGTAAACGCCGTCGCGATGCGGCCCGCGAAAGTCGGTCCAATACGAAACCGGCATCAGTCTTGGAGGATTCACGTTTGGATTCGAGGCCACGACAGGGGCGGGCGCTGCGGCCGCGGGCGTTTCCGCAACCTGTTGCCGAGCCCGGCTTTCTTCCACTCGCGCCGCCTGCCGGCGACTCTGATCCCACCGGAAATGCAGCTCCGTCATGTTTCCGTTGAAGTCGAGCCGCAATCCGTAGACGTAATACAGCTCCAGGATCGAAAGAACCGCGATCCCCAGCGTGCCCGCGAAACGACGCAGGATGCCCAGATCGCCGCGCATCCATAGCAGAATCGCCCCCAGCGGAGGTAGCGCCACCACGCTAATCCACAGCGCAAGCCGGCTGCGAAGCATACGCCCTAATCTATCAGAACGACGATTAGATCGACGATTCCAGCGCTTCCCGGACTTTCCCCACCAGCGCGCTCAGCGTGAATGGTTTCTGAAGGAACTGCGATCCCGGCGGAAACTGGCCTGCGCGAACCGCTTCGTCGTCGGTATATCCAGAAACATAGAGAACTTTAAGTCCGGGGATGGATTCCCGCATTCCCTCCGCCAGGTCGCGCCCGCCGATGCCCGGAAGGATCACGTCGGTCACCAGCAGGTCGATGGAGCCTTCCCACGCGCCCGCGACTTTCAGCGCGTCTTCCGCGCTTCCCGCCTCCAGCACGTGATACTTCTCGCGTGTCAGGATCTTTCGAACCAATGCGCGAATGCCCACCTCATCTTCCACTAACAGAATCGTTTTGGCCTTCTCAGGCTCCGGCTCCGGAACCACTTCGACCGGCACTGCAACCGGCTCGGGCTCAGGTTTCGCCACAGGCTGGGCGTATGGCAGATACACCTCGAAAGCCGACCCGCGAAACGGTTCGCTTGAAAACCCGATATCGCCGCCCCACTCGCGCACCATCGAGTATGCGCGAGCCAGATCGGCTCCGGGCCCCCTGGTCAAGATGCTCTCGAAGATACTCTTTCCCGCCTCGGTACCGCGGCCGTCGTCGCGAATCGTCAATCGCGTATAGACGCCGGGTTTCAGCGTCGCGCCAGGAAGTTTTTCGGTGATCACTTCCACCCGGCAGGAAATCGCGACGTGTTTACGCTCTTTCGCATCTTCCCTGCCACGCGACGTCATCGCCAGAATGGCGTCTGCAAGCTGAGTCGCATCCGCCATTGCCCATGCGGGCTCGCTGGCGGGTTCCAAGCCGACCGAAACCTGATCGCCGGCTGTGATCTTCTCTTTCAGTCCCGCCACTATCTCCGCGACGTCCACCGGCTGCGGTGGATTCGCCGCGCGGCGCGTGAACCCGAGCATTTGTCCCGCGATTGCCGAAATGCGCTCGGTCGCGCCCATGATCTGCTCAATGTCGCCGCGCATAGGACTGTCCGCCGGAAGCGATTGCAGCATTTCCTCGCCATACCCGGTGATGATCATCAGCGGATTGTTCAAATCGTGCGCCAGCCGGCTGGAGATCGTATGCAGAGCATCGGTCCGTTCCGCGGTCAGACGCTGCTGTTCGAGTTGCTTGCGCAGGCTGACGTCGGTCAGCACGCCCGAAATCGCACCCTCTTTGACTCGAATGGACTCCCGGCACCAGATGACGGTGCCGGCCGGGGATATCGCGCGAAACTCCGCGCTCGCGTCGCCGCCCCGCGCGACCGCAGCTTCATAAAACGCCATGGTCGACGCGCGATCGTCGGGATGAATCCGCTCCGCGAAAAACTGCGGAGTACTCAGCCAGTGCGAAACGGGAAATCCCAGCATCGCTTCTGCATCGCCGTTTACGGAACTGAACCTGAACGTCGCCGGGTCCGCTTGCCAGGTGACGGCGGGAACATCCAGAACGGGCGCGGGAGGAGAGACCGCGCCCATTGGCTGTGCGCCCGCCAAGGTGCTCATATCCTGCACCATCAGCAGCGTTTCCATTTCGCCTTCTTCGTCCCAATTGCGGATGGGAACGATGGTCACCCGCAACCGCCGTTCCTCGACGTCGATGTTCAAAAATGGCTGCGCATCGGCGTGCATCTGCACGTCGCGAATTTTCTCGACCAGCGCTTGTGACGGAATCACCTGCTCGATGGTCTTGCGCCGCAGATCCTCCATGCGGACCCCGAAGGCGTGGCGAAAAGCTCGATTGGCCGAAACCACCTGCCGGTCCGGAGCGAGCACCACCAGCGCCACCGGCAGCGATGCCACCATCTCCTGGTAGTAGCGCCGCTCGGTTTCCACCAGCGCCAGCAGCCGGGCAACTTCTTTCGCTTTCCACTGCTCGAAGTCGGTTCGCTCCATAAAGGGACAGATTTCCCGTCTCCAAGTCTGGGGCGTGGGATCGATTGCTACAAGGTACCCAGCGCTTAGGGAGTAATGGTACGCGCTGTAAATAGTAACGTAGTGACGCCGGCTTCGGTTTTGCGATCGTAGATGTCGCCTTCGGTGACCAGCAGCCGCAGCATGCGCCGGTTTTCCGCCAGGACGTCGGCGCGAAAACGATGAATGCCGCTTCGCATCGCTGCCTGCATGATCTCGCGCAGCATAATGCGGCCTAGCCCGCGATTTTGCCAGGCATCGAGGACTACCAGCGCCAGTTCCACGAGACCGGGGTCTTTGGTGCGCTCATAGCGTCCGACGGCCACCAGCTCGGAATCGACCTCGGCAATCAGCGCCAGACGGTTCGTCTCATTGACGTTCGCCAGGTATCGCGCCATGCCCTCGCTTAACTCGGGAAGCGCGCTAAAGAATCGCTGGTACACCGACTCCGGGCTGAGCTGCCGGAAGGATTCGACCAGCACATGCTCGTCGTCCGGTCGAATCGGACGGATGTGCACGCGCGTGCCATCGGTCAACGTGACATCGGAATCGCGGACCGCTACCACGCAAGTTTAGATGCAATCGCGCCTTTACTGATTCAGCAAGTTGCGCATTTGCGTGAAGATCAGGATCACGGCCGGCCCCAGCGTCACCAGGATCACCGACGGGAAGATCAGGAAAAACACCGGAAAGATCAGCTTCACGCTGACTTTGCGAGCGCGCTCCTGGGCGATCTGCCGGAAACGGATCCTAAGATAACGAGCGTGGGTTTTCAGGGCGGGAGCCAGGCTGGTGCCGAAACGGTCCGTGTCGATCAACAGGTTGGCGAACTTACGCAGCTCGATGTCGCGGCTGCGGTCGACAAAATTCTTGAGCGCTTCGGCGCGCGTAGTGTTGGCCTTCAGCTCCAGTTGCAATTGAGTGAATTCGGCCGCGAGATCGGGAAAAGAATTGCGCAACCCTCGGCTAGTGTCGAGAATCGCTGCGTCCAGACCCTGCCCGGCTTCTACAGCGAGCACCAGCAGATCCAGCGCAGCGGGCAATCCACGGCGCAATCGGTCGACGCGCCGACCCGCGAGGCGTTCCAGCACGCGATCCGGGATCAAGTATCCGAATCCGCATCCGCACGCGAACGAAAGAACCGCCTGGATCGTTCCGTTGTCCTGAAACGTCACCGAGGCCCACGCGCACGCGACGCCGAGCATCAGTGCGCCCGCGCATTTGATTCCCAGGAAAATCTGCAACGCGGATGGCCAGCGAAATCCGGCGGCGATCAGATCCTGACGCGCGGAGGCGTGGGAGCCCCGGCCCGGAATCGCTTCGCCGATCAGCCGGAACAGATCGGCCACGGCGGCTTGCGCCGAGGGCACATCGCGCCCTCCGATTCCCAAGGGCGCGGGCACGTCCGTGCCTTCGACGCGCGACGGGCGCAGCACGAACACATATCCCGCCGCGGCCACCGCCGCCATGATGAAGAAGAAGAATCCGATCAGCAGCGGCGCCGTCATACTTTGATATCCACAATTTTCCGGATCACCAGGTGCGCCAGCACCAGGCACACCACCGCTCCGGTGATCAGCGGTTTCCCGTAGGGATGATCGAACAGAACCTGCATATAACCGGGGCTGACGATCAGCATCATGATCGCGATTCCGATCGGCAGGATGGTCAGGATCACGCCGGTCAGCTTCCCATGCGCGGCCAGCGCGCGAACTTCACCCTGCAGCGCCACCGACTCCCGCATATTCTCAGCCAGACCTCCCAGAACTTCGCTCAGCCGGCCGCCGGTGCGCGCATGCAACTGCACCGCGGAGATGAACAGGTTCACCTCCAGCAGCGGCATTCTCCGCGCCAGGTTTTCCAGCGCCTGCGGCCATCCCATGCCGAGATTTGCTTCCGCAGACGTCTTGCGCATCTCCGCTGAAACCGGCGGCACAGTTTCCGTGGCGATCATTTCCATCGAAGCCGACAGCGGATACCCGGCCCGCAGCGCACGCGCCAGCGAATCCAGCACATCCGGGAAATTCTCGCGGAACCTCAGGAAACGCTGATTGCGCTTGAACAAAATGAATCCGTACGGGGCGTATCCCAACAGTGCGGCGCCCACCATGGCGGCCCACATCCCCACGAACTTCGTCAGCAGCAGCATCGCGGCGCTCGCCAGGAACAGCATGGCTAGCGTCACGCGGCCCACCGACCAATTCAGATCGGCTTGTGCGATGCGAGCCTTCAGAATCTCGATGAAGTCAAAACGGGCCAGCACGCTGTCCCAGAACGTCAGCGTGCTCAGCCGGTCCGTGCGGATCAGCGTGGATTCTTCTCCCGCCGTTTCCAGATCGCGACGGGCTGCCTCGGCCACTTCGGATGACGTCTTCAGGAATCCCATCCAGGCAGCCGTCACCGCGATCGACGCCAACAGGAAGATGACGACGAAAAAGGCCAGGATCGAGAGAATCAGCATGGGTCGCTCAAAACCCTAGTTGGACTTGCCGTTCGAGCGCATCACCGCTCCCAGAGATAGCGATCCGCGCCCGCTGGTCTGATCGTCCAGCGGATTGCGCAGCGTCAATCGCACCCGCGCGCCTGCATCCGCCGCGGCGAGCACATCGGCTTCATGCGGCTTGGCGAGTAGCGTCACTACCGGCAGGGAAGCGCCCTGCGAACTCTGCTCCGCCACGGGATTGACGGACAATACCTGCAAATCTTCCAGCGCCGTCCGCACGGTCGTCTCTGATTCTTTCCCTCTGCCGACCACCACCTGCACGTCCACCTTTTGTCCGGTCCGTAACATCGACAAAACGCCGCTCGAATCCGTCACGTGGACCGAAACCGCGCGCATCCCGCTCGGCACTCCCGACCCCGTTCCGTTTCGCGATGCCAGCCGCACCGCGAGCACCGGTTCGTCTTCGCCGATCGTGTCCAGGACCGTGCTGCCGGCCACGTCCGCGGTGTTTGCGTATGCGTCCTTGGGCAAAGCCTCGCCCAGCCAAGGGGCCAGTTTCACGTCGGAATCCTGCAAAACCGTGCCCGGCTTCAATGCTTTAGCGGCCACCACCAGCACCTTTCCACTGCCCGTATTGCTGCTCAGGCGGTTGACAAAGAGTCCGTAAAAGACTCCCGTGGAAATGATCGCGACCACAAACGCGATCATCAGCAGCTTCACCAAGTTGTTCTTTTTCATGGTTTTATTCTTCGACGCCTGGGCGGATTCCCTCACAAAGAATATCGGTAGGTCGTAAGGTTTTCTTCAGGGCGGTTTAGACGCAGGCCGGGCGTCCGGTATCGGCCTTAGAATGGACGTATGGACACGCTTAGAATCGCGGGACGCGAGTTCTCCTCACGCCTCTTCGTCGGTACCGGGAAATACCGCAGTTTCCAGGAGATGGCGCGCTGCCATGATGCTTCCGGGGCCGAAGTGGTCACCGTCGCGGTCCGCCGCGTGAATCTGACCGACCGGTCGAAAGAATCCCTGCTCGACTACATCGACCGTTCGAAGTATTTCCTGCTACCGAACACCGCGGCGTGCTACACCGCCGACGAGGCCATTCGGACCGCGCGCCTGGCCCGCGAAGTCGGCCTGTCGGACTGGGTGAAGCTCGAAGTAATCGGCGATGAACGTACGCTGTTTCCGGATAATCAGGGCCTGCTCGAAGCGACTCGGGTATTGGCGAAAGAAGGCTTCACGGTCCTGCCCTACACCAACGACGATCTGGTGAACGCGCGCCGCCTGATCGACGCCGGCGCCGCCGCGGTGATGCCTCTGGCCGCGCCGATTGGAAGCGGCCTGGGCATTCAGAACCTGACCAATTTGCGCATTCTTCGCGAAATGATCACGGAAGTTCCGCTGATTGTCGATGCCGGAGTCGGCACGGCTTCGGATGCGGCGATCGCAATGGAACTCGGCTACGACGGAATCCTCATGAACACCGCGATCGCGGAAGCCGAAGATGCGGTCGGGATGGCGACGGCGATGAACCTGGCGGTCCAGGCAGGGCGCTATGCGTATCTCGCGGGAAGGATGCCGAAAAAGCTCTACGCGTCGGCGAGCAGCCCCGTGGCCGGTGTCGTTCGCTGACGCCTAATTCTTGGCCCGCGGCGGCACATACCCAGGCGGAAACGCCGAGCCTTCGCCGAAGAAATAATCTTCCATCTGTTTTAGAAGAAATTCCTGCGCCTCATGAGTGCCCAGATTCAGCCGGTACTCGTTCATGATCATCTTCATGTGCTCGAGCCACAGCTTCCAGGCTTCTTTAGAAACGTTCTCGTAGATACGCTGGCCCAGCGGATGCGAATCGAACGGCACTTCGTCGAGTCCCGGCATCTCGCGCTGAAATTTGACGCAGAAGACTTTGTGGCCGCTCTGGTTGGGCTCGTCGACCTTCGGCCCCGTCATCCCGCTTCCGCCGCCGCATCCCATAGAACCTCAGGATAGCAGGGTGCGCTTTATGACGCGACGGGTGTGGATTGCGCCGGACGTTTCGTTTTCACCGCTTCTAGGTATTCGGAAAGCTTCAACGGCAGCCGAGCGCCCTTCTCCATATGGCGCTGGACCGCTTTCTGATACCGGCGCAGCGTCTCGCGTTTGTTTGATTCGCGGAGATTGCAGCTTTCGATGTCCAGGAGCAACTCGATCTCCCACGGCCGGAAGGTGTTGCGGTGCATGTTTCCGCGAAGCAATTCCTGGATCAGGCGGTTGAACTGCGCCAATACCGCTTCGCTGTCTGGCAAGGAGTCCTGCATAGGTCTAGTCGGCTATCGTCTGAATCCTGTCGAATGTTAACACATTGGCGCAAAGCGTCTGGAACTGCCGGTCGCCCCTCTGCATCTGTTACACTGAGAAACGGTTCGAATGGGTCAGAGAAGTCACAGCAGTTTAACAATCCAACTGTGCCTGGGCGGCTTCCTGGTACTAGGAGCGGTTGCGTCCCCGGCGGATGTCGCCAGCCAGGAGATGATTGACCGTTACGTCAGCGCCAGGGAGACCCAGCAATCGGTTCTGCGCGGCGCCCAGATGGAAGTGAATATCGACGCCAAACTGCCCCGGCTCGCGAAACAGGGCACGCTCCGAGCGTTGCGGCGCATGTCCAAGTTCGGAAGAATCACCTACAAAGCCTTGGGATTCTCGGGCGACAACACCATTAAGAATGAAGTGATTACGCGCTATCTGGCGGCGGAATCCGAGTCCAGCAACACCGCCATCAGTCCGGCCAACTATAAGTTCAAGTACAAGGGACAAATCGAATCGAACGGACTCGCCGTGCGGGTATTCCAGATTACACCACGCAGGAAGGTGGTCGGAATGTTCCGAGGCGAGTTGTGGCTGGACGCGGCCACAGCCATGCCGGTTCGCGAGTCTGGCCGGCTGGTCAAAACGCCGTCGGTCTTCCTCAAGACCGTCGACTTTGTACAGGAGTACGAGATCCGCGACGGCGTCGCGATTCCCAAGCATTTTCAAAGCACGGCGGACGTGCGCGTTTTCGGCCGCGCCGAACTCGACGTTAACTTTAGCAACTTCACCAGGCAAGAGATCGCCGACGACGAACAGGCGAACGCCTTCAACCGGTAAGGGAGATTTCTAAACGCTGTGCCGATGAAAACTTTATTTCTAAATCCGCCTTCATTCGACGGCTTTGACGGCGGCGCAGGATCGCGGTGGCCCTCCACGCGCGAAATCGAATCGTACTGGTACCCCGTGTGGCTGTGCTATCCGGCCGGCATGCTCGAAGACAGCAAAGTCCTGGATGCCCCTCCCCATGGAGTATCGATCCAGCAAACTGTTGCGGAGGCAAAGAATTTCGAACTGCTGGTGCTGTTTACATCCTCCCCCGGCTTTCACGTGGACGTGAAGATCGCCGAGATGATGAAGGACTCGAACCCCAAATTGAAGGTCGCCTTCGTCGGTCCGCCGGTCACCATTGAGCCGGATAAAGTTTTGAACGCCACCAAGGCTATCGATTTCATCGTCCGTCGCGAGTTCGATTACCAGATCGCCAACTACGCCAAGGGAACTCCGCTGGAGGATCTTCCCGGCGTCAGCTTCCGCAAGGATGGCGTGAATATTCACAATCCCGAAGGCGGCTACATCGAGAATCTAGACGAACTGCCCTGGGTTTCGAAAACCTACAAACGCGATCTGGATTTCAGGAAATACAACGTCCCGTTCTTGCTGCACCCGTACATTTCCTTCTACACCACGCGCGGGTGTCCGGCGATGTGCACGTTCTGCCTGTGGCCGCAGACGCATTCGGGACACCGCTGGCGCCTGCGTTCGACGCAGGACATCGTGAATGAGTGCCGCTACACGCTGGAAAATTTCCCCGGCCTCAAAGAGATTTTCTTCGACGACGACACGTTCAACTATCGCAAAGCTCGCACTATCGAGCTATGCGCGGAGCTCAAGAAGCTGAACTTCACCTGGTCCTGCACCTCCCGCGTCACCACCGATTACGAAACGCTGAAAGCGATGAAAGAAGCCGGCTGCCGTCTGCTGATCGTCGGCTACGAATCGGGCGATGAGCAGATTCTGCGCAACATCAAGAAGGGCGCGACCATCGACATGGCCCGGCGGTTCACCGAGAACTGCCACAAGCTCGGCCTGGTAATCCACGGCGATTTCATCGTCGGCCTGCCGGGTGAGACGCGCGACACGCTGCGCAATACCATCGATTTTGCGAAGAGGTTGGACGTCGAGACCATTCAGGTTTCCATCGCCCACGCGTTTCCGGGCACCGAATTCTACGATTACGCCAAGAAGAACAACCTGGTGCAGATCAACATGGCCGACGAGGAAGGCCATCAGCTTCCCAACGTCGTCTATCCGGGAATTCTCGAAAAAGAAGAGCTGGTCGATTGGGTGGAGCGCTTCTACGGCGAATATTATTTCCGTCCGAAAGCAGCGTGGCGGATCGTGCGCAAGGCGATCTTCGACAATTCTGAGCGCAGCCGGCTCTACAAAGAAGCGAAGTCCTTCCTGTCGCTGCGCCACAAGCGCAAGAAATACGTCGCCGAAGGCAAGGCCAATCGCGTTCTCGAAGAAGAACGCGCGCACGTCGGATGAACCCTGACGCGCGGATTCGGTGGAAGACGCGGGTTTTCACGTTGATCGTGGTGGTGTCGAACGCCTTGGGGAATTTCGCCCTCGCGTCCGGGATGCGGCACCGCAGCACGGATTCGGTGCGTGAATATCTCGCCGCGATTTTCAGCCCCTGGGTGATCGTCGGAATCGTGTTGCTGATCCTATGGTTGCTGTCGCGCATGGCGCTGCTGAGCTGGGCCGATCTGAGCTATGTGCTTCCGATCACATCGCTCGGCTACGTCGCCAACGCGCTGATGGGGCGGCTATTCCTGAACGAGCAGGTCACGCCCGCGCGCTGGGCCGGGACGCTGCTGATTGTCGCGGGAACGGTATTCGTCGGAATCGGCAGCCCGCACGGTAAAGGTGATCTGTGAAGTCCTGGACCCTGCTCGCGCTGATGGTGGGCAGCACCGTGATGGGCGACGTGCTGCAAAGCATGGAGATGAAGCGCCACGGCGAGATCCGCGAATTTCACCCGCGCGGCATCGGGCGCGCGCTGGCCGCGCTGGCCCGCAAGAAATTCCTCATTTTGGCGATTTTCTGCATGGCGGTTTCGTTCTTCGCGTTTATGACGCTACTCGAATCCACGGATTTAAGCTTCGCGGTTCCGGCGTCGGCGGCGACGCTCGTGTTTGAGACCATCCTGGCCCGGATGGTTTTGAACGAACGCGTGGACTCGCGGCGCTGGGTGGGAGCGTGCCTGGTGGCTTGCGGCGTAGTCCTGCTGGCCCAGTGATTCTGCTGCTCGCGATCGCGCTGGTGGCGGGCGCGTATCAACTGTTCGCCATCCTCGCGTGTGTTTTCCAAAGGAAAACTCAATCACGACCCGGCCAGCCCGCTCCCGTTTCGATTCTGAAACCGATTCGCGGCGCCGATTCCGCCCTCCGCTCCGCCATCGCCTCGCATGTGACGTTACAGGGCGATTTCGAGCTGCTGTGCGGCGTGAGCTCGCTTTCCGATCCGGCCGTGCCCATCCTGCGCGAATTCCCCAGCGTCCGCATCGTTGAATGCTCTACGCGCACACCCAATGGCAAAGCTGGCGTCCTGATGGACTTGTCCGCCGCAGCGAAAAACCCCATTCTGATCGTCAACGATGCCGATATTCGCGTCGAGCCGGATTATCTCGCTCGCGTTACCGCCCCGCTTGCGGATCCGAGTGTCGGCCTAGTTACTTGTCTTTATCGGCCTTCGGGCGAAACCCTGGCTGCGCGCTTCGAAGGACTGGGCGTGTCCACCGACTTCGCGCCGTCCACGCTGGTTGCCCGCTGGGTGGGAGTCGACGAGTTTGCGCTCGGTTCCACGCTCGCATTTCGCCGCGAGGATCTGGAGCACATTGGTGGATTCGCGTGCGTTGCCGATTATCTCGCCGACGACTACCAGCTCGGACATCGCATTCACGGCTTGGGATTGAAGTGCGTGCTGTCTGACGTGATCGTTGAGACGCACCTGGGCGGTGGATGGCGCGACGTATGGCGTCACCAGATCCGCTGGGCCCGGACGATTCGCGTTTCGAAATTCGCCGGCTATCTGGGCCTGCCTGTGACGTTCGCGACGTTTTGGGCTGTGGTCGCGGCAATGTTCGGTGCATGGCAGATCGCAGCGGGCCTGCTTGCGATCCGCATGGCGATGGCGATCGTTTCCGGGTGGCTGATCCTGCGCAGCCGCGACGTGTTACGGCTATGCTGGGCCATCCCGCTGCGCGACCTTGCGAGCGTCGCGGTATGGTGCGTCGGGCTGTTTGGAAACTCGGTGATCTGGCGCGGCCAGCGGCTCCTGCTCGATCACGAAGGTCGAATCAGGCGCTGACCGTCTTTGCGTTTTCCACGCGCGTAATGTCGATGCCGCCGCGGAAGAACGCGCCGTCCTCGATCACGATTCCCGCCGTCTTCACGTCGCCAACCAGATTGGCGCCTTTTCGCAGCACGATGCGCTGCGTCGCTTCCACGTTTCCGTTTACCGTGCCGCCGATCACCACTTCACCGGCTTTGATGTTCGCGTCGGCCTTGCCGGTCGCACCCACGGTCAGGCGGGTGACCGCTTCCAGCTTTCCTTCCACCTGTCCATCCACAATCAGTTCTTCTTTGCTATAAATATCGCCCTTGATCCTCATCGTCGAGCCGATCAGCGCCCCGCCACCGGTCGATTGCAGCTCCGGTACGGAAGCGCGCGAAACCGGATTAGCAGCCGGCTGCGCGGATGAGGCGGACGAGTTTTGGTCTTTATTCCACATGATCCATTATCGCGTGCACGCACTGTGCCACCGTGTGTTACTGATTCTGCGGAGTTTGCGCGAAGAGCTGTCCCGCCGTTTCTGCATTTTTACCGATGAAGAGAAGAACTTGCCTCCGATGCTTAAACGCTTCGCGATGTCCCTCCGTCCTTCTACTGTTGATGGAAACGCTTTTTCAGGACCTCCGTTACGGCATTCGAGCGCTCTCGAAGAACCGCACTTTTTCCACAGCCGCGATCCTGACGCTGGCGCTGGGCATCGGCGCGACCACATCGGTATTCAGCGTCGTGGACGCGGTGCTCTTGCGCCCGCTGCCGTATCGCAATCCCGGGCGCCTGGTCGCTCTCCGGCCGGTCGAACGCAACGATCCGTCGCCCGGCACGTCGATCGCAGAATTCGAACAATGGCGAGGCGCCAAGTCCTTTCAAGACCTGGCTATTCTCTACCGCAACTTCGGCGTTTCGCGCGTCACGCTGACTGGTGCTGCGGAGCCTGAATCGGTGCAGGGCGGCTTTACGTCCGCGAATCTTTCCCCGCTCCTGGGAGTCGCGCCCGCGCTCGGCCGCACGTTCACGCCCGAGGAAGAACAGCGCGGCGAAGCCGTCGCAATCCTGAGCGACGCTTTGTTCGAGCGACGTTTCGCCCGCTCCCCGCTCGCACTCGGAAACTCCATCGAGATCGAGGGCCGGGCCTTTCGCATCATCGGCGTGATGCCTGCCAGTTTCGATTTTCCCGCCAAAAACGTGGCCCTGTGGGCGCCGCTGACGACCAACGCGTACTGGTCGAACCGCGCCGAGGATCCTTTCAAGTTTCGTTGGGAGGTATTCGCACGCCTTCGCGATGGGGTTTCGCTGCGCGCCGCGCAAAGTGAAATGGACGCCCTCTATTCGCATCTCACTTCGCAGGACGCGCGCTTCGCCGGGCGGTCCATTTCGGTCGCGCCGCTGCGTGTCGAGCTTCGCGG
>Ga0209415_10009930_pt1 | contig 16269 bp, 15 predicted proteins | sample PeaSoiSIISIP2007_FD_187696 | JGI IMG/M metagenome (GOLD analysis project Ga0209415, IMG submission 187696) | Peat soil microbial communities from Weissenstadt, Germany - SII-SIP-2007 (SPAdes) (version 2) | ecosystem: Environmental > Terrestrial > Soil > Wetlands > Peat | place: Germany...
AGGCCGCGCACGTCCGACAGGCCGCGCACGTCCGACAGGCCGCGCACGTCCGACAGGCCGCGCACGTCCGACAGGCCCAAAGCCGCAGAACGGTCTCGCGCCACAGAACGATCCCGCGCCGGTCGGCCCACGGAACGGCAACGTCCCGAGCGGCTCGAGCGCAAGCCGTCCGTGCCACGACTGCCCGGCGACGGCCGTCGGTGGGGGAGCGTCGCCCGAAAAGGGGCCCGGCTCCTGAGCGAGGACGGTGACCACGGTCCGGACAACGAACGCGAGGCGGCCCGATCGGACCACGGGCACCCGCGCCCGCAATGGACCGAGGAGATCTGGGTGTTCGACGGGGTCGCCGACGACGTCGCCGAAGGTCGGTCGCGCCCGGCGCGGGGGCGATCGCGTCGCGGCCCGTCTGCATCGGGCTCGACCGACCGTCGCCCCTCACCGACGTCCAACAAGTCTGACGAGGTCCTCCCTACAGACGTCGTCGAAGAGCTCACCGGCGCGGTCGGACGCAACCGAGCGGGAAAGGTGGCCGACCGTCTCGCCGCGGCAGCGCGCGCGTACGAGCGCGATCGTTACCCCGAAGCACTGCGCATCACGCGGGAGCTGGCAGACCAGGTACCGGAGTCCGCCGCGGCACGAGAGCTGCACGGATTGGTCTGTTACCGCCTGGGCCGTTGGCGCGAGGCGGTCAAGCATCTCGAAGCGGCGAGAAAGCTCACGGGCGGTGACCCGAGCCAGATCCCGGTCCTCATGGACTGCCATCGCGCCATGGGGCATCACCGGCGCGTCGAGGTGCTGTGGACGGAATTGCGCGCCGCGTCACCATCGGCCGACGTCCTCGTGGAGGGCCGGCTCGTGCTGGCCGAGGACCTGGCTGACGTCGGCAAGCTCGATGACGCCATTCTGGTGCTCGCCACCGCGGGTGCCGCCCGCAACCTGCGCAATCCCGGCGACCGTCATCTGCGGCAGTGGTACGTGCTGGCCGATCTGTACGAGCGGGCCGGCGACGTCCCTCGCGCCCGGGAGCTCTTCGCCCGCGTGGCGTCGGTGGACCCGGAGCTGGCCGACGCCCCGGCGCGTCTGCTGGCGCTGGGCGCTCCCCGCCGTCGCCAACGACGGGGAGCAGCAGGCGGTCGTCGCTAGCATCCAAGCCATGGCCCCGGCGACCGCTCCCGCGGGTGGATCGGGATTCGTTGACCTGCGCAGCGACACCGTCACCCGCCCCACACCCGAGATGCGCCGCGCCATGGCCGACGCTGAGGTGGGCGACGACGGCTACGGCGACGACCCCACCGTCAACAAGCTCGAGGAGGCCTACGCGCAGCGCGTCGGCAAGCCCGCCGCGATGTACGTGCCGTCGGGGACCATGGCGAACCAAGTCGCGTTGCGCGCGCTGTGCCCCCCGGGCCGCCTCGCCATCGCCGGGCGCCGGCAGCACATCGTGATCTACGAGGCCGGCGCCGCGGCCGCCAACGCCGGGGTGCAGATCCATCCCGTCGACGACGACGACGGGATCATCTCGGTCCAAGACATCACATGGGCCGTCGAGGCGGCATCGCACCATCACCCCGAGCCCGGGATCGTGTGCGTGGAGCAGACGCACATGCCGTCGGGCGGAGTGCCTTGGAGCATCGACGCGCTCGAGGCCATCGCCGCCGCGGCCGGGAGCCTGCCCGTGCACATGGACGGCGCCCGGCTCTTCAACGCCGAGATCGCCACCGGTGTCGCCGCGGCGCGCTTCGCCGCGCCGGTGACCACGGTGATGTCGTGTCTCTCCAAAGGCCTGTGTGCGCCGGTCGGTTCGGTCCTGGCGGGTCCGGTCGACGTCATGGAGGCGGCGCGTGTCGAGCGGTTGCGGCTCGGCGGCGGCATGCGCCAGGCGGGGGTGATCGCGGCGGCGGGGCTCGTGGCGCTGCAGACGATGGTCGAACGCCTGGCCGAGGACCACGTCCGGGCGCGCCGTCTGGCCGAGGCCGTGGCGGACCGCTGGCCCGACGGGGGCTGCGACCCGGGCTCGGTCCCGACGAACATGGTCGTCTTCACCCACCCGTCGCCCGAACAGGTCGTGGACCATCTCCACGGTGAGGGCATCCTGTCGGGGACCATCGCTCCCGGGGTCATGCGCCTCGTCACCCACCACGACGTGGACGACGCCGGCCTGGACCGGGCGATCAAAGCGGTGGCCGGCGCTCCGTAGAGAGACGCTTCGGGAACAGGGGAGAGGCGAACAGGGAGCAGTAGGCTGAGGCCGTCCAGCGGAATCTCGGACGGGAGGCGACACAGTGGCCAGCAACATCGAGGCGATCCTCGGCAGCGAGGCCGAGAGCCTTCTCACCCACACCTGCAAGGGCGTCACGGCCGACGAGCTCACGCACCCTGGTCCGGACTACATCGAGCGCGTCTTTCTGGCAACCGACCGGCCCATCCCCGTGGTGCGCAACCTGGCCACGCTGTACCAGCACGGCCGGCTGGGAGGAACCGGGTACCTGTCGATCCTCCCCGTGGACCAGGGCATCGAGCACTCGGGTGCGGCCAGCTTCGCCAAGAACCCCGCCTACTTCGACCCCGCCAATCTCGTGGAACTGGCCCTGGCGGCGGGGTCCTCGGGCATTGCCACGACACTGGGCGGGCTCGGTGCGGTGGCCCGCCGTTACGCGCACCGGATCCCGTTCATCGCCAAGCTCAACCACAACGAGTTCCTGCACTACCCGAGCGAGTTCGACCAGGTCATGTTCGGCTCGGCCCGCCAGGCGGCCGACCTCGGTGCCATCGGGGTGGGTGCCACGATCTACTTCGGTTCCGAGCAGAGCGACCGCCAGATCCAGGAGGTGCGCGCCGCGTTCGCCGAAGCCCACGAGCTGGGGATGTTCACCGTGTTGTGGTGCTATCTCCGCAACCCGGCCTTCAAGACCAAAGACGTCGACTACCACCTGTCCGCTGACCTCACGGGCCAGGCCAACCACATCGGTGTCACCATCGAAGCCGATCTCATCAAACAGAAGCAGCCCGAGAACAACGGCGGGTACACGGCGCTCAACTTCGGCAAGACCGACCCCCTGGTCTACGAGCAGCTCACCACCTCGAACCCGATCGACCTCACCCGCTGGCAGGTCATCAACTGCTACGCAGGCCGGATCGGCCTGATCAACTCCGGGGGTGAGTCCAAGGGTGCCGACGACCTCGCCCAGGCGGTGCGGACCGCGGTCATCAACAAGAGAGCGGGAGGGACGGGGCTCATCGTGGGCCGCAAGGCGTTCCAGCGCCCCATGGCCGACGGGGTCGAGCTGCTCCACGCCGTCCAAGACGTGTTCCTCGACCCGTCGATCACCATCGCCTAGTAGGAGTCGTCACCCAGAGGACCTGGGAGTCGTCACCCAGAAGCACGGTTCCCGGGACGGGTCTCCCGCGGCGGTATGCTCCAAGAAGGGTCTGTGCTTGTGCGCCCCGCACCAGGAGGACGGTCGGGGGGGCCGGCCGATCCGTTAGAACAGGGGGCCGACCGTGTCCACGGCGACACGCCACCAGACGACCGAGCTCGACCGGGTCGTGATCCGGTTCGCCGGCGACTCGGGCGACGGCATGCAGCTGACGGGCACCCAGTTCACCTCGGTGAGCTCGGCGTTCGGGAACGACACCGCTACTCTTCCCGACTTCCCGGCGGAGATCAGGGCGCCCGCGGGCACCCTGGCCGGGGTGTCGGCGTTCCAGGTCCACATCTCGGATCACGACATCCTGACCCCCGGTGACGCCCCGAGCGTGCTCGTGGCCATGAACCCGGCCGCGCTCAAGACCAACGTGGGCGCGGTGGCCCCCGGTGGAACGATCATCGTCAACGTCGACGCCTTCGACGAGAGGGCCTTCGAAAAGGCGAACTATTCCTCCAACCCTCTCACCGACGGCAGCCTGGTCGCCTACAAGGTGTACGAGGTCCCCATGACCTCGCTCACGATGGAGGTCGCCAAGGAGGCCGGGGTCAAACCCCGGGACGCGGAGCGTTCGAAGAACTTCTTCGCCCTCGGGCTCGTCTGCTGGCTCTACAGCCGTCCCGTGGAGGGCACGCTGGAGTGGATCGAGAAGCGTTTCTCCAACAGCCCCATGGTCCTCGACGCCAACACCCGGGCCTTCAAGGCGGGCTACAACTTCGGCGAGACGGCCGAGCTGTTCGAGGTCAACTACCAGGTCCGTCCGGCCGCCCTCGAGCCCGGCGTGTACACCAACGTCACAGGCAACACGGCCCTGGCCTGGGGCCTCATCGCCGCGGCCCACCAGGCGCATCTTCCCCTCTTCCTGGGGTCGTACCCGATCACCCCGGCTTCGGACATCCTGCACGAGCTGTCCAAGCACAAGCATTTCGGGGTGCGCACGCTGCAGGCCGAGGACGAGATCGCCGGTGTCGGCGCCGCCATCGGGGCCGCGTTCGGGGGGGCGCTGGGCGTCACCACCACCAGCGGACCGGGTGCGGACCTCAAGTCGGAATCGGTGGGGATGGCCGTGAGCCTCGAGTTGCCACTTCTCGTGATCGACATCCAGCGTGGTGGCCCGTCGACGGGCCTGCCCACCAAGACCGAGCAGTCCGACCTCCTGCACGCCATGTTCAGCCGCCACGGTGAAGCGCCCGTGCCCATCGTGGCTCCGATGACGCCCTCGCACTGTTTCGAGGTGGCGATCGAGGCGGCACGAATCGCGCTGAAGTACCGGACCCCCGTCATCGTCCTTTCCGACGGGTATCTGGCCAACGGCGCCGAGCCGTGGAGGCTTCCCGACCCGGCCTCGCTGCCCGACTTGCACGTGGACTTCGCCACCGAGACCAACCACACCGACGACGACGGCACGCCTGTGTTCTGGCCCTACATCCGCGACGAGCAGACGCTGGCGCGCCCCTGGGCCGTGCCGGGGACGCCGGGTCTCGAGCACAGGATCGGTGCTCTCGAGAAGCAGGATGGCTCGGGCAACGTCTCCTACGACCCGGTGAACCACGAGCACATGGTCCACCTGCGGGCCGCCAAGGTGGCCGGCATCGCCCGCGACATCCCGCTGCTCGAGGTCGACGACCCCGCCGGCATCGGCGGTGCGCCCCTGCTCATCCTGGGCTGGGGCTCGACCTTCGGTGCCATCGCGGCCGGCGTCCGCCGCCTGCGGGCCCGGGGGCTGTCGGTGGCCCACGCGCATCTCGTGCATCTCAATCCGTTTCCGGCCAATCTGGGCGACGTGCTGCGCGCCTACGACAAGGTCCTCGTCCCCGAGGCCAACCTGGGACAGCTGGCCAAGTTGGTGCGGGCCGAGTTCCTCGTCGACGCGCACACGCTCTCGAAGGTCCAGGGTGTCCCGTTCCGTGCCGCCGAGATCGAAGAGGAAGCGCTCGAGATGCTCGGGGTCACCGCCGGTGCCACCACCGCCGAAGAGGGCGTGGCCAGCTGATGACCGATACCAAGGTCCCCGTCACAACCCGCAAGGACTGGAGCTCGGACCAGGAGGTCCGCTGGTGCCCGGGCTGCGGCGACTACTCGATCCTGGCCGCCCTGCAGATGCTCATGCCCGAGCTGGGGGTACGGCGCGAGAACACGGTGTTCGTGTCGGGCATCGGCTGTGCGGCACGCCTGCCGTACTACATGAGCACCTACGGCGTGCACTCGATCCACGGGCGCGCCCCGGCCATCGCCACGGGGCTGGCGGTCACGCGGCCCGATCTCGACGTGTGGGTGATCACCGGCGACGGCGACTCGCTGTCGATCGGCGGCAACCATCTCATCCACGCCCTGCGCCGCAACGTGAAGATCACCATCCTGCTGTTCAACAACCAGATCTACGGGCTGACCAAGGGCCAGTACTCGCCCACCTCGGAGCAGGGCAAGGTCACCAAGTCCACGCCGTTCGGGTCGCTCGACACGCCCTTCAACCCGGTCAGCCTGGCACTGGGTGCCGAAGCCAGCTTCGTGGCGCGCACACACGACATGGACCGCAAGCACATGCAGGAGATGTTCCGCCGCGCCCACGACCACGACGGGGCCGCCTTCGTGGAGATCTACCAGAACTGCAACGTCTTCAACGACGGCGCCTTCGAGAAGATCACGGGCCGGGACGTGCGCGCCGACAACCTCATCCCCCTCGTCCACGGAGAGCCCATCCGCTTCGGCTCGGAACAGCAGTTGGGGGTCGTGATGGACCGCGACGGTCGTCTCCGTGTCGCCGAGGTGGCGGAGGTGGGTGAATCGGCCCTGCTCGTCCACGACGAGCGCCGGGACGAGCCCGGGCTCGCCTTCCAGCTCAGCCGCCTGGCCCGGGGCCCGTACGAGCCCACCCCCATCGGCGTCTTCCGGGCCGTGGAGCGCCCCGAGTACGGCGCGGCGATGACGAGGCAACTGCTCGAGGCCAACGAGCGAAGGGGACCCGGCGATCTGGCCGGCTTGCTGGCTTCGGGCGGGACCTGGACCGTCGCGGGCTGAGATCGGGCCCGTCGAGGGCTGAAAACGGGCCCCCGGAGGGCCCCGAACGGGTCCAGGGGCCCATCCGGGCACTCTCAACCACGCGCAGTGTGGCGCCGATACCTCTATGGGCACCCAGAGTCACGCGAGCGGGACGTGGCTCGGGAGCCTCTCAGGGGGGGTACAGGAACAGGGCGTCCGCGGCGCAGTTCGCAGCCTTCTCGCTGCGACGGGGGCGCGCCGCGGCGCCCGTGTTCCTCAGTCTTCGAGGGCCCTGAACACCATCCCGGTGCGGGGCTTGGGATAGAAGTACGTGCTCTTCGGTGGCATCCGCTGGCGGGCGTGGGCCCAGTCCGAGATCTGGTCGACGGTGACGGGCCGGATCAGCAACGCCGCCTGTGCGCCCTCGGCCGAGACGGCGGAGACGGCGGAGCGCCAGTCGTGGACGTAGTTGACCTCGGCACCGGGGAGGGCGTCGGTGGCAAGGGCCACCAGGCTGGAGTCCAGATCCGATCCCGCCTCGGCATAGGTTTGCTCGCGCGGGGTCAGCAGCCACACGTCCCGATCGGTGACCAGCGCCAGGGCCCCGGACTCCGCCACCGCCTCCACGAGCTGGTCGTCGGTTGGACCGGCATGCACCATGTCGAACCACCGGCCGAACACCGCGACCAGATCGACATCGGCCGAGACCCCCGAAAGGGTCCTGTGGATGGGGCCGACCGACAATTGCCCTTCGGCCAGCTCGACGATGAAAGCCATGATGAGGTCGTGATCGCCCGGAGCCCCGTTCGATTCGGCCCGCCGTTCGGCCTGATAGGTGAGAGCGGTTTCGTAGCGGTGGTGCCCGTCGGCGATCACCACGGGGGCCGCCTCCACGGCGCGCACGATCTCTTCGATCACGCCCGGTGCGTCGATGACCCAGATCTCGTGGAGGACCCCGTCGTCGTCGACGGCCTGCGCACGGGCCGGGCCGTCGGGCTCGTACGTGGCGGCCAGGCCTCGTGACAACGACAGTCCCCAGATGGGGGACAGGTTGGCGCGGCACGCCCGCAACAGGTCGAGGCGGTCGCTCTTGTCCTTGGGGATCGTCTGCTCGTGGGGCAGGATGTCGCCCCCGGGAGGCTCGCACGCCAGCGCCCCGATGACGCCGGTGGTGGGTGCACCGCCGGGAACCGTCATCCGGTAGGCGTAGAACGCCGCCGAGGGATCGGCGACGAGGACCCCTTCGTGTCGCCACGCGGCGAATATCTCGGCCGCAGCGCGGTACTTGTCGAGCCCGCTGCGGTTGTCCTGGACCGGAAGCTCCACGTGGATGGCATTGGCGAGGTGCCGGGCCGCCAGCTTGGCGCGCTCTTCGGGCCCCACCACGTCGTAGGGAGGGGCGATCACCTTGTCGAGTGGGACCGATCTGTCATAGCGAAGGCCGACGAACGGCCGGAATCGAGGCACGGGCCTTGCGTAGCACACCGGGAGTGGACCGGGGGACGACCGGCACGGCTCGTAGACTGCGAGCCGTGACCACTGCACCCGAGGACGTCGAGCCCGGGGTGGACCGCATCCTCACCGTGCCCAACGCCATCACCCTGGTTCGCCTGGCGTGCGTGCCCCTTTTCGTGTGGTTGCTCTTCGGTGCGCACCGTCAGACCGCGGCCGCCGTTCTGCTCGCCGCGCTCGGTGCCACCGACTGGGTCGACGGCTTCGTGGCGCGGCGCTGGCACCAGGTATCCACCGTCGGCAAGGTGCTCGACCCCACCGCGGACCGGATCCTGGTGGCAACGGCGGTGATCGCGGTGATCGTTGCCGGCGCGGTGCCGCTTTGGTTCGGCCTTCTCACGGTGGTGAGAGAGGCGCTGGTCTCGGCGGCCGTGCTGTTGCTCGCCGGTCTGGGGGCAGAGCGGATCGATGTCTTGTGGGTCGGCAAAGCGGGGACGTTCGGCCTCATGTTCGCCTACCCGACGTTCCTTCTCGCGCACGGCCATGCAGGGTGGCAGCACCCGATCGAGATCATCGCATGGGTGAGCGCGATTCCCGCCCTGACGTTGGCCTGGATCGCGGCCGCGGCGTACGTCCCGGTGTCCCGACGCGCGCTGTCCCGAGGTCGCGCGAACCGGATGGCGGCGGGGTAGGGTCGCCCCGGTGATCCAATGGACGCGGTGATCCCATGAAAGCCGTGATCATGGCGGGCGGCGAGGGCACGCGCCTTCGGCCACTCACGTCGAACCAACCCAAGCCCATGCTCCCCATGGGCAACCGGCCGATGATGGAGCACGTCGTCAACCTGCTCCGCCAGCACGGCTTCGAGGACATCGTGGTCACCGTGGCGTTCATGGCGAACGCGATCCGCAGCTACTTCGGAGACGGCTCGGAGTTCGGTGTGCGCATGGTGTACGCCACCGAGGAGACGCCGCTCGGGACAGCCGGTTCGGTGCGCAACGCGCGCGACGAGCTCGATGAGCGGTTCGTGGTGATCTCCGGCGACGTGCTGACCGACCTCGACCTGACGTCGCTCGTGGAGTACCACGAGTCCAAAGGTGCACTGGCCACGATTGCGCTCAAGGCGGTGGACAACCCTCTCGAGTTCGGCATCGTCATCACGCGCGACGACGGATCGATCGACCGCTTCCTCGAGAAGCCCACCTGGGGCCAGGTCTTCAGCGACACCATCAACACCGGTATCTACGTCCTCGAGCCCGACATCTTCGACTTCATCCCCGACGGCCGCGCCGTCGACTTCTCCGAAGAGGTCTTCCCGAAGGTGCTCGAGGTCGAAAAGCCACTCTTCGGCTACGTGGCCGGCGGGTACTGGGAGGATGTCGGCACACTCGACGCCTACCTCCGGGCGCACCACGACATCCTCGACGAGAACGTCGCCGTGCAGGTGAACGGGTTCGCGCTGCGCCCCGGCGTCTGGCTCGGCAAGGGTGCGGAACTCGACCCGACGGCCGAGGTACGGGGGCCCGCCATCATCGGTGACAACTGCCACATCGGTGCGGGTGGGGTCCTGGGCGGGTACTGCGTGATCGGGGCCAACGCCCGCATCGGGGACAACACGTCGCTCGAGCGCACCGTCATCCACGACAACGTGTTCCTCGGTGCGGGGGTCCGCCTCGAGGGCTGCGTCCTCGGCCGGTCCTGTGACCTGCGCCAGGGGGTGCGATGCGAGGAGGGTGTCGTCCTGGGCGACGAGTCCTTCGTGGGGGCCCACGCGGTGATCAAGTCGGGCGTCAAGGTGTACCCCTTCAAGACGGTGGAGGCCGGCGCCACGGTCAACACCTCGATCGTGTGGGAGTCACGCGGCGCCCGCACCCTGTTCGGCCGCCTCGGCATCACGGGTCTCGCCAATGTCGACATCAGCCCCGAGCTGGTCATGCGGCTGTCGATGGCGTGGGCGAGCACCCTCGAAAAAGGCAGCACGATCACGGCGTCGCGCGACACTTCCCGCGCCGCGCGCGTGCTCAAGCGGGCGATGATCGTCGGTTGCAACGCGGCGGGCGTGAACGTGGAGGACCTCGAGGTGGCCACCGTGCCGGTGACCAGGTTCCAGGTGCGTTCGGGGCGAAGCCTCGGCGGCATCACGGTCCGACTGTTCGAGCAGGACACCCAGTCGGTCATGATCCGATTCTTCGACCAAGACGGAATCGACATCGCCGAGCCCGGACAGCGCAAGATCGAGCGGCTGTACCACAGGGAGGAATTCCGACGCGCCCTGGCGTCGGAGATCGGCGACATCGGCTACGCGCCCCGTGCGCTCGAGCTCTACACCGCCGCCCTCAGCGAGACGGTGGATGTCGAGGCGATCGCGCGCGCCGGTTTCAAGATGGTGCTCGACTATTCGTTCGGGACCGCGAGTTTCGTGATGCCCAACGTGCTCGCCAAGCTCGGCGCCGAGGTGTTGGTGGTGAACCCCTATGCGGCTACTGCCGCGGTCATGGCGAGCGACCCGCGTGCCGCGGCCGGACGCGTAGCCGATCTCGTGCGGGCTTCGGGTGCACACCTGGGTGCGGTCATCGACCCCGGTGGTGAGAACATCACCTTGGTGGACGACGAGGGCAAGGTGTTCACCGACAACCAGACGCTGTTGCTGCTGCTCGATCTGGTGGTGACGCGAGTCCGCCATGCGAAGGTGGCGTTGCCGGTGTCGACCCCCATGGCGGCCGAGCGGATCTGTGCCGAGGCGGGGGCCGAGATCATGTGGACCAAACTCTCGGCCACGCACCTCATGGAGGTGGCCTCGACCGGTGGGGTCACCTTCGCCGCGAGCCAGTTGGGGGGCTACATCTTCCCTCGCTTTCTCCCCGCCTTCGACGGCGTGGCGACCCTCGTCCACCTGCTGGGCATGCTGGCCCGCACCGACGAGCGCCTGTCGAAGCTGGCGAGCCGGCTGCCGCCCATCCACATCGCGCACGAGGAGATCGTGACGCCGTGGGAGCAGAAGGGTGCGGTCATGCGCACCACGGTGGAGCGGGCCCAGGGACGCGACGTCGTGCTCGTCGACGGCGTCAAGCTCCCCGAGGTCGACGGGTGGACGTTGGTGGTCCCCGATCCCGAAGAGCCGGTCACCCATGTGTGGGCCGAGGCCCCCAGTGAAGCCGAGGCGCGCGCACGGGCCCAGGAGCAAGCCATCCGCATTCGCCAGTTGATGCAGTGATGGTGGTGTGATCCGACACCACCCGGGCGCCGAGTAGGCCTTTCCGGTATCGTCCCCGCCATGCAGGTACCCGATGACCGCCGCTACACGACCGACCACGAGTGGGCGCGGCTCGCGCAAGGCGCGGTACAGGTGGGCATCACCGACTATGCCCAGGACGCGCTGGGCGACGTCGTGTACGTGGACCTGCCTGCAGTGGGGGCTCACGTCGATGTCGGAGGCGTCCTCGGGGAAGTCGAGTCGACCAAGTCGGTGTCCGAGATCTACGCGCCGATCGCGGGTGAGGTCATTGCGGTGAACACGACCTTGGCGGATTCTCCCGAGCTCCTCAACAGCGACCCCTACGGAGCCGGGTGGATCAGCGAGATCGCTCCGACGGACCCGGGCGCACTCGACGCACTCCTCGACGCGGCGAGTTACACGGCGCTCATCTCCGAGTAGGTCGACGGCCGGGCGGACTTGGGGGACGGAGTAGCGTGGACGGCGTGTTCTGCAACAACTGCGGGCATCGCAACCCGGCCGACGCCAATTTCTGTTCGTCGTGCGGAGCGGTGTTGGGCCCGACCTCGTCCGACACGACGGTGACCCTGCATCCGGTCGACGCTCAGGGCGAGGCAGGTGACGAGGAGCTCAGCGTGACCCTGCCCGATCGCCCGAGCGGCACCGGGCTCCTGGTGGTGAAGCGGGGCCCGAACGCGGGCACGCGATTCGACCTCGTGACCGAAGTCACCAGGGCCGGGCGACACCCCGAGAGCGACATCTTCCTGGACGACATCACCGTGTCGCGGCGCCACGCAGAGTTCCTGAAGAGCCACGGTGGGTACACCGTGCGCGACGTCGGCTCGCTCAACGGGACGTACGTGAACCGGGAACGGATCGAGGAGGCCGTGCTGTCGTCGGGTGACGAGGTGCAGATCGGGAAGTTCAAGCTGGTCTATCTGGCGGCGGCGGACGAGTGAGCGTTCCCGGGGAGACGGCGTGAGCAGCCGGACGTACCTGTCGATCGGCGACGTTCTCGCCCTGCTGCGCCAGGAATTCCCGGATGTGACGATCTCCAAGATCCGGTTCCTCGAGAGCCAGGGTCTGGTCGATCCCGAGCGGACCCCGTCGGGTTACCGCAAGTTCTACGAACACGACGTGGAGCGTCTGCGCTGGGTGCTGCGCCAGCAGCGCGAGCACTTCCTGCCCCTGAAGGTCATCAAGGGCCGGCTCGAGCAGGAAGTGGCCGGATACGGCGACGACAACGGTCTCGCCGGCGAGGGCGCGGGTGGCTCGCCCGGGCGGCACGAGCCCGTGCTGGTCGGGCGGACGACAGCACCGAGCTCTCGGACCAGTCGCCGCGAGCTCCCGGGACTGCAGTCCCCGGAACGGGGTCGGGTGATCGCCCCATCCGCATCTCCCGCCCCGGCGGGAGCCGGGAGCACGGGGGCAGTGGGCACCCACCGGAGAGGAGGTGCTCCGGCCGGGTCCGTGATCGCCGCTCCCGCCACCTCGGGCAGCCCCCCGGGGGCGCCCCCGCGAGGCCGGCCGTCCCAGCTCCCCGCGCCGGGCGTGGGCCATTCGACCGCGACGCCGGGACAGGGGCCGGTCGGGCGACGCAGGGAGGACAGGACACCGGTCACCTCGGCAGGAGCGCCCGCAGCGCCGGTTGCCTCGAAGGTCCCCGGGGGAGTGGCGATGCGCTCGACCGATGCCCGGTCCGGTGCCGACGCGCCGGGGGCGACCGGCGCGACCGGCGGTTCGATCGATCTCGGCGTGGAGGAATTGGTCGGCGGCACGTTGTCCGGTGCGCGCATGACGGTGGAAGAGCTCGCCCAGGGCAGCGGGCTCGACGTGGCCGCGGTCGAGGAACTCGAGTCCTACGGGCTGCTGTGCGGGCGCGTGGTCGGCGGTGTTCCTTATTACGACGAGGATGCGCTCATCGTGGCCCGCATCGCGGCCGGGTTGGCGCGCTACGGCGTGGAGGCGCGCCACCTCCGCCTGCACAAGCACGCCGCAGAGCGCGAGGCGGGGTTCATCGAGCAGATCGTCCTGCCACTGCTCAAACAGCGCAACCCCGATGCTCGCCAACGGGCGCGCGCCATCGTCTCGGAGTTGACGCAGTTGGGCCAGGGACTGCGGGAGGTACTCCTGCGCACCACGTTGCGCGACCAGCTCGGCGGGTGACCGAGCACAGCGGGTGACCGACCGCAGCGCGGCACGGATCCTGCACGACCGCCACGCGCTGGCTCAGACCGTCGCCCGGCTGGGATCGGAGCTGTCGGCTGCCTATCCCGACGGCGCCCTCCTGGTGGCCGTGCTCAAAGGATGTCTCCCGTTCGTCGCCGACCTGTCGCGCCGGATGACCGTCCCGTGCGAGATCGACTTCCTGGCCATCTCGACCTACACCGAGGGTACCGGCCGGGTGCGGATCGTCAAGGACCTCGACCAGGACGTGCACAGCCGGGATGTGGTCCTGGTGGAGGACATCGTCGACACCGGTCTCACCTGCACGTACATCCTGGGGGAGCTGGGGCGCCGCGGTCCGCGGTCGCTCGAGGTGTGTACCTTGTTCGACCGCCAGGTCCGGCGAATCGTCCCTGTCCCGGTGCGGTTCTCGGGCTTCGAGGCCACAGATGACCTGCTCCTCGGGTACGGCCTCGACGTGGCCGGGCGCTACCGCAATCTTCCGTTCGTCGCCGCGGGCGACCCCCGGACGCTCGAAACCGACCCCGACGCGTATGTGAGAGCCCTCTACGGGCGGTAAGTTTCAAGCCATGGTCGAGGTGCGGCTGAGCGCGGTCAGGGTGGACCTCCAGTCCAACACGCCCGTCCTGCTGCTCACCGAGACCGAGGGGCTGGGCCGGACCCTCCCGATCTTCATCGGCGCTCCCGAAGCGACCGCGATCGCGTTCGCCATCCAAGGCGTGGCGACGCCTCGACCCATGACCCACGACCTCATGCGCGACGTCGTCGAGGTGCTCGGTGCAAGTCTCGAGCGTGTCGTCATCACCGAGCTGCGTTCGGCCACATACTTCGCGGAGCTGCAACTCAAGCGCGGAACCGGCACGTTGAACGTGTCGAGCCGTCCTTCGGACGCGGTGGCTCTCGCTGTCCGCACCGGGAGCCCCCTGTTCGTGGCCGACGAGTTGATGGATGCCGAGGGGATCCTGCTTCCCTCCGACGACGAGGACGAGGACGGCGACTCGAGTCCCGACGAGCTGGTGGGTGAGTTCCGCCAGTTCCTCGACACCGTCCGCCCCGAGGACTTCAGCTCCTGAGCACCACTCCGCAGCACCGGTCGTACCGGCGGTCGCATCGGTGGGGACACGGAGACCGCCCACCGCGGTCCCGGCCCTCTGTGGTTCTTCGCGCCGTCGCTCTCGCCGTCGCCAGCTGCCTGGGCCTCGTCGCGTGTTCCTCGCCGTCGAGCACGACGACGACCACCGGCGCCACGACCTCGGCGGGGATCTCGTCGACCACCTCCACCACGACGACGACTGCACCGACCGGAGTGGCCTGCGCCGCTCGCAATCTCGTGACCCATGTCGTGGGTTCCCAGGGCGCGGCCGGAACGTTCGAGCTCACGTTCGCGCTCCACAACACCTCGGTGGCCTCGTGTCCCATGGACGGCTACCCCGGGATCCAGCTCCTCGACGCCTCGGGCACCGAGCTGCCCACGCACGTGGTCACCGGGGGCAACCTCCAGTTCACCGATTTCGCTCCCGCCGCGGTGGTGGTCGCGCCGGGCGCCACCGCGTTGTTCAACCTGGCCTACTCCGACGTGCCCACCGCCGGTGAGACGACGTGCCCCACGGCAGCGCAGATCGAGGTGACCCCGCCCCACGCGGTGGATCATGACGTCGTGGCCGTGAACATCACGGTGTGCGGCTCCGGCACGGTCACGGTCTCGCCCGTCTTCGGCCAGAGCTCCCCTCAGGTCCAGACGACGGCGCCGTCCCAACCCTGAACGCGGGCCGGCGCTATGCCGTGGCCCCGAGGTGCACGAGAACCCTGCCCCGCACCCGCGCCGCGAGGATGTCGGCGAGCGCGTCGGCCACACCGTCGAGGGTCACCTCGGCCGCGACGAGGTCCTCGAGGTGCGCGGGACGAAGGTCGGTGGCCAGTCGCGCCCAGACGTCTCGTCGGCGCAGGGTAGGTGTCCGCACTGAGTCCACCCCGAGCAGGGCCACGCCCCGGGTGATGAAGGAGTACACGGTCGTATGGAGATCGGTGCCACCGGTGAGGCCGCTGGCGGCCACGGCCGCGCCGTAGCGTAGCGATTGCAGGATCCGGGCCAGCGTGTCGCCCCCGACGCAGTCGACGGCACCGGCCCAGTGCTCGGGGCCGAGGACCCGTCCCCCCGCCTCGTCGAGATCGTCGCGCCCGATGACCGCGGACGCACCCAGGCCTTCGAGCCACGCGTGTTCGTCGGTCTTGCCGGTGCTCGCCACCACCTCGTAGCCGCGCCCCGCGAGCAGATCGACGGCGAAGGACCCCACTCCGCCCGAGGCACCGGTCACGAGCACGGGCCCGTCGCCGGGCGCCAGTCCCCGTTGCTCGAGTTGGTCGAGGGAGAGCGCCGCGGTGAAGCCGGCGGTGCCGATGGCCATGGCCTGGCGCGCCGTGAGCCCGTCCGGGAGTGCGATCGCAGACCCGCTGGGGACACGCGCGTACCGGGCGTGGCCACCGTGGCGCGACACCCCGAGGTCCCCCCCGTGGGCGAGGACCTCGGTCCCGACCGCGAGCGCGGGGTCGTCGCTCGACACCACGACCCCGGCCAGGTCTACCCCGGGCACGAGGGGCGAGATGCGGGCCACGCGGTTGCCGGGCACGGTCACCATGCCGTCTTTGTAATTGACCGATGACCAGGCGACCTCGATCAGGACCTCGCCTTCGGGCAGGTCGTCGAGGCCCAGCTCCTCGACACCGCTCGAGACGTCGTCGTCATGGCGTCGGACGACGAAGGCAGGAAAGCGCGTGCCGTCACCATGGCGCGACGACCGCTCTGTGGCGTCGGACAAATTCGTGGCGTCGGACGAATTCGTGGCGTCGGACGAACTCCGGTCGACGGCCATGGCCGCCAGCCTACGAGGTGCGCCCAACTCACCGCGGCCCGAAGAAGTGCCTGTTGTGGGGGCTTGGTGGGCCTACCATGGAGACATGTCCACCGGCCTCCTCGGGCGGGGTGCCCGGGCGATGGCGTCGTGGAGCCCCGTG
>Ga0209415_10009931_pt1 | contig 16267 bp, 12 predicted proteins | sample PeaSoiSIISIP2007_FD_187696 | JGI IMG/M metagenome (GOLD analysis project Ga0209415, IMG submission 187696) | Peat soil microbial communities from Weissenstadt, Germany - SII-SIP-2007 (SPAdes) (version 2) | ecosystem: Environmental > Terrestrial > Soil > Wetlands > Peat | place: Germany...
ATCATGCGTCACCATCACAATCGTCTTCTGGAAATCCTCGTTCAGCCGCTTCAGAATCTCCAGCACTTCCGTCGCCGAATGGCTGTCCAGATCTCCGGTAGGCTCGTCGGCGAGTAACAACGTCGGATCGCTCACAATCGCCCGCGCTATCGCCACGCGCTGTTCCTGTCCACCTGAGAGTTGCTTGGGCAGGTGGCCGACGCGATCCTCCAGACCGACCAGCTTGAGCGCAGTCATTACGTGGTCGCGGCGCTGCTGCGCTGTCAGCTTAGTCAGCAGCAGCGGCAATTCCACGTTCTCGAATGCAGTGAGCACTGGAATCAGATTGAACGTCTGAAAGACGTAGCCGATGTGCTCATTGCGCCAGCGCGCAATCTGCGCGTCGTTGAAGCGGAAAATGTCCTGCCCCTGCACCAGCAGTTCGCCGCTGGTCGGCCGGTCGATGGCCGCAATCATATTCAGCAGCGTGGTTTTGCCCGAGCCCGACGGCCCCATCAACGCCAGAAATTCTCCCTTGGCAATGTCGATGGACACATCGTCGAGCGCCGTTACCTGAAAAGCGTCGCGCTTGAAAATCTTGCTTACGCTGCGAACCTGTACAACCTTTGTTCCGGTGGCCACGTTCGTTTGTGTCACTGTGCTCATGATTGCCCCTTCTTAGGATTGTCCCTTAATTTTAATTTTGTCCCCATCCTTCAGCGTAGCCGGCGCGGTGGTGATGACGCTCTCACCTCCGACCAGCCCGTCGACCAGCGCTCCATCGCTGCGCTGGCTCATGACGTGGATTTCGCGCGCCACCACTTTTCCGTTATAGGCGATCAACACGATCTTCTTGCCGTCGCGATCGCGGATGGCCGTCGATGGCACGTATACGCCGGATGGATCCTGCGCAGTCTTATTTGTTGTCTTAGGCGCCTCGTCGGCCAGAAATTTCACCGTCGCATTCATCTCCGGCCGCAGTTGAATGTTGGGATACTTGTCCGGATTCAGCACCTGCACCTTCACCTGTACCGTCGCCTTTTGCCGGTTGGCCTCGGGTGAAATCTGCGCGATCTCGCCGTCATATTCCTTGTCGGGATATGCGTCGGTTGTGACCTTCGCCTTCTGCGTTGGACCAAGCCGGGCAAAGTCCGCCTGCGCGATATCGAGTTCGACCTGAAGATCGTTCAAATCGGCGAGCGACACCACCGATCCCTGCGGCCCGCCCGCGGCGGCGCTGGCAAACTGTGCGGTAATCAGTTCGCCCTTCTCGGCCGTGCGGTCGAGAATGGTTCCGGTTACCGGCGCGCGGATCACCGTTGCGTCGAGCTGCGACTGCGCGTAATCAAGCTGGCCTTGCGCCTGCATCAAAGCGCCCTGTGCCCGGGCAATCTCCTCTGCCCGTGGCCCGATCTTCATCAGTTGAAACGCCTTCTCCAGGGAGTTCACCCGTTGCTGGTCGGATTCGAACTTCGCCGTAGCATCGTCCAGTTGCTGGCGTGAGACCACGCCGCTGCCGGCTAATTCTTTCGTGCGGTCCAGCGTCAGTTTGTCGTTGACCAGCGTGGCGCGTGCTTCATCGAGATTATGCTGCGCCTGCTGCACTTCTTCCGGCCGCGAGCCGTTCTGCAGTTCATCGAGATAGGCGCGCGCATTTTCGACTGCCCCCTTGGACTGCTCATACGCTGCGCGGAATTCCTGGTCTTCGAGGCGGACGAGCACCTGGCCCTCCTTCACCTTGTCGCCCTTCTCCACGCCGATCCACGCCAGGCGGCCCGTCACCTTGGAGTTCACGTTGATGGTGTGATGCGCCACAATGTAGCCCGTGGCCGAGAGCACGGTGCCGCCCGCGTCATTGCCGCTGGTTTGCGCTGCCGCGCGCACAACCTCAACTTCCGGCGTATCCGAGGCAAGCGTGCGGTAGGCCACCGTGATCAAGCCCAGGAACACTACCACCGCGATGCCGCCCAGGATGTAACGGCGCGCCCAGGCCGGCGGCTCTCCGCCGGAATCGCCGCGCTGAGTGCGGTCAATGCGCAGGCTCTGCAGGTCTTCGTGTTTTGTGTCAATCGCCATAAGAGTGATTACGCTCTATCTCTCTCAATAGTTTCCTGCGGGTGCCCATTTCTCGCGGGCTTTTTGCACGAGAAGTGGTGATCTCCGCGATGTCCGAGCGATATACCTCTAGCTGCGCAGCGCGTTCAAAATATTCTGCCGCGCCGCATGCCACGCCGGAGCCAGCCCGCCTACGAATCCCATGATCAAGGCGAACGCAATGGCGTAGGCCGCGACTTCCCACGTGATGCGCAGGGCGAACACCACTTCACTGAATGTTACGGCATTGGATGTTCCGGTCTGCATCCCGTTAAACGGAAGCATCAGCACAATTCCCGCCAATGCACCCAGCAGCGCCAACAGCAATGATTCCAGCACGAACGACGTCAGAATCGCCGGCCGCGAGAAGCCGATCACGCGCAGCGTCGCAATCTCGCGTCCGCGATACGCCACCGCCGCATACATCGTATTCATGGCCGCGAAAATCGATCCAATCGCCATGATGAACGCCACCACGATTCCAATCACTTTAATGGGCGCGCCGGAACTGGTCTGCTTGGCGTAGTAATCCGTCTCGATCGTTCCTTCCAGCTTCAGCCGTTGATCGTCGCTGACCCGGTTCTTTAGCGCCTCAGCGGAAACGGGATCGGTCGCGCGCAGATACGCCGACGAGTAGCCCCCCTGCCGGTCGAAGTCGGACGCCATTTGGTTAACATCTCCCCAGACTTCCGACTCGTAGGCCGAGCCTCCCGCGTCAAACACGCCCACGACTTTCCACGAGCCCTTGCCGAATTCCATGGTGTCGCCGATAGCGGCGTGACTGAAGCGGTCGCGAATCGACTTGCTCACCACCACTTCGCGTTGACCCGTATCAAACCATCGTCCTTCGACCAGCTTCGCGCTGGGCCGCAATTCCAGGCCGTCGGGCATCATGCCACGAACGGTAACGTTCACCTCGCCCGTGCCGTCTTTGCGCGGCAGAATAATCACCACCACCCACTCTCCCGAAGTCATGGGCTCGCCGTGACTGTCTTTCGCGATGCCGGGAAGTGTCTTCAGCGTGGGATACAGCGAGGCATCGAAGCCGCCCGACAGCTCCGCTTCTGATCCCTTGCGCAGCACCAGCACGTTCAGCGGATTGCCGCTGCTGACGAACGCGCGGTTCAGCCCCGCGATGAGCGCCATCAGAAAAATTGCCGTCGTGACGGTCAGCGCGATGCCCAGCGCGGTCATCAGCGTGAGTCCCTTGCGGAGAATTAGATTGCGGATGTTGTAACTGATCGGTATCGCCATAAGTAAACTCTATCCCTGTAGCGCCGAGATGCTGGCGCTACTCTTCAGCCAATGTGCCGCAACCCGTCCACAATATTCATGCGCGAGGCGTTGAACGCTGGCAGGTAGCCGCTTACCAATCCCAAGGCCAGGGCCGCGAGCAACGATAAGCCAGCCGTCGGCGCGGTGACATGCATGTTGAGCGGAATACCCAGCCCGATAAACTGATGCGTCATTAGCGAAATCACCGGAATCGCGATCAACACTCCCAGGACGCCACCAGCGATCGCCAGCGCCACCGATTCGCCCACGAACATTGACAACACGCGCCGGCGCGTGAAGCCCAACGTTTTCAGCACAGCCACTTCGCGCGTCCGGCCGCGCACCGACATGGCCATCGTGTTGGCCGAAACCAGCATGATGGTGAACACTACCGCTCCGCAAATGCCCAGGATGAACGCCTTGATATTCCCCAGGGAAGCTACAAAGCCCAGCTGAAACGCCTTCTCGCTCTCGGTCTTGGTCTGCAGCGGCGAGTTGCGGAACAGGTCGTCAATCTCTTGTGAAGCCCGCGACACGTTATCCGGCGAGTCGATCTGCGCCGCGTACCATCCCGCCTGCCCTTTGAACCACGGCACCGCTTCTTCCAGATACTTGGCATTGAAATAGAGCGCGTTCTGCGGCGGATCGCGATGGTAGATGGCTCGAATCGTGAGATCAAGATTCACCGGAAAGATATTGGCCTGCAGCGTGATGTGGTCGCCAAGCTTCCAGCCGTATTTGTTCGCCAGGGTTACGTCGACCAGCGCTCCGGCGCGATCCTGCTGCCACGCTTTCAACTGATCGGGAGGCGTGATTTTGTCCGATGCCACTTTCAGATACTCGTCCGGATCGGTGCCCAGCTGAGCGAAGAAGTGAGAGGGCCGGTCATCGATATAGCGTCCGCCAAACCAGGTGATTGGCGCCACCGCGGTCACGCCCTTCACCGCGCGAATCTTGTCGCGATAGAACGCCGGCAGAAAAAAAGCCAGCGAGACGCGGTCGCGGATAATCAAGCGCCTTGACGCTTCCGGCGCGACCTGGTCCACATAAAATGACCGCCAGATGCAAATCATCAGCGTAAGCAACAGCAGCGAGAAACTGATGCTGATCATGGTCAGCACGCTGCGCCGCTTGTTGCGGAACGTATTGCGCACCACAAAACTGCCCAACGTCATAAATCGTTCCTAAATCTCAGCCAATATGCCGTAATCCGTCGACTATGTTGATTTGAGAAGCGTGGTAGGACGGCACCGCCGCGCTCAACAGTCCTACCAAGGCCGACGTCAAGATCGATGCCGCCCAAATCCCCAGCGTCACCTTCATTGGGAAAAAGCTGAAGAACTGCGGAGAATGGGTGAGGCCGTATACCATCAGCCAGCCCAGTCCGGCTCCCAACAAGCCCCCAGCCAGCGAGAGCGCCACGGCTTCGCTTACGAACAATCCCAGCACTCCACGCTTGGTGAATCCCAGCGTTTTGAGGACCGCAACCTCGCGGGTGCGCTCGCGGATCGACATCGCCATCGTGTTGGCCGATACCAGCAACGTCGCAAAAACCACTGCGGAACAGATGCTCAAGATGAACGCCTTCACATTACCCATCATGGCGACGAATTCAAGTCCAAAGGCTTTCTCGCTTTCCGTCTTGGTGGGTTGAGGCGAGTCGCGGAACGTTTCGTCGACGCTGCTGGCAATCTTGCTCACATCGTCAGGAGAGGCTGCCAGAATGCTGAAGGTACCCGCGCGTCCCTTGAAAAAATCCACGGCTTCTTCCACATACTTGGCATTGAAGTAAACCGATTTGTTGTCAGGGTTGGTGTGGAAAATGCCACGTATGATCAGTTCGAGATTGACGGGGTAGATCGTCCCCTGCAAAACGATCCGATCCCCCAGCTTCCAGCCGTATTTCGCGGCCAGGGAATCGTTCACAATGACTCCCTGCCGGTCGCGCTGCCATGCCGTCATCTGTTCCGCAGGGATGGAGAAGTCCCGATACACTTTGAACATTTCATCCGGATCTGTGCCAAACTGCGCAAAGAAGTTCTCCGGCTTCTGGTCCTTGTAGATCCCGCCGAACCATGACATCGGTACCACCGCCACAACTCCCGGAACCGCACGAATCTTCTCCCGGTAATAGCCGGGCAGGTTGAAAGTGAGAGACACACGATGCCTCACCACTAGTCTCTCTGACGATTCGGCACTGCCCTGATCGAGATAGAACGCCCGCCAAATTGTCATCATCAGCGTGAGCAGGAGCAAAGAAAAAGCGATGCTTAACACCGTCAGAATGCTGCGGCGCTTGTTGCGGAACGCGTTCTTGGTGACGAACCGGGTTAGCGTCATCGGCGAACTCCAGGGAGAACCGGGAACTGGGCGCAGAGGGCAGGCACGTCCCAGCCCACCAAGAATAGACGAATGAGTCCGCTATCGGCAACCAACCCGGATTCGATTTTCTCGGCCCTCACGCGGATCAACTCTAACCGACTCACCCTCTTCACGTTCCATACTGTCGCGCGGCGGTCTCGCCCGCCAGTGGAGATCGTCATCAGGGTGGGATGACAAATGTCACACCAGCCCGTGCGGACTGGCGCAGGACGGCCTTTCCCCGAGTGAGGCTACACAGATTACAACCGCCTCGCGGCGGTAAAGTTACGCTGAGATTCCGTCCCCTACGGCAGCCTCGCGGCTGGGCCGCGTTTTTCCGATGCTGCGGATTTCCGGGCCGGCTGCGGATTCCCGCTTCTTCTTGCGCGCCTCTTTGCGCCTCATCTTGGCCATCCATTCCCGCGAATACATCGTCCCGCGGCATTTACGGGAACCACAGTGGCAGGGCGCGGGGTCTTCGTCATCGTAGAGGTTGTAGTCCCACACCAGCTCTTCCCCGGCGGCGATGTCGCGGATGGCAAACAGCCACACGCGGCCCTTAATCTCGTCGACTTCACAGTTGGGATCGCAGGAATGATTCAGATATGCGCCCAGGCCGTGGCCGTCGATTACGGTCTTGCCATCGTCCAGCCCGTAAAGATAAGTGCGGGGAATGCCGTCGTAGCGGCGATCGGCCTCATCGACCGTAATGCGCTCCCCATCATATTCGACAACACGAGTCCCCTTGCGGATGGGTTTCGAGGTGTAGACCCCGACGGAATGAATGGGCGAAGGACGAACCGCTAAAGTCATGCACTAATTTCGCATGGCCGGGGCGTTTTGGGGAATGTGAAAATCGTCAGGGCTTGATTTTTTCGCGGAGTATCACAGGGCCATCGTTTCCGAATCCTCTATGCAGCCGTATGACGGGCGATCAGAGCGTCCAGCTTTTCGAGGAGAGCCCGGTTGCCCTGCCGCGGGTATTGGCTTAGCGCCTCGCGATAGTGCGGCAGGTTGTAGAGGAAAGCCTCGACCCGCTCTTTATTCAACTCTTCCCAGTAGGCGCCGTAGCCGGACTTTTCCAGCCAATAGGCATTGAAAATCTGCTCGAACTGGTGGCTGACGGGTACCGCCAGATAGGGCTTGCCCAGATGCAGGGCCTCGGTGACCAGCGAAAATCCTGAATTGGCGACGACGGCGCGAGCGCTGATCAGGTCGGCGAAGAAACCGTCGAGGGAGGCCTTCTTGAAGAGGATGTTGCCTTCTTCTCCTTCGCGGCCGAACCCGTAGGCGATGAAGCGGCAGCGGACCGAACTCAGCAACTTTGCCAGCGCGGGCGCGGGCGACGTCACGTAGACCAGGACATGGTCGCCTTGTGTAGGGGTAGCGCTGAGGATTTCCTGGCGCAGCAGGGGAGGGAACAGGAACGTGTTGGGCTTGCGGACCGGCGCCGTGAAGAAGGAAATCACGAGGTAGGCATTGGCCCGCGGAGTCATGAGGCGAGTCACGAGTTTAGCGGCTGCGGCATCGCGACGGTACTGCTTGGGATACGAGACGACAGCGTTGGTGAGGCAATGCTGGTTGTCGATGGAAATGACTGGAATGCGTCGCTTGTGTCCGATGTGACAGGTGAGGGGCTCGAAATCGGTGATGATCAGATCGGTCTTCCACTCGTCGACGAGGTGCTTCAGGCGGGAAAGGCTTGTGGCGGCTTGCGGGACCGTGATCAGATTTTTGGCGATGGTGCGTTTGTAGCGCACGCGATTATTGAGGTAGGCGAAGCGGAAGCCGTAAATCTCGGTGACGTCGAAGTGTGGCTTCAGATTCTGCAGGCCACGGTCAAAAGAAGCCACATGGACGACGTGCCCCTGGGCTACGAGATGCGAGAGCACCTCTTCAGCGCGGGTGGAATGGCCCGCGCCTTCGCCGTTCACTCCGTAAAGAATGTTGGCCATGGAATCTTCGCTGGACGATCGACACTAGGACGACCGAAGGGCGAGTATACCGCGGCGAGAGGCTTGCTTACATGCGAGGCGTCGCGGCGATCTGCCATAATCTCCTCATGTGCGGACGCTACCGGCTCTCGCGGAGAAAGCAAGTCGTCGAGGAGTACTTCGAGAGCGCCTCGGAAGCGGCCTTGGAGCCGGACGACTGGAGCCCGCGTTACAACATCGCTCCCACCCAGCCGGTGGCGACGGTCCGGCAAGCCGGCGCGAGCCGGGTTCTTTCCCTGATGAGATGGGGCCTGGTGCCGTCGTGGGCCAGCGACATCTCGATGGGCCATCGGCTCATCAACGGCCGCAGCGAAACCGTTCTGCAGAAGCCGGCCTTTCGCGAGTCCTTTCTCGCGCGGCGCTGCCTGATCCCGGCCGACGGCTTTTATGAGTGGAGAAAAGCGGGCAAGCAAAGTCAGCCATTTCACTTTGGCATGCGGGACGATTCGCTGTTCGCATTCGCAGGCGTGTGGGACCGCTGGAAACCGCCCGCCGGGCCAGTGCTGGAGTCGTGTTCGATCCTCACGACATCTCCCAACCAATTGCTCGAGGACGTGCATGAACGGATGCCCGTGATCCTTCCGCAGCGCCACTACCAAGCCTGGCTGACGGCGCCCGCAGCGGAGGCGGAAAGGCTGGCGGAATTGCTCGTGCCCTTCGAAGCCCGCATGATGCGCCGGTACGCGGTGAGTGCGCTGGTCAACAAGCCACAAAACGAGGGGCCGGAATGCGCGCTGGAATTGCCGGAAGAAGTCCTGAACCGCGAGACCCAGGCGCGACTCTGGTGAAGCTTCCTTGCGCGCGGCCCTCCAAACTTCCGAGGCCACAAAACAAAACGCCCCAGACTCGGTTTGAGTCTCGGGACGTATGTTGATCAGCCCTCCCCCGAGTGCTGCTCAAGAAGAAGCATACGGCTTGCCGGGGGCGCATAGAATGGCACGTCCGTGTCATGACTCGGCACCGATGGGGAGGGGTGAGGCTAGGTCTCGGTTTGCCATGCCAGGTCAACGTTCCGTGCACGATAGGCCACAGTTCTATTCCTGGGCCGGACCGGCGAGGGCGGTTTTTTCTCGGAGAAACGTGCCGGAGCTTCGGAGGTCGAGAGTGGAAGGCGGAACGAATCGTCGAGTTTGATCGCGACTGCGAAGTCGCCCTGGTCCGTCGGCTGCACCCGCAGGACTTTTCCGCGAGCGTTCAACAGGATACCCGGGTCGGGCATGTGCTCCACGCCAATCGTTATCTCGACCGCAGAGCCCTCAGGAATCTGAAAAGCGCTGGACAGCAGAATGCCACCCAAGCTGATGTTCTTCGATCGAGCGCGCATCTCCTTGCGATGCATCATTCTGACCAGAACCGGCAGATGTAAGGGATAGCGAAAGTCTCGTCGTTCTTGCCGCTGGGGGGAGTCCATCGGTTTTTCTCCAGTGGGGAGAGCATACTTCCCGCTCCGCTTCGGTTGGCAGGTGCCGGAGGTGCAACTAACGGAACGAAGAAGGCCATGGTGTGGGCTGGCAAAGAGCACAGGCAAAGGCCGGATGAGGGCCGGAAAGTGTGCGTCCACCGGAGGTCGAAGCCACTTCAAACGACAAACAAAGGACTTAACCGAGCATGGTCAGCGATGTTTAGTCCACTGCATGAACGAAGTGATTTGAACTGCTTTGTTCCAGTCGTCTTGAGCTCAGATTTCCCTTTCGGCTTCCGCCACGCGCGGCAATGTCACTCTTGCCTGGCAACCCTTTTCAGAACGGTTCAGCAGTTGGATGGACCCTCCGTGAGCTTCCACGATTTGGCGCGACAACGGCAGCCCGATCCCGCTCCCCGTTGGTTTCGTCGTATAGAAAGGGATAAACGCGTTGCTGGGGTTGAGCAGACCTGGCCCGTTGTCTTCGACGGTGAGGACGAATTCCTTCTCCGAGGCCTCCCAACGGATGACCACCAGCGGATCCTCTGCTGGCAAAGCTGCTCCCTCATCATCAGACTGAACTGCAGATTGACCTGTAGACTGGCCGGCCGAGCGCCCTCGTTCAAGCGCGGCCTCGACTGCATTGCGCACCAGGTTGATCAGCATTTGCTCGAGTTGATCGGGATCGACGTTCAACTCAATGCCGGGGCCTGGCGCCACTTGCACCGGCAAGCGGGTCTCTAATCCGGCGACGCGCTCGATGATCGGGGCGATTGAGGTCCTGCGCAATGCCGGCGGCGGCATCTGGGCCAGCTGGCGGTAGGCCTGCAGGAAGCGGTTGAGGTTATCCGCGCGCGTTTCGATGATCGCGAGCCCGCGTCCGAAATCCTGGCGCTGGGCCGCATCCGGCACCGCATTGGCGATCTGAGTGCTCAGGCTTCCTGCAATCGACTTGATCGGCGTTAACGAGTTGTTCAGTTCGTGGCCAAGAACGCGAATCAAGCGCTGCCAGGCACTGCGTTCTTCCTCGCGTAATGCGCGGCTTACGTCGGCAAGAACAATCAGCGAGTGGGGCACTCCCCTCTGTCGAAAGGAACTCCGCCGCACCAGCCAGCGCGCATTCGGAGTCTGGAAGGGCAGCGTGACCAGGGTCTCGCTTTCCGCGGTAAGGCATCCGGCTAATCCGATCTCTTCCGCGGTACGTCCCAGAAGCCTTACGGCAGGCTGTTGCAGCAACCGTTCGCCCGCGGAGTTCACCAGCCGCAGAACCTGGTCAGGGTCAAAGGTGAACAACGGCGCATCGATTTCCTCGACTACGCGTCGCAGCAAAGCGGTCGCCTCAATGGACAGAATCCGCTGGTCCGCCAGCAGGTCGGCCAAGGCATTGACTTCGAGCGAAAGTTCGCCGAGAGCGTCGTTCGCGGCAGCGCCGCGCGCGCGAAAGGAATAATCTTCTTCCCGCAAAGAAGCGATTACATTGGCAAGAGTTTGCATCGGCCGTGTGGTTTGCTCTTGCAGGATCATTGCGAGCAGCCACCACACAAACAGCTCTGCAAACAGCAACGCGCATTTTGATTCCACAGACCAGGATTGCAGCACGATGAAAATGCCGCTGACGATCATCCCCGGCAGGGCAACCAGCAGAGAGAACAGGCTGATGCGGCGTTCGTAAAGGAGGCGAACTCGCTTGCGTGGAGGCTTGCGCACGCCGGGACGAAAACTCCCGCGCGGGCTAGAGGCCATATTTCTCCATCCGGCGGTAAAGAGCGCCGCGGCTCAATCCGAGAGTGTCCGCGGCCTGGCTCACATTGCCCTGAGAGCGTTGCAATGCTTTGCGAATCAGAATCGCTTCCACGGACTCCAGGCTGAGCTCTTCGAGGTTCTGACCCTGCTGGCGGGATATGTCCAGACCGAGGTCGGCTCGCTGGATCTCACTACCTCGGCACATCAGCACCGCGCGCTCGAGCGTGTGCTCCAGTTCGCGCACGTTGCCCGGCCAGGAATACTGCATGAGCAGTTGCAGGGCCGAGGCTTCGAACCCATGAACCACACGCCGGTAGCGCGAAGCATAACGGGTGAGGAAGTGTACGGCGAGAGCGGGAATATCCTCTCGCCGTTCCCGCAGCGCCGGAACATGAATCTCCACCGTGTTCAGGCGAAACAACAAGTCTTCGCGGAATTGTCCGGCGGCGCAGGCTGCTCGCAGGTCCGCGTTAGTAGCGGAGATTACGCGTACATCTACGCGCCGCGTGCGCGACGAACCGACGCGCTCAATCTCGCTGGTCTCCAGTACTCGCAACAGCGTGGCTTGCTGGCGATAGGGGACATTGCCAATCTCGTCCAGGAAGACTGTGCCACCGTCGGCGAGTTCGAACCGCCCGATGCGGTCGGTGCGAGCATCGGTAAACGCGCCCTTCACATGCCCGAAAAGTTCGCTTTCAAATACTCCTTCAGACAACGCACCGGTGTTGACCGCGATCATGGGGCGCGAGGCACGGCGAGAAACCGCGTGGAGCGTCCGAGCCACCACCTCCTTGCCAGTACCGTGCTCTCCCGTGATCAGAATGTTGGCGTCAGAAGGACCAACGCGAGTGATGGCATCCAGCACCGGTTGCATTGGCGCCGCAGCCGCGATGAATTCGGGGCGGCCTTCCACCTGTAACAGTCGATTCTGCGCGGCTAAACGTTCCGCCTGCTGTAAGGCGCGGCGCAACTCGACCTGGGTTTTCAGAATCGTCAGCAGCCGCTGGTTCTCCCAGGGCTTTTGAATAAAGTCGCGCGCCCCGCGTCGCATGGCCTCGACCGCCAGTTCAATGTTTGCCCACGCCGTCATCACGATAACTGGAGTGCTGCTGTCGAGAGAGATGACCTCAGAAAGCAAGTCGAGGCCCTCCCGGCCCGAGGTGGTATCGCGCGTGTAATTCAGGTCGATGAGGAGAGCGTCGTACGAGCCGGTGGCCAGCGCCTCGCGGACCAGCGCCGGAGACTTCACCGTTTCTACGTCGTATCCCTGCGGGCGTAGGAGGAGTTCAAGGGCTTCGAGAACGTGTTGCTGGTCATCGGCGGCCAAGACCCGGGGACGGTCGCTGTTGGCGGAGGTGGCGGGGCGGTCTTCCATTTTGGCCGAAGTTTGCATGAATGGGGTTAGGGGCTTAAAGCCTTCGTTGTTCCGGGGATTGGGTCACTGATCGTGCCGCTGACCGCGTCCTGCAACCGAATGCCATTATGCTCCAGGGTTGTGCCGGTTGCACGATCAAGTTCAACTTTTGCCTTCTCAAACACGGTCATGGCGCTGACCAGGTCCAATTCCGCGAGCGCGAGATCCCGCTGCGCAGAAAGCGTTTGATAACTCGATCCTGCTCCCAGGTCCTGCTCTTTCTGGGTGATCTCGAAGGTCCGTTTGGCAAGGTCGCGCGCCTTGCGCGCTGCCTGGACCCGCGCCCCGGTTTGTTCCAGAGCATATTGCGCGTTGCGAACCTCGATCCGCACTTGCTTTTTCAATTGCTCCATACGCAGTTCGGCCTGCCGGTTCTCGAGTTCCGAGCGGTACTGGTCGGCCTTGGCCACACGGTTTCGAATGGGAATATTCAGGTTCAACCCTACGTAATAATCGGGGGAAGAGCCGTTGAACGCGTTCTGCAGCGCGCCCCCGAAGTTGCCGGGCACCGTGGTGGTGCAGCCTACGCAGAGAGGATTCAGCGGGCCCGCCAGTCCCGAACTGCCCCAGAAACCGACTAACGCAAGCGAGGGCAACAATGCATTGCGCGCCGCCTGTTGGCTGATCCGGCGATTGGCCAGGTCTACATCGGATTCTGCAATCTCTGGCCGGCCGTGCAAAGCCGACGAAATCAGATCCTGAATAGCCGGAACGGCCTCTGCCGCCGTGTCTTGCATTTGGTCCGTCGGAATCACCGGCATCGCTTCCAGCACAGGATCGTCCAGGCTCTTGGTAATCGCATTCTTCATGAGCGTCTCCTGGAACTGGAGACTGGTGCGGGCCACGGTCAGGTCCTGATCGCGCTTGGAGACTTCAGCCTCGGCCCGCAGTACTTCCATCTCAGGAATGCTTTGCAACTGAAGTTGTTTTTTCGCGTTGTCAAAGGTCTGCCGGGCAAACGCAGAGGATTGTTCGTTGACCTGCGTCTGTTCGTAGGCGCCGACCAGATCCCAATAGATGTTCTCAATCTGGGTCACGGTTGCGACGATTTGATCTTTGAAGGCGATGTCGGAAATCTTCTTATCGTTCCTGGCAATGCGGAGATACCGCAGATTGGACCCGAAACCGAATCCTGCGAGCAACTCCTGCTGAACAGTAAAGCGGAACATCGAGTTGTAGGCCGGAGAAAGCAGAATGTCCTTGCTGTTTCCCGTCTGCCGGCTGTCGTTGAATTGAAAGGAAATGCTGGTGCCCGTCGCAAAGGCCTGGCCATAGCTGAGACTGCCTTGGGAAGTGTTCAACTGGAGCGAGGGCACGCCGTAAACCTGCAAGTTGGCCAGAGGCGTGGTCTGATGCTCCACTCCAATCGAAGCGTTGATCGACGGATCATAAGACGCGACCGCAGTCCCTGCGCCCAGCGTCGATTGCACCAAGCCTGACGCACCCGCGCCTGCCCCACCCGCGCCGCTGGTTGTACCGCCCGCGCCGGCACCAGGTGCACCCGTGCCGAAACCTCCCACGCCACCGCCCGGCGTTCCTTGCACTACTCCGGTGTTGACTCCGCGGAAGAATCCGCCTGCCTGTGTCCGCAAGATGTCGGTATCGGCAATCGGCAGGTTGTAGCGGGCGATGGCCAGGTCCAGATTGTTTTCGAGCGCCAGGTCAATGGCATCCTTCAGCGACAGGTAAAGTTTGCCGTCTCGAATGAGGCCGTCGAGGCGCGACGAATTCGCCAACGCCGGCTCAGGAACCTGATCCGGCGAATACGCTGCCAGAGGATTGCGGGACTTTGGCATGTCAAACCGGGCGGCGACGGCGGCTTGCGAGGCAGGTGCGCTTCCTGTTCCACTCGAAGCAGGAACCGTCCCGGTCTGCGCTTGCGTGATCGCTGTCAGGAATCCGTATACGCAGACAATTGAAACTGCCAGCTTTACTGAACCGGGACTCTTCGCGAGCTTACGAATTGCGGATTGAATATTTTGCCAGAGAGTATCCATGCCGTCCTTCCAGTTCCACTCCGAATAGGGACGCGTTATGAGCGCAACTGCGCGCTATTCGTACCGCAACGCCACGATCGGATCCACTTTCGTCGCCCGCCTCGCCGGAATGTAACAGGCCATCAGCGCCGCTGCGATCAACACAAGCGTCACCGCACCGAATGTGACCGGATCTGTTGCCGTCACGCCGAAAAGCAGCGATGACACCGTCTGCGTTAGCGCGAACGATCCCACGATTCCCATCGCCACACCGATTAAGATCGTGCTCATCCCTTGGCCTAGAACCATGCGCAGCACGTCTCCCGAGGTCGCGCCCAGCGCGATGCGCACGCCGAATTCGCGGGTGCGGCGGCTCACCGAATACGCCATCACGCCGAAAACTCCGGCAATCGCCAGCAGCAGCGCGGTGATTCCAAAAAATCCGATCAGGATCACATTGAATTTTCGCGAACCCAGCGACGCGGAATAGACCTGCTGAAATGTCCTGAACTCCGCCGGAACTTCCGGATTGAGGTCGTGCAAAATTCCCCGCGCGGCCGAGGTCACGGAGCGCGTGTCGCCATCGCTCAGCATCGCCACCGTCATCACGGAATGCGGTCGCTGGAACAGATTCACATAGACTGTTGGCCGCGGCGGCTCGTCGACGCCGTATTCGCGCGTATCGCCCACGATTCCTACAATCGTCAGCAAGCGCGGGTCGCCATCCATGTTTCCAAACTCAATGGTGTGTCCGATCGGGTCCTGATTCGGCCAGCGGTCGCGCGCCAGCGACTCGCTGACCACTGCCACATGCGGCGCATTAGCGCCGTCACGCTCGTCGAACATACGTCCCCGGATCAGTGGAATTCCCAGCACCTGGAAATATCCGCCGGTCGCGACACAAAAATCCGCACTGCCGATCCGCTCTTTTTGAGGCACCTCGCGATTGAACAACGCGGCGAAGCCGTCCATTGTTTTGGGAACTTCATTCTGCATCATGAGCAAGAACATGCCGTCGGGCAGTCCGCCGGTCATGGGCAGTGCACTAGCGGCCCCCACGCTTCGCACGCCGGGGATTTGTCTGAGCCGGTCAATCAAGTCTGAAAAGAAAACTCCCTGGGCCGATTTCACCTTCGGATCGTCCACCCAGGGCAGCGCAACGTCCATTGCCAGGATATTGTCCACACGGAATCCTGGATTCACTTCGAGGACTTTCATTAAGCTGCGTCCCAGCAAGCCTGCGCCGATCACCAGCACGAAGGTGACGGCGATCTCCACCGCGACCAGTACTCGTCCAATACGCTGACTTCCTTGCGATCCGGCTTGCCCGCGTCCGCCGTCGGCAAGGCCGTGCCTCAAATCGCCACGCGTGGCTCGCGCAGCGGTAAACGCGCCGAGCCCGCAAGCTACGACCATGCAGAGCAAGAACGCGAAGAGCAGCACTGGCACGCTGACGGAAACGCTGTCGAGCCGCGGCAGGTTTTCCGGAGCCAGAGCCGCCAGTATGCTGACGCCCAGCCGCGCAGCCAGCACCGCGAGAACTCCGCCGATCAGCGAGAGCAAACATGCCTCAGTCAAGAATTGGCGCACCAGGCGGCCGCGCGCTGCCCCCAGCGCCCCGCGAATCGCAAGCTCGCGTTCGCGCACTGACACTTGCGCCAGCAGCAGGTTCGCAACGTTTGCGCACGCTACCAGCAACAGACAACCGACCGCGCCGAGCAAAATCAGCAGCGGCGATCGCACACTGCCTGTAATCGAATTCTGGAGCGGAACTACTGCTCCATCGCGGAGTAAGTAATCGTTTTTCTCGTTCGCCTGGTAGATCCTTCGCGCAATTGCGCTGATGTCTTCGCGTGCCTGATCGACGCTCACGCCGTCTTTCAACCGGCCGACGCAGGAATAATTGTGCGAGGTGCGACTGGGATTCTCGCCCTCCCGATCGGCGGCAAGCCACGCGTCGACGTCATCCGGAAAGCGAAATCCCGCAGGAAGCACGCCGATCACGGAATGAACCACGTTGTTAATCTTC
>Ga0209415_10009932_pt1 | contig 16266 bp, 14 predicted proteins | sample PeaSoiSIISIP2007_FD_187696 | JGI IMG/M metagenome (GOLD analysis project Ga0209415, IMG submission 187696) | Peat soil microbial communities from Weissenstadt, Germany - SII-SIP-2007 (SPAdes) (version 2) | ecosystem: Environmental > Terrestrial > Soil > Wetlands > Peat | place: Germany...
CGATACCTGCGCCAGGCGGCGAAGGAGGAGATCGTGATCACGCGCCACGGTAAGGCGGCCGGTCTTCTCATCGGCTTCGAGTCCGAGGACGATTGGTTCGACTATCGTCTCGAGAACGATCCGCGCTTCCTGAGTCGCATCGCCGCAGCCCGCGCCAGCCTGCGTGCTGGGCGTGGTGTGAGGCTGGAGGATCTTGAAGTGGAGGAAACGGCTAACCCAGCCGCTGCACCGGACCGCGGCGCGAAACGCATTCGACCGAAGCAACGAACGTCGCGTCGTGGCCGCGGCCGGTGAGCGCTACAACGTTCGGCGAACATCATGGGTTCACACAGGGGACAGCGACGTCGGGCACTCGAAGAACCGATCAACGATGCGATCGACCGAGGCGCACGTCCCGAACATCGCCGGAATCCTCAGCCAGATCCTCCAACGCGTTGATCGAGGGCAACCCCTGCTCGCGCCGCAATCCTACGTGCGGCGCTGTTGCGCGGGCCTCCGCTGCGTCACTTGCCGAAGTGCGACAGCGAGTTCACGTCGAAGCGGTTGGCATCGAAGGGCAGCCGGCCTTCGAACCCGGACTTCGGGCTGGACTTGATACCCGCCACCGTGGCGCGGTTTCGCTTGATGTCCTCGGCGCACTGGAAGGCCATGTTCGATCCCTGGTTGTAGTCCACCGTGCCGTCGGGACGGGTGAATGCCTTCGGCCAGAAGGCCATCACCTGCATCGTGTTCAACAGCTCGCCCTGCCAACCGAACTTGCGATTCCACGCACCTTGGAACGTTTCCTTGTCGATGTAGAACTCGAGACGGCCATACAAGTAGTACTTGTCTTTGGGAATGCCGTCGACGATCCAAAAGCGGCGTTTGGCGAGCGCGCCGGTCAGCGGCGCCCAGGCGATACCCTTCCAGTCGGCATCCATATAGCCAAGGAATTTGAGATCCGGCCAATTCCCCTGCCAGCCGCCCTTCGGTAGCCAGACCTGATCGGACTGGCCCTTGATGCTGAGCGGGTCGACGAGCCGCAGCTGGTCGGCCTCTCCTTTCAGGCTCCACGTAAAGTCCTCCGGCTTGCCGTCGAAGAACGGCCCGTCGTCCTGATCCATGTCCGAGCCCAGAAAGCCGTCGGACCGGTTCGCCGGGCTGACGGCGCGCACGCGGCGCAGCGCCGGCACGTAGGCCCACGACATGTCGCGCTTGAGCGGATCGCGGAAGCGCCATGTCAACGCGGCGGTGCCGTTGAGATCGGCCGGCGAGATGACCACCGTCAGCAGCCGCGCGCTGAAGTTGTCGGGATTGGCGGGGCGCTCGCGTTCCGGCACGCCGTCATAGTACTCGAAGCTCGCATCGACGTCGGTGCGCCGCTCGAGCGCATGCGGGCCGATCCAGTTGAGCTGCGACTCCGCGTAGAGCGTCCCGAAATACCAGGTGCGGTAGAAGTAGTTCCACACCACTTTCGCGCCCGCCTTCGGATCCGCGGGGTCGATGATCGGGAACGGGAAGCCGAGGATGTACTGCGGCTGCTTTCCCGATCCCTTCTCGATGATCGTGCCGGTAGGGTCGACGTCCAGTTGGCCGGCGTTCTTCTCGGTTGCAGCGCGAAAATCCACCGGCCAAGCGAACTTGTCGGACGGCCAATCGACGATCGGGTTGGCATACTCGCCGGCTTGATAGTGTTTGAGGATCTCCGGTGGCAACAGGCCTTCGGCCTCTTGCGCGTTGGCTTGATTGAGGACGTCACCGGGCTTGAGGCCGGCACCCGAGGCGGATTCCTGTGCCCACGCCGGCTGGGCGAGGGCCAGCGCCAGCGCCGCCACCGCCAAGAGCTGCACGCTGCCTGATCTTGTACTCATCGTCCGCTCCTTTCGCCCGAAGAGCCGCTTGTCCGCAACGAACGAGCCTAACCATCCCGATGCATTCGATCGGTGGTGCGTCCGTCGACATCGCGAGCCCGCTGCAACGCCATTCTTGCCCCGCTTGGGTACCCGGAGTCAAACTTTGCACAGGTGAAGAAACGCCTCTGCGCCCGCCCGCTTGACTCACGGCTGGTTCAAGGCAAAGGTTTCAGCGTGCAATGCGCCCAATGTGACACCGAGCTGATCGCGGGTAAGCGGTTCTGCCACGCCTGCGGGGCGCCGGTCACGCTGACGTGCGCGAGCTGCGGCGCCACCATCGATCCGACGTTCCGTTTCTGTCCGGACTGCGGGGCCCGCGTCGGGGTCGAGGCGCCGCGCACTCCGGATGTCCAATCCGTGCCGCTCGCCGACGCAGCGCCGCCGGCGGCCAATGCCCGTTTGGCCGAGTTGGCACGGCACATCCCGGAAGGCCTGGCGGAGAAGATTCGCGCCAGCACCGGGGCGATCAGCGGCGAACGCAAGCTGGTGACGGTGCTGTTCTGCGATCTGGTCGGCTCCACGGCGATCGCCGAACGCCTCGATCCGGAGGAATATCACGACCTGCTCGAGCAGTACCTGGAGCTGGCGTTCCGCGAGATCTATCGCTTCGAAGGCATCGTCAACCAGCTTGCCGGCGACGGCATGATGGCGCTCTTCGGCGCGCCGATCGCACACGAGGATGCTCCGGAACGCGCCCTGCGTGCGGCGTTGGCGATCCGCGCGGCGCTCGAGGAATTCAACCGCCAACAACCGAACAATCATGGGTTGCAATTGCGCGCCCGCGTCGGCATTCACACGGGGCCCGTTGTGGTCGGCACAATGGGCAACGACTTGAAGATGGATTACACCGCGATCGGTGACACCACCAACCTGGCGGCGCGCCTCGAATCGCTGGCGACGCCGGGGACGATTCTGGTGAGCGAAGCGACCTACCGCTTGGTGCGCGGCCTGTTTCAGATGCGTACCGTCGGGCCACTCGAAGTGAAGGGCAAGAGCGAGCCGATCACGGCCTACGAGGTGATCGAGCTGAGCGCCAGCACGACGCCGATGGAGATCGCCGCCGAGCGGGGCCTGACCCCGCTCGTCGGTCGGAGCGAACAGCTATCGCAGCTCCAAGCGTGTTTCGATCGCCTCGGCGGCGGCCTTGCGCAGGTCGTCGCCGTCGTCGGACAAGCGGGCAGCGGCAAGTCGCGGCTGTTGTACGAGTTCAAACAACAGCGACACGACGATGCCCCCATCTTCTTTGAGGCGCGGTGCTCATCGTTGTCCCAGATGCAGCCCTACGCGCCCTGGATGAACATGCTGCGGCAGTACTTCGAGTTGACGCCAGGTGAGCCACCCGGCTGCGCCTGCGAAAAGGTTGCTCGCAAGATGCAGCGCTGGGACGCGCAGCACGAGCCGCTCTATCCGTACCTGTGCCGGGTGCTGTCGGTGCCCGTGGAGGGACTAGACGACGTCTCGGCCGACGAGATGAAACGTGAAACCTTCATGGCCGTCGCGCACGTCGTCGTCGATGCCAGCGAACGGGCTCCGGTCGTGATGATCATCGAAGATCTGCAATGGATCGACGATTCGTCGCGCGAGATGTTGGCGCTGGCGGTGGCCGAGCTGCGCAATCACCGCGTGATGCTGATCGCCAGCCACCGGCCCGACTACCAGCCCGCCTGGCAGACGGGCGCCGCGTTTACGCAGCTCAACCTGCATCCGCTGAGCGACGCAGACACGATCGCCATCATCCACGCCGTCGCCGGGGCGTCATTGCCCACCGAGCTGGAGCAGCGCATTTTGTTGAAGGCCGAAGGCAACCCATTCGTCACCGAGGAGATCACGCGCGCACTGGTAGAAGAAGGCCATCTGGTGCGCAGCAACGGCGACTTGAAGCTGACGCGTCCGGCCGCCGAGATCCGCATGCCGGATACCGTGCAGGAGCTGGTCGGCGCGCGCCTCGACCGGCTGGGCGGGCCCGCCAAGCGCGTCGTGCAAGTCGCCGCCGTTTTGGGCCGTCAGTTCCACCGCGACCAGTTGGCGCAACTGCTCGCCGGGGAGGGTATCAACGTGCCGGCGATCCTCGACGAGCTGGAACGCCGCGGCGTCATCCACCGCAAGAACTTGCTGTCGAAGGACGAGTTCCGCTTCGGGGAGAGTCTGACGCAGGAGGTGGCATACGAGACCCTGCTGTTGCGGGAACGCCGGCAGCTGCACGAGCGCATCGGTCTGCTCCTCGAGACGCACGCCGGCGAGAGCGGCGGTGAGCAGGCGGCTCTGCTGGCGCATCACTTCGCGCGCAGCGAAAACCGGCGCAAGGCCATCGAATCGTTGGTACACGCCGCGCGCGCCGCCGAACAGTTGCCGTCATTCGGCGCCGCCGTCGGCTTCTATCGGCAGGCATGGGAGCTTGCGGACGCGGCGCTCGACGCGCCGGAAGTCGACGACCAGCTGCGCCGCTGGGCGTTGGACGCCGCGGCCGGCCTCTGCCGGGTCATCGTGCTGTACGACTCGCCGGACTTGGGCGACTTCGAGCGCGCCGCCCTGCGGGGGCGCGAGCTGGCCGCGGCGCTGGGGGATGCGGGAACACTCGCTGGGTTGTTCACGTTCCAAGGCATGATGATGTCGGACGACCGCGAGCGCTTCACGCAAGGACTGGCGCTGATCGAAGAGGGCCTGGCGGTGGCGCGCAACGCCGGGTTGGAAGTCTCCGCCATCAGCATCACCCGTGCTTTGGCGTGGAGCTACATGCTTGACGGGCGCTTCGAGCTGATGCAGCGGACCTTCGATTGGCTGATCAGCGAGCTGGAGGAACGCGAGCGCAGCGGCCGTCCGTCGGACATCTACATCAGCGCGCGCTGGATGCGCGAGACGGCACGCTATTTCACCGACGACCTCGAGGCGATTCTGCCGGGCCTGGTGGAGACCTACGACCTGGCGGTGCGCGCCCCGAATCGCACCGCGCAGAGCATCACCGCCGCCACGCGTGCGTTGATTCACATCGTGCGCGGCGAATACGGCGAAGCGCAGCAGTGGGCCCAACGCAGCCTCGAAGTCGCGCAAGCGATCGGCAACGTCGGGGCGCTGCGAACGGCGACGGTGCTGCTATTGGTGACGCGTGTGGAGCAGGGGGAAACGGCCAGCGTTGCGCGCGACGCAGAAATCATCGAAGAGGGGCTTTCCTTCGGCGGCAACTTGCTGCTCTATGTCGGCCTGATTACGGAGACGTTCGTGGCGCTCGGCGAGCTCGAACGTGCCGAGCGCTTCGCGCGTCTGGCGCACGCGCGCGCCGCCGGGCGGCTGCGCGAGATGCTGACCGCCGTGGCACTGGGCGACGTCATGCTGCGGCTCGGACCGAGCCGATGGGAGGAAGCGCAGCACTGGTACGAGAAGGGAATCGACCTGGCGGAGGTGCTCGGTGTTCGTGCGGCGCTGGCGCAGGCGTTGCTCGGCGCGGGCGAGCTCGCGGCCGCCCGCGGAGATCGGGACACCGGCGTCCGTCACTTGCAGCACGCGCTGGCCCTGTTCCGCGACCTAGAATTGGGCCGCTATCAAGCGCGGGCGGAACGGTTGCTGGCGGCTGCCCAAGCTGGTGTGGAACAGGACCCCAGGCCGTCGGCGTGATTGATCGCTGGTTTGGTGACAAGTGGGGAGGTGCGTATGGTGATTGTGCTGTTTCGGTCACGCCTGCGGGTCGAGGCCGGTGAGGAGTACCACCGCACCGCGCAACGGATGCTCGAGTTGGCGCAGTCGATGCCCGGGTTCGTTTCGTTCAAGACGTTCGCCGCAGATGATGACGAGCGCGTCTCGATTGCCGAGTTCGAATCCGAAGAGGCCGTGCGCGCGTGGTACGCCCATCCCGAGCATCTCAAGGCGCAGCAACGCGGACGCGAACTGTTCTACGACGAGTACAAGATCCAGGTATGCACCGTCGGGCGCGCCTACGGCTTTGCGCGCGAGGAGTCATGACCTGTCGGGGCGGGTGCCACTGCGGCCGCGTGGCCTTCGAAGTGGAGGGCAGGTGCGAGCGCGTCTCGGAGTGTAACTGCTCGATCTGCACGAAGAAGGCGTACCTCCACTGGATCGTGCCGCGCGAAAGCTTCCGCCTGTTGACGCCCGAAGACAACCTCGCGACGTACACGTTCAACACCGGCGTCGCTCAGCATCACTTCTGCCGGGTGTGCGGTGTGGCGTCGTTCTACATCCCACGATCAGACCCGGATAAAGTCGACGTGAACGCCCGCTGCCTGGAGGGTATCGACGTCTCGACCCTGCGGATCGAACGATTCGACGGACAGAACTGGGAAGCGGCGTACCGCCGCGAGCGCGGCGCGCGCCGGTAGGGCGCGGCGGCGCTCACTTGCACCCGGCGTCGAAGTTCGTCGCGCCCACCCAGAACGTGTCGCCGGGGCAATCGTCGGGTCTGGGCGGCAGCGGAGCGGGCAGGGCGCGGTCAACCGGCGGCAACGCGCGCACGTAGGCAAGTAGCGCGTGCTGGTCCTCCACCGCGTAGTTCGAGAGGTGATCCCAGATCATTGCCTGCCAGTGCAGCGCGCGGCCGTCGCGGCTGACGCCGCTGGTCATCGCACGCAGGACGGCCGCGTCCGACCAATCGGCAAGCGCGGTCGGATGGGCGGTGAGGTTGCGCGCCCACGTCGTGCCGAGGACCTGCCAGTTCACCTTGCCGCCGCCGGCGCCATCGCCGTTGTGGCAGTACGGACATGAGGCGATGCCGTACAGATAGCGGCCGCGCTGCAGCAACGCCGCCTGGTGCGGCGGCAGTCCGTCCGTCTTGACGTTCGGGATCGTCGACGCGAATGCGTTGATCACCGTCTGCGACGGCAGCTGATCAATGGCCGGGTAACGATAGACCATGACGCCGGCGATGAACGCGACGATTAGGACGCCCGAAACGATCGTCGTCAGTCCGCGGCTGCGCGGGCGTTCTGCATTGCTGCGGCGCGCCAAGCTGAACAAGACGAACAGGATGCCACCAGTCCCCAGGACGATGAGCTGCGCCCAGATCAGCAGGCTCTGCGGCAGATCGCGCCGCAGGGTGGTCGGTCGCTCGTAGCCGAAGTTGCCGGCGGAGTAGGCGAGCCGGTCCGGCACCAGCACCGGCCAGCTGTACGTCAGCTTGCGTGCCACCGTTTCGACAAACCCGAAGTGAAGCGGCAGCGGGATCTGATTGTGCACCGCCGGCAGCGTCTTGAGATAGCTGGCGACCGCCGTGGCGTCGTCGTCGGTCAGCGCGCCGAGCACCATCCAAGGCATGCCCCAGTAGTTCAACCGGCGTTCCGGCGTGTGGCCGGTGCGGATCGCCGTCGCGATCTGTTCGATCGTCCACTTGCCGAGCCCGGTGTCGGGATCGGACGTCAAGTTGCGCGTGAAGTAAATGCCGTGCGCGCCGGCCTCCACCTTCATGCCGCCGGCGAGGTAGTGCGTGTCGGCGAGATAGATGCCGTCCGCGTCAACCGGGGTGTGGCACAGGCCGCACATCTCGGCGTGCACGAGATATTCGCCGCGACGAACCGGGTCGGAGGATTGTCCTGGTCCGTCGAGGCTCCCGCCCGCGTCCCACGGCGGTGTGCGCGCGAGCGAGCGGAGGTACGCAACGACGGCGCCAATGTCCTGCGGTTCGGCCACCTCCGTGTAGCTCGGCATCGGCGTGCCGTGGATGCCGTACGCGATCCTTACGTACAGCGCCTCGGGGCTGGCGCCGCCGCGGAACGTCCACGGCGCCGTCAGATCGCGCGGCGGATCGGGTTGGTTCCAGGCGTCCTTCAAATCCTTGGCCGATGGACCATCGCCCCGTCCGTTTTGACCATGGCAGGACGGGCAGCCGAGGTCGCCGTATAGTTGTTGTCCATGCTCGGCTGAACCGGCCGCGACACGCGCGGGCGGCGCGGCGAGCGACGCTTCAGAAGGCGACCAGGCCTTGAGCGGACCGAAGGCGCGCACGTAGTCAGCGACCGCATCGATTTCGGCGTTCGGCAGCAGATCGCCCCATGCCGGCATCGAGCTGCCGGGCATCCCGCCCTTGATGGTGGCACGGACGTCGTCGAGCGTCGGCGGTTCATTCTCCGGCGTCGACTTCAGCTTGAAGATACCCCTGGTGAAATCGCGTGGACGTGGACGCAGTGACGGCGCCGCCGGGCCGTTGCCGCGACCGTCGGGCCCGTGGCAGACGGCGCAGTGCTGCGCATAGACGCGCTGCCCCGCTGGCGCGTCGGGCTTCAGGTCCGAGCCGGGCGGCCAGACGATTGCCCGCGCATAGCTGGGATCGGGAGACCACACGCGAGTCGGCGTCGCGGCACCGATGCGCGCGTAGAGCGATCGGCCCGCGTCGAGCAGCAGCAGGAGGGAAACGGTCACGACAACGATGCGGCGAGGCGCGGTCACGGCCGTAAGCTACAAGCTCAAGGCCAAAAGCTCAAAGCCAAGAGATCAAATCATCCGTTGCGTTGCGGATCGAAGCACGCCACAGTGCGCGCCGAGGAGGGTGCATGAAACGCTTGTGGAGATGCTGGCGGCTCGGTTTTTCCGTCGTGCTGGTCCTCCAGCCGGCGCTGGCGAGCGCCGACACGATCGACTGGGGGCGCGCGGCCGACGAGGCGCTGGAGCATTTGCGCGCGTATATTGGCGTCAATACCACCAATCCGCCGGGCAACGAGACGCCGGCGGCGGAGCTGCTGCGCGGGTGGCTGGCCGCCGAGGGCATCGAGGTGCGTCTGTACGATGCGATGAACAATCCCGACCGTCAGGCGTTGGTGGCGCGCCTGCCCGGCAGCAGCGGACGGACGATCGTGTTGATGAGCCACTCGGACGTGGTTCCCGCCGTCGCCGATGAATGGACGCATCCGCCGTTTGCCGCCGACATCGCCGACGGGGTGCTCTACGGGCGCGGCGCGTTGGACACCAAAGACCTCGGCGTCCTCGAGCTCATGACCCTCGTCTTGCTGCATCGACAGGGACTGACGCCGCGCGATGAGTTGCTGCTGCTCATCGAGCCCGACGAGGAGGACAAGGGCCAAGGGGTGCAGGGCATGCTGGCGAAGTATCCCGACCTGTTTCGCAACGTGCGACTGGTGCTGAACGAGGGCGGCTCCGGCACGCGCGGCGTGATCGCGCCGGACCAGACGGTGTTCTTCGTGCAGACGGCGGAGAAGGGCGCGGTGTGGATGAAGCTGACGGCGCACGGCGACACCGGCCACGGCTCCGTGCCGCTGCGCAACAACGCCGTGGCGACGATGGCGCGGGCGCTCGACAAGATCGCCGCGTACGAGACGCCGCTGCGGCCGCCCAAGGCGGTGGTCGCGCTCTTCAAGACGCTGGCTGCGCAGCAGCCGTTTCCCAACTCGTTCGTCATGCGGCACGTCGATAGTCCGATCGTCCAGAAGGTGTTTCGCAAGCAGCTCACGGAGCGTCCGATGATCAACGCACTCTTGCGCACGACGATCTCGCTCACGGGCGTGCACGGCGGCTACAAGACCAACGTGATTCCGGCGCAGGTCGAAGCGACGCTCGACTGCCGGGTCACGGTGGGCGATAGCGGTGCGGCGTTGAAGCAGGCGCTCGAACGGGTGGTGGACGATCCGCGCGTGACCATCGAGCTGATGAGCGACGGGACGCCCAACGAGTCGCCGGTGGACGAAGCGCTGATGGCAATCGTCCAGGAGATCACGAGCCGTCACGTGCCCGGCAGTCTGGTGGCACCGCTGATGACGAGCGGCGTCACCGACTCGGCGTACTTTCGGCGGCGCGGCATTCCCGCGTACGGCTTCGGGCCGGTGGTCATCACCGAGGCCGAGCTCGCGACTATGCACGGCAAGGACGAGCGCGTCGAAGTGGAGCAGTTCCGCGCCGCGTTGCAGATCTACTACGAAGTGATCGCCAAGCTCAGCGGCGCAGCGCCGTGACGGCCGACCGTAGGGGCGATCCTCGTGATCGCCCTCCGCGGCGCTGCGAGGCAACGCGAAACAGGGCGAATACGAGATTCGCCCCTACAAAGCGCGATCCGAATGGTACCGTTTCGCAGTGGGCTACCGACTCACGCCGAGATGGGCTGCGGCGCCGCCGACTTGCGGGCCTCGTGCTTCGAGCGTGCACCGGTGGAGGCTTGAAGTTTCGTGCTCGGCGCCACGCGCTCCAAACCCGTGGCCGCCCAGAGCTCTTCGAAGGATTGATGCAGCGCGGCCGCAAGCTTCCACACGTCCGGCACGCGCTTGGCGTCGGCGTTGAGACCGATGGTCAGCTGGTCCGCATAGCTCATGATCGCGAAACCCAGGCCGATGCCGGCGGCGAGCGGCACGAGCGGGACCATCAGTCGCACCGGCTCGCCGAGCATGTAGCGCGTCTCGCGCGGACCCGGGACGTTGGTGCAGATGGTGTTGACCGGCGAGACGGCGGCTTGCAAGCGCGCCAGCGGCTTTTGCAACGGCGGTGGCAGCAGGTCGGTCAACGCGACGACGCGCTCCATCTGCCCCGCTTGCCCGCCGTTCTTCAACAGGTCCATGGCCCCTGACACCTGACGCAGCCGTTCCACGGGATCGGTGATGCCGATCGGCAGCGGTGCCACCATCATCGACACGCGGTTGCCGAGCTTGAGATGCTCGTGTGCGCCGCGCACGTTGACCGGCACCATCGCCTTCAGCTCGGTGCGGTCGACGCCCACGCCGTGATCGCGCAAGTACGTACGCAGGCCGCCGGAGATGACCGCCAACACGACGTCGTTCACGGTGCCGCCGAGGCGGTTCTTGACGGCCTTCACCTCGTTGAGTGACAGCGGCGCCCAGGCCAAGGCGCGCCCTTTGCCGATCGGGCCGTTGAACGGTGTCGGCGGCGCGCCGGTCAGCAGGGTGCGCGCCAGCGTGCTGACGGCGTCCAGCGTCGCGCGCGCTTCGTGCAGCGCGTTGGCGGGCTTCAGCAGGGCGCGCGCGACGTCGCGCCCGATTTCGAGCTGCGTGCGCACGGTATCGATCAAGCCGAGAGCGGCGTGCGTCAGCGGGCTCGGGAGCGCTGCCGCCCTTTTTCCTGACAGAGTCTCCGCCGGCGGCTGGATGGCAGCGGGCTTCGGGGTTGGATCCATGAGCAGGTTGATGAGCTGGACGCCGCTGGCCCCGTCGATCATGCAATGGTGCGTCTTGGAGAGCACGGCGCAGCCGCTGCCGTATCCTTCGATCAGATGCATGTCCCACAGCGGCCGCGCGCGGTCCAACGGTTGCGCAAACAGCTCGGCGCACAGCGCGGCGAGCGTCGCGTCACCGGCGTCACCCTTCAGGCGGTGGCGCACGATGTGATGGCGAATATCGAAAGCGGGATCGGCTTCCCAGGTGGGATGCGCCAGGTTGAGTGGGACCATGAGCGCGCGCTGCGTGTAGCGCGGGATCAAGTGCAGGCGGTCGTGGACGTAGCGCAGCAGCCGCTCGTAGTTCAGCGGATGCGCAAAGGTGTAGAGGCCGCCGACGTGCAGCAGCGCGTTCGGCTGCTCGAGATACAGGAAGCTCGCGTCCAGCGAGGTCATCCGCCGGTTGAGCACGGGGAGCTCGGTCATGTCGATCCACCTCCGCCTGGCCACCGGACCACGACGTCAGCTCTCGAGCACAAAGGTCACCAGCAGGGTGGCGCGGTACTCGACGATCTTGCCCTTTTGAATGGCGGCGTTCTCCTTGACGACCTCGAGCCCGGTGATGCCGCGCAGCGTCTTGTTGGCGCGCTCCAGGGCGTTACGGACCGCGTCTTCCCAGCTGTGCGGCGATGCGCCGATGATTTGTGTCTGTCGGGCGACGGCCATGGCGATTCCTCCTATTCGAGCACGAAGACGATTTTCATGTCGACCCGGTATTCGACGATCTTGCCGCTCTCGACCTTGACACGCTTGCTCAGCACCTCCAGGCCGGTAATGCCGCGCAGCGTCTTGGCGGCGCGTTTGATGCCTTCGAGCACCGCTTCTTGGAACCCTTCGGGAGACGACGCCCGAATCTCGGTGACGCGTGCAACAGCCATCGAAGCCTCCTGCCGGCAGCGGCCGGCGCGTTCGCGAAGCGCGGCCAGAACGCGTCCCTTCTATCAGACCGTGGGTAAGGTTCCAAGACAGAGCGCTGGGCCGGCTCGCCACGCGGGGGCGGACGTGCAGGGGTTGCTCGCCGACCTTGACGGGGTCTCACGGATCATGGCATTGCTGCTCTGCGGTGCAGGGTCGCGCGCGGCTGATGCGCACGCCGTTCGGTAGTCGGGAGATGTCGATGATCGAAAACCCACGCACGGGTGAGCAGATCAAGTTCAAGGTCCGCACACCGGAACTGCTGGTGATCGATACGGTCTGGACACGGCCTGGGCATCGCGCCGCGGAGCACGTTCACCCCGAGATGGAGGAGTGTTTCGAGGTGATCGAGGGGCGCGCGGCGTTTCGCATCGCCGGCGAGGAGAGAGTCGCCTCCGCCGGTGAGGTGGTGGTCGTTTCTCCAGGCACACCCCACTTGGCCTGGAACCCGACCGATGGCCCGGTACGGCTCAGGATCACGATGCGGCCGGCGCTGCGGTGGGCGGAGTTCACGGAACGGCTGTTCGGTGGAGAGAGCCCAGCCAACTTGCTGAGCGAATTCTCCCGTGAGGTTGCCTTGCCAGCGACGGTACGCGAACGCTCAACGAGAGACCGATGAGATTGCCGCCGACGGGCCAGACGCTGTAGAACGGCGGCATGCAACCACTGATCATTGAAGCAGCGATCAACGGCGCGACGCCGCAGGCGATGAACCCGCATGTGCCGCGCTCGGTCCCCGAGATCGTTGCCTGCGCGTGCGCTTGCATCGAGGCGGGTGCCGCGATCGTGCACCACCACAACGACGATAGCCTGCTGGAGGGACGGCATAACAGCATGCCGTATCGCGAGGCGTGGACGACTATCTACGAGCGTCATCCCGACGCGCTGCTCTACCCGACGATGGGTGGCGGCGGATCACACACGCACATCCGCGAGCGCTACGCGCACGTCGAGGAGCTCGCCGATGCCGGCCTGCTGCGCATGGCGCTGATCGATCCAGGCTCGGTGAGCCTCGGCCCGGTCGGCGCCGACGGCCTGCCGGCGGCGATCGATCTGGTGTATCAGAACACCTTCGCCGACGTGCGCTACATGACCAACGTCTGCACCGCCCGCGGCCTCGCGGCCCACGTCTCGATCTTCGAGCCGGGCTTCCTGCGCGTGGCGTTGGCGTATCACGCCGCCGGCCGCCTCCCTGCCGCGAAGATCCAGCTCTACTTCGGCGGCCCGAGCCTGCCGTTCGGCCTGCCGCCGAACGCCGCCGGGCTTGACGCGTATCTGGCGATGCTCGAAGGCAGCGGCTTGCCCTGGATGGTCGGCGTGCTCGGCGGTGACGTGAGCGCGACGCTCGCCGCGTTGGCCATCGAGCGCGGCGGGCACGTACGCGTCGGCTTGGAAGACTATGCCGGCCCGCGCCAACCCACCAACGAAACGTTGGTCGCCGAGATCGCGCGGCTGGCGCGCAACTGCGGCCGCCCGATTGCGACGCCGGCGCAAGCGGCCGAGATGCTGCGGCTGCCGCGCCGATGAATTGGCGCGGCTCGCGCCGCGGCTGCGCTGTAGACACCGCACGCAGGAGGCAGACGAATGGGAAAACTCGACGGCAAGGTCGCGGTGGTCACCGGCGCGGCATTTGGAAACGGACGCGGTATCGCGCTGCGCTTCGCCGACGAGGGCGCGGACGTCGTCATCGCCGACATCGACGCGGCACGCATGGACGAGACGGCCCGCATGGTGTGCGCGCGCGGGCGGCGCGCGCTGGTGCAACGTTGCGACGTCTCGAAGAAGGCCGAGATCGATCAACTGATCGCCGCGGCGGCGCGCGAGCTCGGGCATGTCGACATCGCGGTGGCGAATGCCGGCGTCTTCGAATCCGACACCGATTGCCTGCGTATGACCGAAGCACAGTGGGATCACACGATCGGCGTCAACCTCAAGGGCGTGTTCTTCACGCTGCAGGCCGCGGCGAACCAGATGATCGCCCAGGGTCGCGGCGGCCGGCTCATCGCGCTGGCCAGCATCATGGCGGAGTGGGGCAGCGCCGCGGCGCCCGCGTACAGCGCCAGCAAGGGCGGCGTCAAGCAGCTGGTGAAATCATTCGCCATCGCCTGCGGTCGGTACGGCATCACCTGCAACGCCATCGGCCCCGGCTTCATCGAGACCGGGATGACCCAAACGATCACCGATAACCCCGTGATGGCCGGCTCCTTGATCGATCGCACCCCGGCCGGCCGCATCGGACAACCGAACGACGTCGCCAATGTCGCGGCCTTCCTTGCCGCGGATGAGTCGAGCTTCGTCACCGGAACGATTCTCTTTCCAGACGGCGGCATCACCGCCGGCTTGTACAGCGCCGCGGCTGCGCAGGCGCAACGCTAGAGGCGTTGAGGCGCTTTGCACATGCGCGCGCAGCGGGCGCACTTCGATACGCCGCCGAATGAGGGCGGCTACTCAGTGCGAGCAGCTGGCCACGTGTTGTCAAAGCACTTTGCCGCTCACCCTGTAGGTCCCATCTTCCCAGGGACCGTATCGAAGGGTGCCCGTCGGTAGCCGGACCTTTTGTGCACAGCCGCGTTGATGCCGCGCCGGCGTGGCCTCGGGCATCGCCGAACGATTTAACCAAACGTTCGTCGACCGCATCTTAGGCTCGCAATAGAGGTGTGCGGCCCGGATGGCGCGACAAGCGATCGAGTCCGGCTGGGGCGTCCAGCGCCGGCGAGGCGCCGCGCTGGTGTGCGCGGCATGCGTCTTCGGCGCCGCCCAGGCCTATGCCCAGGTGAGCGTGGTCACCTATCACGACGACAAGGTGCTGCGCTTGTCGCAGGTGAGCGTCATCGAGAATCAGCGTTCTGCGCTTCTGCTCGCTGCCGGTGTCGTGCACGTCGGGGCGGAGCGGCGTCTGGCGGTGTTCGGGCTCGACGACGTGTCAGCGTGTCCCGGCGGCGCTAGATCGTGCCAAGTTGTGTTGCCGTCACCCACGACGACGCCAACGCCGAGTCCCGTGAACGCCGACCCGGGCGGCGCGCCCTCGAGTGACCGGATAAGCGCTGCGGCCGAAGCGGGCAGCGGCTGCGCCATCGGGGCGGCGGATCGCGCGGGGTCGACTCGCGTGGCAGGCATCTGGTTGCTCGTGCTCATGCAGGCGCGACGCCGCTTGCGCGTCGCGCTTCGGAAGGGCGGATTGACGATGTGGTGAAACTATGATTTCACGATGACGTCGATCGCGTCGAGGCGGATTTTCAAGGAGGGGGTATGTGTACGCGGATTTTCGTGGTCGTATTCGTCGCGGCTTTAGTGTGGACGGAAACATCCGCCCCCGTCGGTGCGCAGGTTGCGTGTCAGAGCTTCAATGCGTGTATGACCGACGCGATCTGCCAGAACGGCCTGTGCACGGGCGGCGTGGCGGTTGCGAGCGGGACCCCGTGCGACACCGGCAATCTATGCATGACGGGCGGTACGTGTTTCAGTGTTCCAGAGGCAAACATAAGTTTCTGCATGGGCACGCCGGTGGAGGACGGAATGTCTTGCACGCTGCTCCCCAACTGTTTCACCCAAGGCCAGTGTTCCCAGGGTGAATGCATGGGCTCGACGGAGATCACCTGCCCTGGCACCGATCCTTGCAACCCGGCCTTCTGCAATCCCGAGAATGGACAGTGCATCCAAGTTCCGAAGTGTCCGACCTCCGAGTGCGTGACGAGCAACTTTTGCGATGGAAGCGGTATGTGCCATCCAACTCCTGCGCCGAATGGCACGAGCTGCAACGACTTCAACGACTGCACCGGCAACGATCAGTGTCTGAATGGCGAATGCATGGGATCGCCGATCGAGAAGATCACGCCGGGTGGAGCCACCGCTACGCCTTCGCGCACGCAGACCGCGACACCGGTAGCGCCGACTGCGACACCAACTCAAGCCGCATCGGCCACTCCGACCGTGCCGCCGACCGATACGCCCACGATCGCTCCCTCAGTCACGCCGACGGTGCTGCCGACCGGCACACCCACTCCAGTGCCGTCCACACCGACTCAGGTGGCGTCGGCCACGTCGAGCGCGCCGCCGACCGATACGCCCACGATCGCCCCCTCAGTCACGCCGACCGTGCTACCGACCAACACGCCCACTACAGTGCCGGCCACACCGACTCAGGCGGCGTCGGCCACGTCGAGCGCGCCGCCGACCGATACGCCCACTACAGTGTCGGCCACACCGACTCAGGCGCCGACGGATACGCCGACGCTCGCCCCGACGGAAGTTGCCACCGAGACGCCAACGGTCTTATTGACTGTTGCATAAGTAATAGAAAAGTGGCGGTGACTATGCTAGCCTGGGGGCATGAGACCACATGGGAGC
>Ga0209415_10009933_pt1 | contig 16266 bp, 18 predicted proteins | sample PeaSoiSIISIP2007_FD_187696 | JGI IMG/M metagenome (GOLD analysis project Ga0209415, IMG submission 187696) | Peat soil microbial communities from Weissenstadt, Germany - SII-SIP-2007 (SPAdes) (version 2) | ecosystem: Environmental > Terrestrial > Soil > Wetlands > Peat | place: Germany...
CCCCGGTCAAGGCGACCCGGGCAGCCGCGGACGAGCCCAGCGCCGCCGAGCCGGCGGCCCAGATCCCGAGAACCCAACAAGAACGGGCCTTTAAGCGCATAACCGAGCCATCCACAGAGTCCGCCTGCCGGCGCCTTGCAACCCCCAGGAATGTTTCTATCCGGCCCCGCTTGCGGCCAGAGGGCCCCCCGCGCAATGTTTCCGACTGCCCTCAGTCCGGGATCAGGCCCTCGCCGTGGAACTCCCGGGCGGCCTCCTCGAGGCTGAGGTCCGGGGGCGGCAGGATCAGGTCTGAGCCGAACAGCTCGTCCTCGCCGACGGGCTCCCCCGCGGAGCGCACGAAGGTGAGCAGCGCGTCGTAGGCGGAGCGATATCCCGCCTCGTCCCCCGCATCGACGGCGGAGACGACGGCGTTGTCGAGCTGATGGAGCTCGCCGTTGGTCTGGTCGAGCCGGTACTGGCCCTCCCCCGAGACCCGGACGATCATGCCGACTGGCCCTCGGCGGGCTGCGCCGGCGGCTGCTCCGTGGTGGGCGCCCCGGGAGCACCTGCAGGAAGCTCACTCGGAGGAGCGCCACCACCGCCCGAGCCGAGTTCTGCCTTCATCTTCGCCAGGTCGTCGTCGACGGCCGAGGAGGAGGACAGCTCCTTGAGCTGCTTGTCGATGTCGTCTTCGCCCGGCCCCAGCGCGGTGACGTCGTCGAAGGCCCCGGCGGTTTCGAGCTCCTGCACGGCATCCGCGCGGGCCTTCATGTTTTCGGTCTTGTCGACCGCCCGCTGCATGGCGAGGCCGACGTCGGCCATCTCCTCGCCCACTCCGGTTGCCGCCTCGGAGATGCGCACCTGGGCTTCGGCGGCTGAGTACTGCGCCTTGATGACCTCCTTCTTGGTGCGGAAGGCCTCGATCTTGGCGCGCAGCTTCTGCTCGGAGTCGGTCAGCTTCTGCTGCTGGGCTTCGAGTTCTGTGACCTGCGTGTCGAGCGACTGCAGCTCGGTCTGGGCGACGTTCTTGCGCTCCAGCGCCATCCGCGCGAGGTCCTCCTTGCCGCCGGCGAGCGCCTGGCGGGCCTGGGTGTCGAGCTTGACCAGCTGCTGCTGCAGCGTCGACTCCTGCATCTGCAGGCGCTTCTTGGCGGTGACGACGTCGGCGATGCCCTTCTTCACGTTCTGCAGCTGCTCGAGCTGCTTCTCGTAGCTGTAGTCGAGCGTCTCGGCGGGGTCTTCGGCCCGGTCCAGGAGCTTGGACACCTTGGCCTTCACGACTGTTGACATGCGCCCGGTCAAACCGGCCATCCTGGTCCTCCTATTGAACTGTGGGAGGCCAAGCGTAGCTGACTTGCGGCGGCAGGCTCGCCGTCCCTGGTGCGCGGCAGGCCATCCCGCGCTGGAGCGAGGGACCGCCCGATCGCAGGCGGAGCTACAGCCCGACCGGGTGGCGCACTTTGAAGCCGCCGTTGGCCGGGCGCAGCGGGCGCCAGCGCGGACCCTGCTGGTTGGAGGGGTCATCGGCGGCCGAGGTGTCCAGGCGCAGCCCCGCGACCGTCATGTAGGCGTGGCCGGGGTTCGTGAAGACGGTGACCCACTGGCCGATGCCGTGGCCGCCCCAGCCTTCGAATTCCGAGGAGTCCAGCGGCGTGCTCAGCAGGCTGGCGCCGTGCAGGGCGAAGGACACGGTGCCCGAGCAGTCATAGCCGGGGGAGGTGAAGGAGGCGTGGCCGCCGCCGTAGATGTAGGGCAGGCCGATGATCTGGTTGCCGGCCCAGACGATCTCCTGCACGGACGCCGGCGCGGACATCGGGGCGGCGGCGAGCCCCGCGACGACGCGGGCGATGGAGCCGGGGACCAGCAGGTCGGGCTTGGCGTTGGTCGTGGCGCCGACCGGACTCCCTCCGGTGGGTCCGCCGACCTGGCCCGGGGGCACGGGCGCGACGTAGGGGACGACCTGGCCGGTGGCGGTCTTTTCGTAGACCGGACCGTTGTAGAGAAGGCTCGCCGTGCGCGCCGTGACCGGCGCAAGATGCAGCCGGGGAGTCGTGGGTGTCGTCGCGGGGGCCGTGGGGGCCGCCCCACCTGCGGCTGAAGCGGAGGTCGTGCGGGTGGTGGCGGAGGAGGAGAGCGACGTGCGCGGCGCGGCGGTCGTCCCGGAGGCGGTGCCGCCGGTGGAGCTCGCCACCGCGGCGGAGGCCCCGGAGAGAGAGGCCACAGACATCAAACCAAGTAGCACTGCATTGCGCGCAAGCACCCGCAAGACAACCTCTTTCGTAGGCCTGCGGGGTTAGCTGACGGGCTGGCGCTGAAAGAGCCTGCGCCTCCCACGGCTGCACCGTGGAATTCGCCCCAACATCTCGGGTCCCCCGTTCCTTGGCTTCTAACCAAGGATTCGGCATTTCGCGTGGCAGCCTAGCAGAGTGCAATGACGGTTGCACGCGTTGCAGAGCTTTGCCCAGGAATTGCCCCGAAGTTCCCGCAAATGCCGAGAAAATGATCAGGCCTATGCAATTTTTTGCAGATCGCCCTTTGGATCGGGCATCTGAGCCGAATACGCATTTTTTTGCAGATTCCCTTCAGAATAGGCTCGGTATGCCCTAATCTGCAAAATAATGTATAAGCCTCCCTTGACCCAGCGCGAGATTGGCCTCATGATCCGCGAGGCTCGTCGTGAGCAGCAGCTGACCCAGGAAGACCTGGCTTTCGCGGCCGGGCTCAGTACGGGGACGCTGCACAACATCGAGCATGGCAAGTTCAGCGCACGCGTGGAGACACTGCAGCGCATTCTGTCCGTACTCGGGATGAGGCTCGAGGTCACCAAGAGGTCGGCCCAGCGCACGAGTGAGGTCTCCGACCGGAACCCATCGGGGGAACCGAGGCAGCAGCCGGAGTCCGGCGCGTGAGCGCTCGCGGGGCGGGGCAGCTGCTCGACGAGATGGTGGCGCTCGCCGAGCGCCGCGCCGCCCAGCTGCGCTGAGCCCTCTGACGTGCCCGCTAATGTGCCCCGCCATGCGCGCCCGCAGGCTTCGACCGCTCGTTGCCGCGCTGATGCTCTGTGCGGTCCTCTCGGGCTGTGGCAAATCGCTGCCCGGCACCACCTCCGGCGCGAGCAGCGGACAGGCGCTCGCCCCCGTGACCCCCGAAGGCGCGGGCGGGCTCTCGACCAAGAACACGACCCGCCTGGGAGGCGCTGATGTCGCGACCGACGCCGCCGCGGTGGCGCTGGCGGTGCACCCCGGGCTGACCGCGGCGAGCCGCCCGCAGGCGGTGGTGGTGGTCGACGCCCACGACTGGCCCGCGGCGCTCGCGGCCTCGGCGCTGGCCGGCGCGCCGCTGGGGGCGCCGCTGCTCTACAGCGAAGGCGCGACGCTGCCGGAAGTCAGCGCGCAGGCGCTGACGACGATGCGCCCCACCGGCGCGCCGGCGCTGGGGGGAGCGCAGGTGATCCGACTCGGCGCCACATCCGCCGCCCCGGCCTCCACCGCCGGCTATCGCACGCGCACGCTGAGCAGCCCCGACCCCTACGCGCTGGCAGTGCAGGTGCAGCGGCTGCTGAGCGCTATTCAGCGCCACGAGCCCCGCCAGGTGATCGTGGCGGCGGCCGACGGACCGCCCGCGCTGGCGATGCCCGCGGCAGGGCTGGCGGCCGAGAGCGGCGCGCCGATCCTGCTGGTGAGCGCCGCGGGTGTCCCCGCGGCGACGGCGGCCGCGCTGGCCCGCCTGCACCGGCCGGCGATCTACGTGGTGGGCTCCACCGCGGCTGTCAGCAGCGCCACCGTCACCGCACTGGGGCGCTTCGGGCCGGTGAAGCGCATCGTCAGCCCCGTCGGCCGGATCGGGCGCGATGACCCCGTCGGCAACGCCGTCGCGGTGGCGCTGTTCGAAGAAGGGGGGTTCGGCTGGGGCGCCGACGAACCCGGGCGGGGCCTGGTGTTCGCCAACGCCTCACGCCCGCTCGACGCCCCCGCCGCGGCGCCGCTGGCGGCCAGCGGCGACTATGCGCCGCTGCTGCTGCTGGAAAGTCCCGTGGGCGTGCCCAAGGTGCTCGCCGAATACCTGACCGACATCCGCCCGGCCTACTCGAGCACGCCGGCCTACCGCCCGGCGCACGGCGCGTACAATCACGGCTGGCTGATCGGCGACGAGAGCGCGATCTCAGCGACCACGCAGGCCGAACTGGACACCATGCTCGAGATAGCGCCACAGCACGAATGAGCCAAGCCGAGGATCCCACCCGCCTGTGCCCCGAGCACGAGGTGACGGTGGAGGACGTGCGTCAGCTGATGGGCGCCTCCACGCCCCACTTCGCGCTGCAGCTGCGCGAACGCATCGCCAGGCTGATCGCCGGAGTGCCCCCCGAGCACCCCGCGCGCGTGGAAGGCGAGCGCGAGATCGCCCGCCTGGAGCGCCTGGGGCTGCAGGGCGAGACCCGCGGCCAGGGCGCCAACGAGGGCGAGCCTCCGCTGCCCTCGCTGAGCGGCCTCTCCTCGGAGGGCTGATCGCCGCCTCGCGCGGCTCAAACGTGCCGTCGGCGACACCGGCGCACAGCCAGTCCGTGCCGCTCACCCACCGCCCAGCGCCCGCCTGTGGCGGGCCTCCAGGAAGCGCGTGCGCAGCAGCTTGAAGAGGAAGACGAACAGCGCGGCGTCCAGCGGCAGCAGCGCGAGCGTCAGGAACGCCGGCACTTCGCCGAACTTGGAGTAGCCGAGCACCACCGCCGTGTGGAACACGAGCACCGGCAGCAGCGCCAGGAGGATCGCGTGCGAGCGGTAGCCGCTGAAGTGCTCGCGCGTGGTCACCTCGAAGGTGCCGAGGCCCACCGCCACGAGACCGGCGACCAGCGGCGCGGTGCCGTGCGAGCCGCCGCGCTGCAGGCCGACGATGGTGCCGACGGCACCCACGAGGATCAGGATCTCCGCCAATGGCAGTGGGTGCCAAGGGGCGCGCGGACGCTCGCCCAGCGTGGATGTGGGCCGCGTGGACGTCTGCCGCGAGCCGCTCCTCGCCCGAGCCGGCTGCCGAGCGCTCGGCGGTGCCGCGGAGTCGGGCGCCGCGGAGGCTCCATGCCCTGACCCGCGCGTCCCCTGCGCGGCGCCGGGGCGGGGACGCCGCTTGCGCGAGCGACGGCTCTTGCTGGCACTGGCCACTTGCCGTCGATGCTAGCGCCTATCCTGAAGCGGATGTCAACGCTCACCCAGCCCTCCCCGGCCGGCATCCCGGGCAGCGCGCTCGCCGGCCCCTTCCCGGTGGGCGAGTACGCCGAGGCGCTGCGCGCCAAGCTGCGCTCGCTCGCGCGGGTGCAGCTGGTGGGCGAGGTGGTCAACCTGCGCCCCGCCCGCGCGCGCGTGTACTTCGAGCTGCGCGACTCCGCGGGAGCGGTGCCGTGCGCCGCGTGGGCGCGCGACTGGGAGACGATGCTCACGCGCGCGGGCGAGGTGAGGGAGGGCATGCAGGTGGTGGTCGCCGGCGGCTGTGACTACTACCCCGGCAGCGCCACGTCCTCGCCCGGCTTCTCCTTCCACGTCACCGACCTGCGCGTGGCCGGCGTCGGCGATCTGCTGGCCCGCATCGACCGCCTGCGCAAGACGCTCGACGCCGAGGGCCTGCTGGAGCGCCAGAAGCTGCTCCCGAGACCCCCGCTGCCGCGTACCGTCGGGGTCGTCACGGGTGAGAGCGGCAAGGCGCGCGCCGACGTCCTCGCGGCGCTCGCGCGTCGCGGCTGGGCCGGACGGCTGGTGTGGGCGTTCGCGCCCGTGCAGGACCGCCACGCGGCGCCGGCGCTCACGCGCGCCGTGCAGGACCTGGCGGCGGTCGGCGGCGCCGAGGTGATCGTGGTGGCCCGCGGCGGCGGCTCGCTGGCGGACCTGTGGTGCTTCTGCGACGAGACCCTGTGCCGCACCGTGGCGCTGCTGCGGGTGCCGGTGGTGGCCTCGGTGGGGCACCACACCGACCGCACCCTGCTCGACGACGTGGCGGCGGTGAGCTGCTCCACTCCCACGCACGCGGCCGAGGAGGCCGTGGGTGTGCACTGCCGCGAGGCGCGCCTGGCGCTTGGGGGCTTCGCCGGGCGCCTTGCCGACCACGGCCGACCGGCGGCCATGGACAGCCAGCGCCTGACGCTCACGCGCTCCGCCGGGCGGCTGGCCGAGCACGGCAGGCGTGCGGTGCTCGCGCGCGCCCGTGCCTTGGCGGCGCTCTCGCGCGTGCCCGCCGAGCAGCTGCGCCGCCAGCGCGCACGCCTGCACCAGCAGCTGCGGGAGACTCGTGCCGGCGCGCGCCGGCACGTGCAGGACGAGCGGAGCGTGAGCGCCAGGCGGGCGCTCGTGCTGGAGCGCAAGACGGGCGCCACGGCGCGCGACTGCCGCGAGCGCCACCCGCGCGAGCTCGAGCGCCTGCGGCTGGCCCTGACGGGACACGACCCCCAGCGCACGCTGGAGCGCGGCTACGCGCTGATGCAGAGCCGCGACGGCGAGCCGCTCGCGACAGCGGAGCAGGCCCGGCGCGAGGGCGAGGTGCAGGTGCGCTTCGCCGACGATACGGTTGCGGCAAGGATCGAGCAGGGATGAGCGAACCGGATCCCGGCGCGACACCACAAGCTATGAGCGACACGACACCGACCGGGGCGCAGGTGCCCCCGGAACAGACCTACGAGGCCGCGGCCGCGCGCGTGGAGGAGATCATCCGCCGCCTGGACTCCGGCGAGGCCTCTCTGAACGAGACGCTTGAGCTGGTCCGGGAGGGCAAGGCGCTGATCGAGTACTGCGCCGGCGAGCTGGACGCCGTGGGCGGGGCGCTGGAGGAGCTGCGCCTGGACGAGCTGGTCGCCCGCCTGGAAGGACAGAGCACCCCTTGAGCACCTGGGAGAAGCTGGCCGAGCTGCCGCTGCAGGTGGAGCGCTGCACGCTGGAGGGCCTGGAGGCGAAGGTGTCGAGCGAGTTCGAACGCCTCTCCACAGTCGTCCACCTGCACGGCGCCGGCGAGGAGGGGCAGGGCGAGGACGTCACCTACGACGCGCCGGACCACGAAATCCTGCAGGCCGCCGGAGCGGTACAGGGGCTGGAGGGCAGCTGGACGATCGCCTCCTTCTGCGCGCGCATCGGGCAGCTGGACCTCTTCCCGCGCCCGCCCCAGCGCGAGGTGTCCCGCCGCTACCGCGTGTGGGCGTACGAGTCGGCGGCGCTCGACCTCGCGCTGCGCCAGGCTCGCACCTCCTTGCACGAGGCGCTGGGACGCACGCCCGAGCCGGTGCGCTTCGTGGTGTCGTTGCGCCTGGGCGAGCCCCCCACGATCGAGCCGCTGCGCCGGCGCCTGGAGCTGTATCCGGGGCTGCGCTTCAAGCTCGACCCCACCTCCTCCTGGTCGCCGCGGCTGATCTCAGAGCTGGTGGCGACGGGGGCGGTGGAGTCGGTCGACTTCAAGGCCTACTACAGCGGCTCGATCGTCGACCAGCCGGCCGACCCGCTGCTCTACCGGCGCGTCGTGGAGGCGTTCCCCGACGCCTGGATCGAGGACCCCGCGCTGACGCCCGAGACCGACGCCCTGCTGGCCGGCCACCGCGAGCGCTTCTCGTGGGACGCGCCGATCCACTCGGTGGCGGACATCCGGGCGCTGCCCTACCCGCCGCGGATGGTCAACGTCAAGCCCTCGCGGCTGGGCGGGCTGCGCAACCTGCTCGACGCCTTCGACCACTGCGCCCGCAAGGGCATCGGCAACTACGGCGGCGGCCAGTTCGAGCTGGGCGTGGGCCGCGGCCAGATCCAGTATCTGGCCTCGCTGTTCCACGCCGACGCGCCCAACGACGTGGCGCCGACGGGCTTCAACCTGCCGCGCCCGGTGCCCGGCCTGCCCGCGAGCCCGCTCGCGCCGTCGCCGTCGGCCACGGGCTTTCGCTGGGGCTGAGCGCAACTTCCCTGGCGTGGGTTGGTTGGGGAGCGCATAGCCTCTATGGTCGGCTGCCCGCCGATCGACACACCCAATGGCACGCACAGGCATCCGACAACGCTCCTGGTTCCTGGCCGCGGCTACGCTCCTCGCGCTGTCGCTTGCCCTCCCCGGCCTCGCCGTAAGCACGGCGGCCGCCGCCAACCCCGGCGGCACCGGCGCTCCGTCGGGCTCGGCCACGGGCGAATCTGGATCTCAGACAGGCGCCTCGGGATCCAAGACGGGCTCCTCGGGGTCCAAGACCGGCGCCAACGGCTCGGCGGCGGGCGGAGCGGCGGCCAAGCCGCGCCGGGCCACCCCCCACGCCCGCCGCGTGGTGACGCTGTCCGACGCGCGCTGCGCGCCCGCCGCCCAATGCGCCACCAACCCGCACGAGGTCTCCGTCCACGGCTACCTTTTGCTGAGCGGGCGCGGCCTGGAGAAGGGGCTCGTGGTGGCGTTTCCGCACTCGCGCAACGCCACCATCGCCTCGAACTCGCCGCTGACCCGCATCTACCAGTCGCCCTACGGGCCGGCCGTGAAGGTGCCCGTGCGCGCGCACTCGGGACGCATCGAGGTGCTGATCGGCGGCGGCCGGCACTCCAACGCGGCGGGGCCCATCACCGTGGTGCCCTACGCGCTGCACCCGCCCCGCCCCAAGGCCCCGCCCGCCCCCGCGCCGGCCGCCGCCACGGCGGCCAACGGAACGGCGTTCGAAGGCCAGGGCATGTGGATCTGGTACCTCAGCGCCTCCGACGGCGGCAGCGTGGCGGCGATCGTCGCCCAGGCCCACGCCGCCGGCGTCGCCACCCTGTTCGTCAAGAGCTCCGACGGCTCAAGCAACTACTGGAGCCAGTTCTCCCCCGAACTGGTGGCGACGATGCACGCCAACGGGCTGAGGGTGTGCGCGTGGCAGTTCGTCTACGGCAGCGCCCCCGTCGGCGAGGCGGAACTGGGCGCCCGCGCGGCGGCGGACGGCGCCGACTGCCTGGTGATCGACGCCGAGGGTCAGTACGAAGGGCGCTACGGGTCGGCGCAGAAGTACATCGAAACGCTGCGCGCGCACGTCGGCCCCGCCTACCCCGTGGGGCTGGCGAGCTTCCCCTACGTGGACTACCACGAGAGCTTCCCCTACTCGGTCTTCCTCGGCGCGAACGGAGCGCAGTTCAACGCGCCGCAGATGTACTGGAAGGACATCGGCACCTCCGTGGCCAACGTCTACGCGCACACCTACGAGCAGAATCTGATCTACGGGCGGCCGATCGCGCCGCTCGGACAGACCTACCAGAACCCCTCGGCAGAAGAACTGGTGGCCTTCCGCTCGCTGGCGGCCGCCTACGGCGCGCACGGCGTGTCGTGGTGGGACTGGCAGGAAACCCCCACCGCCCGCTGGCCCGCGCTGGCCGAACCGCTGAACACCTCCCTGACGGTGCCCTCACCCGAGTTGACCTCGCCGCTGCTCAGCCAGGGCGCGAAGGGGGACCAGGTGCTGTGGCTGCAGGAGCACCTGGCCTCCGCCGTGCCCACGCAGGCCACCAGCGGGCTCTTCGACACCGCCACGACGGCCAACCTGCAGTCCTTCCAGACCGCCCACGGCATCCCCGCCAGCGGCCAGACCGACCCGAACACGTGGGCCGCGCTGCTGGCACTGCCGCCCGTGGCGGTGGGCTGGACCGAAAGCGGGCCGCAGGGGTGAGGATTTAAGAGGACCGCAGACGCGGTCCTGCGAGGGCCGCGAAGTGGCCCGACTACGCCACCCGCGGCTCCCTGGCCGGCCCTCAAAGGCCGGCCCTTAAGTCCTCAAACGCGCTGGATCAACGTCCCTGTGCCCAGGCCTCCGCCGCAGCACATGGTCACGAAGCCCACTTCCTTGTCCGTGCGCTCGAGCTCGTGCAGCAGCGTGGTGATGAGCCGCGCGCCGGTGGACCCGAGCGGGTGGCCCAGCGCCATCGCGCCGCCGTTGACGTTGACGCGGTCCATGTCGGGGTTGTGCTCGCGCCGCCACGCCGCGATGACGGGCGCGAACGCCTCGTTGATCTCGATCAGGTCGATGTCGTCGATCTTCATCCCGTTGCGCTGCAGGATCTTGGCGGTGGCGGGGATCGGCCCCTCTAGCATCTTCACCGGGTCGCAGCCGACGGTCGTCTGGTCGACGATCCGCGCGCGCGCCTTCAGCCCCAGCGCGGCGGCCTTCTCGGCGGACATCAGCAGCACCGCGGCGGCGCCGTCGGAGATCTGCGAGGCGTTGCCGGCCGTCACCTTGCCGTCGGGCTTGAACGCGGGCTTCAGCTGTGAGAGCGCCTCCAGGTTGGTGTCTGGACGGATGCCCTGGTCGGTGACGTACGTGTCGCCATTGACCGTGAAGGGCACGATCTCGCGCTCGAAGCGGCCCTCCTCGGTCGCCTGGTGGGCCAGCCGGTGCGAGCGCACCGCCAGCTCGTCGAGCTCGGAGCGGGGGATCTCCCACTCGTCCGCGATCATCTCCGCGCCGAGCCCCTGGCCGACGATGTTGTGCTTGGCCATCAGCGCCGGCGTGAACGCGAAGCCGAAGTCCTCCTGCGTCTTCATGCCGGCCGCGAAGGGGAAGTGGCCCATGTGCTCCACGCCCCCGCCGATCATCGCGTCGTGCACGCCCGCGGCGATCAGCGCGGCCGAGAAGTTCACGGCCTGCTGGGCCGAGCCGCACTGGCGGTCGACGGTCGTGCCGGGCGTCTCGACCGGCAGCCCCTCCTGCAGCCACGCGTTGCGCGCGATGTTGAAGCCCTGCTCGCCGAACTGCTGCACGCACCCGGCGATCACGTCCTCGACCTCGCTAGCGTCGATGCCCGCGCGCGCGATCACCTCGGTGTAGACCTTGCCGAGCAGGTCGTTGGGGTGGGTGTCCTTGTAGTAGCCCTTCTCCTTGTGTCCGCGGCCGATCGGCGTGCGCACCGCCTCGACGATCACGACCTCGCGGCCCTCTGGCTGCCTCATGTTGAATCCTCCGTTAGCGCGGCTTGTGGGGAGCGGCGGACCTGGTGCCCGGCGCCTGCACCGCGTATTCTACCGTGTCCCAGCCCATAGATTGACTGGTCAGTCAATGTCGCGAAGCGTCTGCGGGCGCATCTCTGACACCATCCCCGGCCGCATGAACGAGCACCTAGCCATCGTCGGCAGCGGCGCCATCGCCTGCGGGCTGGCCGCCACCGCCGCCCATCACGTGGGTGGGTGGGGTCCCGTTCTCCTGCTGGCGCGCTCGGAGCGCTCGGCGGAGCGCGCGTCGACGATGGTGGACTCCACCCTGGCGCGCCTGGCCGTACAGATCGACCCCGACCACGTGCAGGTCGTGACCGACGCGCAGTCCCTCGCGCGGGCCACGTTCGTGGTCGAGGCGGTCGTCGAGGATCTGGCGGTGAAGTCCGCGGTGCTGGGCGAACTGGCCGCGATCGTGGGGCCGGAGGCGGTGCTGGCGTCGACCACCTCCTCGCTCTCGGTGGCGAGTCTCGCGAAGGCCAGCGGGCGCCCGGAGCGCTTTGTGGGGCTGCACGTGTTCAACCCCGTCACGCGTATGCAGCTGGTCGAGCTGGTGTACGCCGCGGAGGCGAGCGAGGACACGCGGCGGCGGGCGCTGGAGCTGTGCCAGACGCTGGAGAAGACTCCCGTGGAGGTGCCCGACGTGCCCGGGTTCGTCGTCAACCGACTGCTGTTCCCCTACCTGTTCAGCGCGGTGCGGCTGGTGGAAGAGACGGGCATGGCGCCCGCCGATGTGGACACGTGCATGAAGCTGGGCGCCGGCCACCCGATGGGTCCGCTCGCGCTGCTCGACCTCGTCGGCCTGGACGTGGCCGAGGCGATCGGCCAGACGATCGGCGAGGCGGTGCCCCCCAGGGTGGGGCAGCTGGTCGCCGAGGGCGCGCTTGGCCGCAAGAGCGGGCGCGGGTTTCACGCGTACTAGCGGCGCCTCCCCGCACCCTCCGCGTGCGAGCGCGAGCGGCCGCTGACCTTCCGCGCCGCCCCGCGCCAGGCCCGAGCCACTTTTTACCTAGACCAACAGGATCTTTTAGGTGGGCTTCATCCTCGCGGTCATACTCCCCTATGCGACACAGATCGCATGCACAACCGCCTCCTCCCAGTGCACACGCTCCGGCCCGCACCCCCCTGCGGGCCGGACGTGTCTTAAGACTCCTCGCCGGGCTCAGCCTCGCGCGAGGGCACCGGCCGGCGCTGGCGGATGCGCACCGCCTCGATGCGGTTGTGGCGCACCGACTCCACCCTAATCGAGAAACCGTCGGCCGTGATGGTGTCCCCGCGCCGGGGCAGGCGTCCGAGCTCGGCGAACACGAACCCGCCAACCGAGTTGTAGGCGTCGCTGTCGGCGGGCAGCTCGACCCCGTGGTCGGCCAGGTCGGTGACCGCGACGTGCCCGCGCACCAGCCACTCGCCGCCGGGCAGCCTGCGGATCTCCCCCGCCGTGGGATCGGTCTCGTCCGCGATCTCCCCCACGACCTCCTCGATGATGTCCTCGACGGTGACGATCCCCACGACGCGGCCGTACTCGTCGACGACCACCGCCATCGAGGTCCGCTGGCGCTGCAGGTCGGCCAGCAGGTCGTCCAGCGGCTTTGTCTCGGGCACGATCGGCGCGTCGTGCACGATCGGCCCCACCGAGGCGTGCGGCCCCTCCTCCATCAGTCGCTGCGCCAGCGTGCTGGCGTGCACCAGTCCGCGCACGCGGTCGCGGTTTTCTTCCTCGGTCACCACCAGCCGCGTGTGGCCGCTGGAGATGCACAGCTTCAGCGCCGTCTCCACGTCCTGGGAGAGGTCCACGGTGATCACGGCCGGGATCGGAGTCATCACCTGGCGGGCCTCCTGCTCGTGCAGGTGGAACACCCCGCTCAGCATCCCCGCCTCGCCCGGATCGAGGTGGCCGCCCTCGGAGGACTCGGCGATCAGGCGCTTGAGCTCCTCCTGGGAGCCGCCGGGCTGCTGGGTGCTCATGTCGACCCCCAGCCCGCGCAGGATCCATCCCGACACAGCGGTGAGCGCGGTGATGAGCGGGTGGAAGAGGGTGCTGAACGCCTGCAGCGGCCGGGCCACCCGCCGCGCCACCGTCTCGGCGTGGTTGATGGCATAGAACTTCGGCACCATCTCCCCGGCGATCAGCTGCACGGTGGTGACGATCGCGAACGCCACCACGGCGGAGATGACGACCGCCACGCCGTGGGAGATGGTCGTGCCGAGCGCTTCCTTGAAGAGATCGGCCAGCACGGTCGCGCCCAGCGCGCCGATGCCGATCGAGGCCATCGTGACGCCGATCTGGACGGCCGAGATGTACTCGTTGATGTCATCCAGCTGGCTCAGCGCCAGCCCCGCGCCGCGGGCGCCCTCCTCCTGCAGGAGCTCCAGCCGCGCACGGCGCGAGCGCACGAGCGCGTACTCGGCGATCACGAAGAACGCGTTGAGCGCGACCAGGAGGGCCGTGAAGAGAAGCTTCAGGCCGCTCACGCGGTACTACTTCGAGGAGGGTCGTCGTCGGTCATCAATGGCGACCTCCTAAAGGTAGCAGCGCCGGCGGTCGGCTTACGCGAGAACGCCGTGGGTCCGATCAGGCGAGCCCATCGATCTGCGCGGCGAGAGCGAAGTCGGCCTCGGTGAGGCCGCCCTGGGAGTGGGTGCTCAGCTCCAGGCGCACCCCGTTCCAGCCGTGCACGAGGATGTCCGGGTGGTGGTTGGCCCGCTCCGCCACCTCGGCCACGCGATTGACGAAGGCGATCGCCGCCGCGAAGTCCGCGAGCTTGTACTCGCGCGCGATCGTCTCTCCCTCGCGGCTCCAATCACTGCCCGCGAGGCGCCGCTCGATCTCCTGGTCGCTCAACGGTGGCACCTGAACTCCGAGGTTATCGCTTGGGACTCAGAACGTGTTTCAAACACGCTCTCACTGGCTGGGGACGCCCACGGACGTTTCGCCGCCGGCGGGCAGCCGCTGGATTTCGCTGGACTTGGCCGCGGCGATCCCGCCCGCGAACGCCCCGGCGCCGATCGCCACGCACCCCGCGAACGCGAGCGCCTGCCGGCGGTAGCGGTCGCCCAGCTGGAGCACCACCATCGCCAGCCCCCCGCCGATCAGGCCGCCGACGTGACCGCCCCAGGAGATGCCGGAGATCGTGAAGCTGAGCGCAAGGTTGATCACGATCAGGAAGCCGATGCCGCTCTGCATGACGGGGATCTGGCGGGCGCGCATCTCCATCGCGGCGGCCCCCATCAGGCCGAACACCGCCCCCGAGGCTCCCACGGTGAGCGCGTGCGGCGTGACGATCAGGGCTACGAGCGATCCGCTCAGCAGCGAGACGAAGTAGACGAGCGCGAACTTGACGTGGCCCAGCGCCGGCTCGAGCATCTGGCCGAGCAGATACAGCAGGTACATGTTGAAGGCGATGTGCAGGAAGTTCGCGTGCAGGAACCCGCCCGTGAGGATCCGCCACCACTGCCCATAGGCGACACCCAGGTATTCGATGCCCTGACCCGCCGGCCCGCGTTCGAGGCCGCTGCCCAGCAGCGCGAACTTGGTCTCCACCGTCCCGCCCCCGCCGCCGCCGACGGTGAAGCTGCTGCCCCCCTCGGCCAGGAACGCGATCACGTTGATCGCGATCAGCGCGACGGTGACCTGCGGGGTCCTCGTCATATCGCGCATCCGCACCACCCGTGTGCGCTGGCGAGAGCACTCCGGGCAGCGCATGCCGACGGGTGTCGTGGTCATGCAGTCCGGGCAGATCGGCCGCCCGCAGTTGGAGCAGGAGACGTTTGTCTCGCGCGAAGGGTGGCGATAGCAGGTGGCCATGTGCGGGCAAGAGCCTACCTCGGCTCGGGGCGAGCGACGGACTCAGAACGTGTTTTCAGTGCAGGCGCCGCCGCGCGCGCAGCAGCACGAGCGCAACACCAGCCGTGCTCCCGACCACCAGCGCAGCCGCGGGTCGCGCCCAGTTGCGCGGGTCGCGCATCGCCGAGAGCTCCCACGCCTCTAGCTCGTCCGCGGCCATCTCGGTGAGGCCGGTGAGGGCGCCCTCCAGACGCTGCCCGAGATCGTGCGGAGGATCGACCGGCGCCAATGCCTCGCGCAGCAGGCCCTCAAAGTTGGAGGCCATCTCACTCATCTCCCGCCACGAGCCCTTCCAGCTGCTTGATCGCCCTGTGCAGCAGCACCTTGGTCGCGCCGTCCGAGCGTCCCATCGCCCGCGCGATCTCGCGATTGTCCATATCCAGGGCGAAGCGCATGATCAGCGCCTCGCGGCGGTCGTCGGGCAGCTCTCCGACCGCCCCCAGGATGCGCGTCAGCTCCTCGCGCTCCTCCACCAGCTCCTCGGTGGTGTGCGGCTCGGCCAGCGGCGTGCTCTCGTCGATCGGCGCCACCGGGCGGCGCGAGCGGTCCCGGTAGAGATTGGCGGCCAGGTTGTGGGCGATCCTGATCAGCCACGGCCGCAGCGGCCGCCCGTCGGACTCGCGCTGGGCACGCTCGAAGTGGCGGTACGCCTGCAGGAAGGTCTGCTCGGTGAGGTCCTCCGCGTCGTGGTGGTTGCCCACCCGGTAGTAGGCGTAGCTGTAGACGTCGCGCAGATGCTCCCGGTAGAGCTCGGAGAACTCCGCGTCGAGTCGAGCCTTCCCCACGAGCCGCGCCGTCCCCCCGAGCTGCGCCTTCTCGGTCGATGGCCTGTCTGATTCGGACACTCATCGCACCCTATCCCCCTTCGCAGTAGCGCTCCTACGCCGCCCGCGCGTGCTCGCGCGACTGGCCCCGCGGCGCCGGGCTGGACAGCTGGCGGGGAGCGCGCGCGCCGCCAAGCCACTCCCACTGCAGGTTGACGCAGGTCCAGATGCGCTCGGTCACCCCCAGCGCCTGCTCCTGGGAGGGATGCTCCATCGTCGGAAACATCAGCGGGGCGCCACAGCGGACGCGCACCTTGCGCGGGCGCACCCGCCACCCCCGCCGCACGTCTTCGGTGCCGATCACCGCCACCGGCACCGCGTGGGCGCCGGTCTCCAGCACGAGGCGCCCGACGCCACGGCGCGGCTGACCGAGCGGACCGCAGCGCAGGCGGGTGCCCTCCGGGAAGATAACCACGCAGTCCCCTCGCGCCAGGATCGCGCGAGCGGTTGCCATCGCCGCCTCGTCGCCCGCGCCGCGATCGACCGGGAACGCTCCCAGCCCGTTCAGGAACCATGCCTGCCAGCGGCGCTCGAACAGCTCGCGCTTGGCCATGTAGTAGACCGGCCGGCGCGTCAGAGCGCCGATCACGAACGGATCCAGGAAGCTGCGGTGGTTGGCGGCCAGCAGCAGCGGACCCGAGCGCGGCAGGTGCTCGGAGCCCAGGCGCGCCAGGCGGA
>Ga0209415_10009935_pt1 | contig 16266 bp, 13 predicted proteins | sample PeaSoiSIISIP2007_FD_187696 | JGI IMG/M metagenome (GOLD analysis project Ga0209415, IMG submission 187696) | Peat soil microbial communities from Weissenstadt, Germany - SII-SIP-2007 (SPAdes) (version 2) | ecosystem: Environmental > Terrestrial > Soil > Wetlands > Peat | place: Germany...
ATAGGTCCACTTGGTGAACGCCAGTTCCAGCGCGGCGGCGACCGCTTCCTGGATCGAAACGTCCACCAACTGTCCGGGCGCGCCGGACCGCCGGGCGAACAGCGCGCCCATCGTGGCCACCGCGCCGTTGGCTCCGCCCTGAAAATCTCCCTGCTGGCCGAAGGCCTTGAGCGGGGGCAACTCGAAGCTCTTGGAATAGCCCGGCGACATGTAGAGCCATCCGCCGGCGGCGACCGCGTTCAGATTGTGCGCTATCCAATCGCGCTTGGGACCGGAGGCGCCGTAGGTGGTAATCTGCGTCACGATCAGCCGGCCGTTGACCGCGGACAGCCGCTCGTAGTCCAGGCCCAGGCTTTTCGCCCGCGACGGGGTGTAATTGTGGATCAGCACGTCGGCATGCGCCGCCAGACGGTCCACCAGCGCGCGTCCCTCCGGATTGACCAAATCGATCGTCACGCCGCGCTTGTTGGTATTGAGCGCGAGGAACAGGCCGCTTTGCTCGCGGTCGCCCTCATGATCGCGCGGATAGGGGCCGCGCCCGCGCGCGAGGTCGCCGGTAACCGGGGGCTCAACCTTGATTACCTCGGCGCCGAGGTCCGCCATCAGCTTGGCGGCGTATGGCGCCGAGACGTTCTCGCCGCAATCCAGCACCTTGAGACCGGCCAGCATCGCGTCCTGACTATCCGACATAGTGCGTTCCTTCCCGGCCGCCGCCGCGGCCCGGTGAGACAGATTCGCAAAAGGTGCGAAGCGGCCCTGTCTGAACAGCCTTCCGCTTCAAACCGTGGCCCAACGCAGCTTGTCAAGGCGCTGAGCCGTTTTCAAGTAACGCGTCGGATCATAATCGGGCGCCAGAGGCAATCGGCCGGGAAGCGGAGCGCGGGTAGGCAAGCGTTGCGCCCGGGCGATTGTCGGCCGCGGGGCGGGCGACGCTGCGCTTGCGTTGCGGGATTGCAACGGCCAGATTGAACCAGTTGGCGGAAAGTCAGTGGCTGAAAGCGCAGTACAGATCAGGCCCCGGGGCAGCGGTGCCGATCCGCATGTCGTCGTCATCGGCGCCGGATTCACCGGCCTTGCCGCCGCCTATCAGCTCACCAGCCTGGGAATGAGCGTGACCGTGCTCGAGGCGGACGCCGAGGTGGGTGGACTGGCCGGTTGTTTCGAGGTCAACGGGGAGCGCCTGGAGAAATTCTATCATCACTGGTTTGTCACCGATTCCCACATTATGCAGCTAATCAGGGAATTGGGCGGCGAGCACAATATCATTCACCGGCCGACGCGGACCGGCATGTACTTTGCCAACAACCTCTTCAAACTGAGCGCACCGCTCGATGTAATGAGATTTAAGCCGCTGAAGTTTGTCGATCGGATACGGCTGGCGGCGTTGGTGTTGCGCGCGCGAGCGGTGAAAGACTGGCAACAGCTGGAGTCGCTAACGGCCCAGCAATGGCTTTCACAGATCGGTGGCAACGCTGTCTACAAAGTTGTTTGGGAGCCGCTTTTGCGCGGTAAGTTCGGATCCCACGCGCCCGAGATCTCCGCGGTGTGGTTCTGGAGCAAGCTCAAACTCAGAGGCGGAAGCCGAAATCGCCGGGGGAACGAGGTACTGGCCTACCATCGGGGCGGCTTCGCGGCACTGGCCCGGCGGCTGGCCGGGGAAATCTCCGCCCGAGGCGGGGAGATTCGAACCGGGTCTGCCGCCGGCGCCCTGGTGGTCGACGGCAAGCGCGTCACGGGGGTGAAAACCGCGCGCGGAGTCATAGCAGCCGACGCCGTGATTGCGACGCCCGCGCTGCCAATCATTGCCGATCTCCTGCGGCCTCATGTGCCGGCGGACTACGTGGATCAGTTACGCAAAATCCAGTACCTGGCCAATGTCTGCGTGGTCCTCGAGCTGGATCGGAGCCTGTCGAGCACCTATTGGTTGAACGTCAATGATCCCGGCTTTCCGTTCGTGGGCGTGATCGAGCACACCAATTTCGAACCGGCCGAAACCTACGGCGGCAGGCACATTGTCTATCTGTCAAAGTATCTGCCTGAGAGCGACCCGCTGTACACCATGAGCGACGCGCAAGTGCTTGAGTATTCCCTTCCTCACCTCCAACGGATGTTTCCGGATTTTGCGCGCAGTTGGATACTTGCTTCTCACGTCTGGCGCGCCCGCTTCGCACAACCGGTGGCGGTGCGCGGCTACCGCGATCTGATTCCCTCCGCGGAAACGGCGCTGGAGGGTTTTTATATCGCTACGATGGCGCAGATCTACCCCGAGGACAGGGGAACCAACTACTCGGTGAGGGAAGGCCGAGCCATCGCGCGAAGAGTTTACGAGCGCTTGCGGCGCTCGCACAGCGCCCCCTGACTAGCCCGCGCTGGTCAGATTTCGCGGCGCCAGCATGTCAGCGCGGCGACACAGGTCATCAACGTCACCGCCGCGCCGGCCAGGAAAAAGTAGTCACGGTAAACCAGCTTCAGGCGCTGTTTGCCGGCCGGAAGGTGGACGGCCACCAGCCCGCCATCGGAGAATACGTCCCCATTACCCTTTACCAGGCGCCAGTTGTGGTCGTAGTTCTCATTGACCACCATCACGTTGTTGGCTGGCGTATCGACCTCGTAGCTGAGCGCATTCGGTGTCCATCGGCCCAGGGTCACCTGGCCCGGACCGCGCAAGTACTGCTCGCCGCGATAGCCTGGTTGGTTATAGCCGGTGACCTTGATGTGACTATCTTCGTGGAAATCCAGCTCCTCGTTACACCTCATGGAGCCCTCGTTCGCCAGGTTGACCGGGTATGCGCCCCAGGGATCGCTGTTGTGAAACTGCCGAAACTCCGGCGACCATTTCACTGCCGGCAGATCGCCGGCCACCGCCGCGTCGAGATTGGGCCCGCTTACCTGCCATGCGTCCAAGACCGCGACGACCAGCAGCGCCAAGCCGAGGATGACCCCGAAGGTTTTCAGATATTGGGTTAGAAAGTCAGCTCCGAACCCGGCGATCACGCCGATAACCAACGTAAACGGCATCAAGAAGCGTGCTGGTACCCGCTCAGAAGACAGGAACGGCAAGTGATGGAGCAACGCCCACGGAGACCACGGACGCGGTGCGCCGATTGCCAGAATGAAGAAGACGCCGGCGGCCACAATCCAGGGCATGCTCCGGCGCGGACGGCATACAGCGCCCAACACCGCCAGCGCGATCGCCGCGGGACTCACGTAGGCGCCCGACTCCCAGAATCCCCATTGGCCCAGCCTGGCGCGATCATAAAACTGCTGACGCGTGAAGAGCCCGGTCAGGAGGTCCCGCACCGGATTGTATTCCGCGTAGTCGACTGGACGAGGATGAAGCTGCATCACGTGCCAGGTCGGCAGGAGCTTGATGGCGGCCAAGCCAATCGCGAAGAGGCCCAGTATAATCGCGCCCAGAATCGGCCTGAGACTTTTTTGGACCGCCGCGCGCCACACCACGATGACCGCCACCAGCAGCGCCGCGTGCGTGCAGCCATAGACCCCGCCCTCGCCGAACATGATCGCGAACACAGTAGCGGCCGCGATCCACGGCCAGAGGCTGCGGCGCTGCGTACCGAGCCAGACCAGCACTGCGATCCAGGGAAGATACGCTTCCGGAAAGTGATTGATGTGGCCCACCCCGATATGGAGGAAGAACCACGAACTGGCGGGAAATATGGAGGCGCACGTCAAGCGGCCCAAATTGCCCATCCCCAGGATTGACGCCAGCACATAGCCACCCGTCCACGCGATCGCGAGATGCGCCGGTATTTGCAGATGCAGGCCGATGTCCGCGCCGAAAGTGACCGGGAGGGCAAACAGTGGGGTCAGTACTTGCGACAACGGATGGGCCAGCAACGGCATTCCGCCGCAGGCGAACGGATTCCACAACGGGACCTGGTGAAAATGGGCGACCGAGTACGACGCCGCCCAGTTTCGTTGCAGAACCTCAGGCCAATCCCAAACCACGCCGATGCGGGAGAGCTGGCTAAGAGTGGGATAGCTGAAGAGCAACACGAAGCTCAGCAGGCCGACGACTGCCACCAGCGCCCGGCCGGACACTATTGCGCGCAAGTGTGCCGTCACACGATTGCGGGGCGTCGTCGGGTTAGTCGCTGCCATCTCTTCTCTAAAATGCCATTTTCGATTCAGCCGTCGCGCAAGTCCGCCGGGTGTCAGCCGAACCCGATGGTGTGAATCTGCGCGACGCCGAAGGCGACGATAAAAATCGATGCGAGGATCAGGATCCTGGTGAGTTGGTCGGCCTGGTTGCCGGGTCCAACTCCCAGCGCGATCAGCACCAGCAGAAACGGGAAGACCTGAACATAGTAGCGGGTCCCGAACTGCACGAAGCCGCTGGCATACACGGTCAGGCTCGCGCCCATGGTCAATATCACCGCCAGCCACATCAACACCGTTTCCCATCGCCTCAAACGGGCGCGCAGGGCCAGAATGAACGCCGGAGAGGTGAGCATCAGCGCCTGACCGGCTCCCTGAGGGCGAATGTAAGGGAAGCGGGTGGATTCGAAGCCCCAGCCCAGAAACAACAGGGTATAGAGGTTGGTGGGCAGGTTGTGAATGGAAAATGGTCCAGGGCTTCCCAGATGCTCGCGGCCGCCGCCGCCGTCACAACAGCGGTACCACAACCACAGCGACTGATCGTAAAACGTGCCGTACCGAGTGTAGTTGAAGACGCCGTAAACCACACCTGCCATCGCAAGCCCCGGCCCCATCCAGAACAGATCCCTTAAACGCCGCCCCCGAACCAGCAGCAAAGCCCCGTAAATCGGCCACGCCAGCACCAGGTCGTTGCGCCCCAACGCCGCCAGCGCGGCGAAGATGCCGACCAGCCACGGCCGCGCCCGGCCGAACACCTCGTTTAACGCCAGCAGGGTGGGCAGCAGCGAAACCACCAGGACGAAATCCCAACTGGCGCCGAGCGTCGCCTCATACCATAACGTGGTGCCAATACCGAAGAACGCGGTCAGCCAGATACGCGCGGAGGTTGACAGTCCCAGCAGGAGCAGCAGGCGCCAGGCTAGCGCTACTTCGATCGCGCCGAGGACCGCGCACACTGATGGTTGATACACATCCGCGCCATCGACCACACCGCCATGGAGCGCCACAATCGGCATCATCACGATAGCCGCCAGGGGCGGATGAACCAGGAACGTGTGGCCTCCAAAACGCGTCAAGTCACATCCGGGCAGGCCCTTTGCGATGGGCAAATTCGCGTTGCATAGCGGGCCGACCTGCTCCATGTATCCCGGTGCGTCCACCCAGGAGTGTCCGTGCACGAACGCGACCGCCTGGACCGACGGCTCGTAAAAGGGCGTGGGACCGGCGCGGGTAACCAGGTAAAAGGCGAGGAAAAACACCAGCACGGCGAAGTTGGCCCATTGCTCCAGCGAACGGCCAAGCAGCAGCCGCGAAGCGCCCAGCGCCCGCCGGCGCCATTCGCCAAGCAGGACCAGGGGCAAACTCAGCACGGCAAGAAGGGCGGGCAAATAGGCGATTGGGCGAATTGCTGCGCCGCCGAAGTGGCGCAGCAACAGTCCGCCCGCGCCCACCGTCACCAGGGACAGCACGAACAGGGTGGCCGGTAATGCGAGGGATTGCGCACCGCACGTCGGCGTCGCCGGCGCTGGTGCGGCTTCATCAAGGGGCGGTGGCGCCACATTCGCGGCTTCGATCGAATCCATCGGCGGCTGAAAGCATCCAACATCGGCGCCGCAGCCGCAAGACGGTCACATCGAATCCAGGCTGGCGGCCGCAAGCTTGTGCGAGCCGCGGAACGGAGCGGGGACGGCCGTTCGCCATTACGCATCCCAACCGCGGATTGTTCCAGCACGACTGCATCACCTATGCGAAGTGCCGCGCGACTCTGATAAACTCGCCCGCGATGGCTGCTGCAATCCGTCTGGTCGCGATCGGCTCCGCAGCGGTGCGCGCGTACCCGCTGGTCAAGCGTAAGATCACGCTCGGCACCGCCCCAGACAACGACATCGTAGTGGATCACAGTTCGGTGTCGCGCCGGCACGCGCTGATCGTCCGCCGTTTCGGAAGGTTCCGGGTCCGCGACCTGGAATCAACCAATGGCATCCGCATCAACGGCCGCCGCGTCAGTGGTCCGCAGCGGCTATTGCCCGGCGACGAATTGGAGTTCGGAGCGGTCCGCTTCGCGATAATGAACGCGCCGCGCAGGCGGCGCGGGATCGGCGTGCGCGGCGTGATCGGGTTGGCGGCGGCCTTGGCGATTGCGGGCTTTGCGCTTGCTGAATACCTGCGTTTCCGGCCATCGATCCTTCCCTTCGCACCCTCCGCGGTGGTATCGCAGCCGTCCCCGATGGTAACGCAGCCGGCGCCGTCCGTGGACAGCGGCGCCGCCGTCCCCATCGAAGCAAAGAGTACGTCGCCGGAGCCGGTGGCTGCACCGGAGCGGCCGGTTACGTCGGCCGATGAAGAGGGTTGGCTCAAAATCCTCAACCGTTACCGCGCGATGGCAGGGCTGGCCGCGGTGCGGGATGATGCGGTGCTGAGCGCAGGCGGCTTTGCGCATGCTCGTTACCTGGTAAAAAACAGCGCCGCGCTCATCAAGAGCGGCTCGTTGGGCGCCGAGATGCACTCCGAGCAGCCAAGCGCACCCTGGTACAGCATCGAAGGGCTGCTTGCCGCGCGCAACGGCGACATCGAGCAATGGTGGGGACCCCATCCGACCTCGCGCCCGGCTTCCGGATGGGCGATCGACGAGTGGATCGCCAGCACCTGGCATCGGCTGTGGATCCTCAACCCGCGTCTGCGCCAGGTGGGCTACGGCGAGTATTGCGAGAACGGCGCCTGCGTGGCTGTGCTGGACGTGCTGAGCCGGCTTGGCCGCGAGGGGTTTGCCCCGGCCGCCGAACCCGCGCCGGTCCAGTTTCCACCCAATGGCGCGACCGTGCGGCTGCCCTCGCTTGGCGATGAATGGCCCGATCCGCTTAGCAATTGCCGCGGCTTTGTGACACCGGCCGGCCTGCCGATTACGCTGCAACTGGGCGCGATGGTGCGGGCGCGATTGTCCGCGTTTTCGCTCAGCCACGGCTCGGCCAGTCAGACCCTGGAGGCATGCGGCTTCGATTCATCGACCTATGTCAATCCCAGCGCCGCCGACCAGGAGCGCGCGCGCGAAATCATGAAGCAGTTGGGCGCCGTAGTGGTGATCCCGCGCGAGCCACTCTCGCCCGGAGACTATTGGGTTGAGATGACCGTCAATGGCCATTCCTACCGATGGCATTTTGCGGTGGGAAGCGGCTCCGGCTGACGCAGCCTCTTTGCGGCTGTCATGCCAGCGACGCCGGATGCGTGCGGCGCTCCAATTGGCATGCGGCCAGCGCGCAATAGGCGGCAGTGTAGCGCTGAGGCGCGACGAAGTTGCCTCCGCAACCGGCGCATCGACGAATCCTCTCGCCCTCTTTGAGCAGCGGGCGCAAGGCGTCGAGTGTCGCCTGGTCGTCGCGCGTGCTTGGCGCCGGGCGTACGATCTCTACCGGGGGCGCGATTTGCCTGATCTGCGCCGGGGGCGCGATTTGCACCGGGGACGGGAGTTGCATCGGTGGCGGCCGTTTAGGCCCTCCGCGCGCGTCCGCGGCATGCTTGGCCGCTTCCAAAGCCAGACTGTCGGCGCGTTCATTGAGTCGATCTCCGGCGTGTCCCCTGACCCATTCGAACCTGACCCGGCGTCGCGCGATTTCCTCGTCGAGATCGCTCCACAGGTCAACGTTGGCGTTGCGTTTCCAGCCAAAATTGATCGACTTGACCAGGTACTGGCTATCGCTGCGCAGCAGCACCCGGGCCCCGGCGGGAAGCTGCCGCAACCCTTCAATCGCCGCGGTCATCTCCATGCGGTTGTTGGTGGTTCGAGGATCCGAGCCGGAGTACTCGCGCTTGCCCTCAGGCCCCACGATCACCACGCCCCATCCGCCCGGTCCCGGATTGCCCAGGCAGGAGCCGTCGGCGTAAACGAGGATCTGTGGCTCCGGATGAGGCCGTGTCACTACGCGCTCCGCTGGCGGTCGGCCAGCAACTGCTCGAACAACTCCATGTAGCGGGCGGCGGCGGACGACCAGGAAAAGTCCGCGGCGAAACAATTCGCCATCAGCCGGCGCCAGGCCGGCGGATCGCGAAACACCCGCAACGCCCGCCGCAGCGCCGCAATCAGCTCCGGCGCCGTGTAGCCGCTGAAGACGAACCCGTTGCCGGCGCCCGCCGCCGGATCGAATTCCGCCACCGTGTCCGCCAGGCCTCCGGTCGCGCGCACCACCGGCGCGGTGCCGTACTTGAGCGCGTACATCTGGGTGAGCCCGCACGGCTCGAACCGCGACGGCATCAGGAACAGGTCGCATCCCGCCTGGATCTGATGGGCCAGATCGTTGTCAAAACCGGTGTTGACCCGGATCCGCTCCGGATGCGCCCGCTCCGCCGCCTGGAAATGCGCCTCGAACTCGGGCTCGCCGCTGCCCAGAATCACCAGATCGATGTCCAGCGCCAGCATCTCGTCCAGCGCCTCGACCAGCAGATCGAAGCCCTTTTGCGCCGTCATCCGCGACACCATCCCGACCAGCGCCCGGCTTGATTTCGCCGGCATCCGCAGCCGCTTGCGCAAAGCCGCTGCGCAGACCGTTTTGCCGCCGGGATCGGCGGGCGTGTAGCGCGCCGCAATCCGGGTGTCGATGGCCGGGTTCCACTCGTTGTAATCCGCGCCGTTGAGAATGCCGGCGAAGCGCGAGCCTTTGGCCCGCAGCACTCCTTCCATCCCGAAGCCGAGTTCCGGACCGCTGCTCACCTCCCGGGCGTAAGTGGGGCTGACGGTCGAGGCGCCGTCGGCCAGCACCACGGCGCCCTTCATCAGGTTCACGCGCTCGTAAAACTCCAGATATTGAGGAGTCATGTAAGAGCGATCGATATTGAGCAAGGGAAACTGGCTGGCCTCTAAGATCCCTTGAAAGGCCAGGTTGTGGATCGTGAACAGCGACGCGGTGCGCGCGAAGACCGGGCGCAGCTCAGGATCGGCGCGCATCACGATTGGCGTCACCGCGCTATGCCAGTCGTGAGCATGCACCACGTCGGGCTTGATCAGGCTGGCGAGCGTGCGCGCAGCCGCCCGGCCAAAAAAAATATAGCGCAAGGTGGAGTCGGGGTAGTCGCGGCCGCCTTCGCCGTAAATCCCGTCGCGGCCGAAGTAACCGTCATGCACGATTAAAAAAATCGGCACGCCGCCCGCACCGACCCCGCTGCGGACACGAAAGCGCACACGGTCCGCCCCGACCATCACACTGTATTCGTCGCCGACCGCCTCGGTGGGCAGCGCCGCCAGCGCGGTCTTGTAACCCGGAATCACCACGCACGCCCTGGCGCCGCACTCCTCCAGCGCAACGGGCAGGGCGCCGATCACGTCCGCCAGCCCGCCGGCCTTGGCATACGGGGCCATCTCGGCGGCGACCACTGCTACTTTCATGGCGTCGAAGCTTCCAAACCAGCCCGCCGGCGTGGGGCGCAACCGGCGCGGCTCATCGGGCCACCCCGACCCGGGTGGACTCCCGCTCGTTGAGCGCCTCGCGGAGAATTCGGGCCGCCTCTTCGGGCGGCATCGGGTTGATGTAAAACCCGGTACCCACCTCGAAGCCGGCGACCCTGGTCAGCGCGGGAGTAATCTCAAGATGCCAGTGGTAGAACCGGTTTTCGACTTCGCGCAGCGGTGCGGAGTGAATGATGTAGTTGTAAGGCGGATCGTCGATCGCGTCTTTGAGCGCGCTGAGCGTGGCCTTGAGCGCGTTGGCCAGCGCGCGATACTCCTGCGAGGCCGCGTGCTCGAAATGCGAGCCGTGGTTCTTGGGCAGCACCCAGGTCTCGAAAGGAAAGCGCGCCGCGAACGGACTGGTTACCAGGAAGCCCTCGTTTTCGAAGATCAGGCGGCGCTGATGCTCGCGCTCGTGGTCAACTATATCGCAGAAGATGCAGCGTTCCTTGTGCGCGTAGAAATCGCGCGCCCCGGCCAGCTCCTGCTGCACGTTGAGCGGCACGATCGGCAGTGCGATTAGCTGGGAGTGGGGATGCTCCAGGCTGGCCCCGGCTTCCGCGCCGTGGTTCTTGAAGATCAGGACATAGCGGAAGCGCTCATCCTTGGAGAGGTCGAGCACCCGGTCGCGGTAGGCCCACAGCACGGTTTCGATTTCGGCCGGTTCGAGGTCGGCCAGGCTCGCGTCATGGCGCCGGGTCTCGATCACGACCTCATGCGCGCCGACCCCGTTCATCAGGTCGTACAAGCCCTCGCCGCGCCGTCCCATCGGACCCTCGATGCGCAAGGCGGGAAATTTGTTGGGTACCGCCCGCACGCGCCATCCGGGGGTGTTGGGCGCGGAACCGTTGTCGCGATAGGCCGCCACTTCCGGCGGCGTCAGGTTCTCCGCACCGGGACAAAATACGCATTGCCCGGACTTTGGCGCGCTGGGCGCGTGGGGAAAATCCGACGGCCGGCGGCTGCGTTCCGTGGAGATAATGACCCAACGGCCCATGATGGGGTCCTTGCGTAGCTCAGGCATGTGTCCGCACCATCCTTCTCCTGCCCTAGCTGATATTATCGCTTGGCAGGCGCGGACACGCCAACCCCGTCACGCACCTATTATCCAGAACCGGCCAATTATCCAGAGGCGGCCTCAGTTAAGCACGGTGCGCTCGCTCGCGGGACCTTCCCCGCCATGCTCCGCCGCCGGCGCGATTGCGCCGTCGCGCAGCGCGTGCGCCAGCACCTCGTCGACCGTGTCAACAAACACGAACTCCAGCTCCTGGCGGAGTTCCGGAGCAATATCCTCCAGGTCACTCTCGTTGCGCCTGGGCAGAATCACGGTACGAATCCCCGCGCGCCGCGCGGCGAGCACCTTTTCCTTGATTCCGCCTACTGGCAGAACCTTGCCGCGCAAGGTGATTTCTCCCGTCATCGCCACGTCGGGACGCACCGAGCGCCCGGTCAGCAGCGACGCCAGCGAGGCCGCGATCGTGACCCCCGCCGAGGGTCCGTCCTTGGGTATCGCGCCGGCAGGCACGTGCAGGTGGATATCGGACTTGTCGAAGAAGTCGGGCGCGAGACCCATGCGCTCAGCGTGCGTGCGAATGTAGGACAGCGCCGCCTGCGCCGATTCCTTCATCACGTCGCCCAGGCTGCCGGTCAGCATCAACCCCTTCTGGCCGCTCATCCGGGTGCTCTCAATGAACAGGATGTCACCGCCGTTGGGCGTCCACGCCATCCCGGTCGCCACCCCGGGCTCCTGGGTGCGCTCGGCCGCCTCGGAAAAAAACTTTGGCGGTCCCAGGTATCGAGCCAGGGCCGCGATTTCGATCCGTTCGGGGACCGCTTCGCCCTCAGTCAGAGCGCGCGCGACCTTACGGCACACGCGCCCGATTTCGCGCTCGAGGTTGCGCAGTCCCGCCTCCCGCGTGTAACTGCGGACGATCTCCATCAGCGTGTCGGGCGGAAATTCGATGTGATATTCCTCCAGCCCGTTCTCGCCCAGCTGCTTGCGTACCAGGTGGCGCAGCGCGATCTGGATTTTTTCCTCGTCGGTGTAACCCGGCAGCTCCAGCACCTCCATCCGGTCGCGCAACGCATGCGGGATGGGATCGAGCATGTTGGCGGTGGTCAGGAACAGGACGTTGGAGAGGTCAACCGGCACGTCCAGGTAATGGTCGAGGAAGGTGTTGTTCTGCTCGGGATCGAGCACTTCGAGCAGCGCCGAGGCCGGATCGCCGCGGAAGTCCATTCCCAGCTTGTCGACTTCGTCGAGGATGAACAACGGATTGTTCGACCCGGCGTTGCGCAACCCCTGAATAATTCGTCCCGGCAGCGAGCCGATGTAGGTCCGGCGATGGCCGCGGATTTCGGCCTCGTCGCGAATCCCGCCCAGGGAGAGGCGCTGGAACTTGCGCCCCATCGCGCGCGCGATCGAGCGGCCCAGTGAAGTCTTGCCGGTTCCCGGCGGACCCACGAAGCACAGGATCGGACCCTTGGTGGTCTTCTTGAGTTTGCGCACCGCCAGAAACTCCAGGATGCGCTCCTTGATCTTCTCCAGGTCGTAATGGTCTTCGTCCAGGATTGTGCGGGCGTGCGCGATATCCAGGTTGTCGTCGGTCGATATCGCCCACGGCATGCTCACCAGCCAGTCGAGGTAGGTGCGTACGACAGTGTGCTCCGCCGACTCCGGCGGAATCATCCGCAGCCGCTCCAGCTCCTTGTCGGCGGCCTTGCGCGGCGCCTCCGGCATATTGGCGGCCTCGACCTTCTGCTGTAGATCGTCGATTTCAGCCGAGCGCGAATCGCCCTCTCCCAGTTCCTTTTGAATCGCCTTGAGTTGCTGGCGCAGGTAGAACTCGCGCTGGTTCTTGTTGAGCTCGGTCTGCACCTGGCCCTGGATCTTGTGCCCCAGTTCGAGCAGTTCGATCTCGCGGTTGAGAATCGAGCTGAGCTTTTCCAGCCGGGACTTGACTTCCAGCGTCGCCAGCAGGTCCTGTTCTTCCTCCACCGCGATCTTCAGGTACGACGCGACCAGGTCCGCGAGCCGTGCGGCGCCGTGGATATTCATCGCCATTACCTGCAACTCGTCAGGCAGATACGGAACCAGCGAAACGAACTTCGAGAACTGGCTCGCGACATGGGCCTGCAGGGTGTCCAGGTCCCGGCCGTCGGCAGTTACGTCGGGCAGGCGTCCCACCTTTGCGGTCAAGTAAGGCTCGCGCTGGACGAACTCCAACAGCTCAATCCGCGCCAGCCCCTGGACCAGCACCCGGACGCTGTGGTCGGGATATTTGAGCATCTTGAGGATGCGGACCGCGGTGCCGCGTGAAAACAATGCTTCGGGCTGCGGATTCTCCTCCTCGGGATTCTTCTGGGCGGTGAGCGCAATGATGCTTTTCGCGCCAGGCAAATCTTCGATCAACTTCAGCGACGCGCTGCGCGACACTAAAAAGGGATGAATCTGGCCCGGGAAAATCACCAGGCCGCGCAATGGCAGAACCGGAAGTATCGAGGGAATTTCGATTGTAGTGACGTCTTCTTCGACCTCGAAGCCCCGCTCCCCTTTCCCTGTTGGATCTGGCTTTTCAACCATGTTCTAGAATTAACCTCGTTGGCGGCTACGACCGCGCAGGATCTGTTCAGCGACCCGGTCTTCCGGGGTATTGTGGAAGGTGCCGGGCGCACGACGGAAACTTGTGTGGTAAATCTAATCATAGTAGTTGGTGTGCGCCACATGCGAGGGTGAACCTTGGCAAGCAAGCAATTCGCGAAACTGTTCACGGCGGAAGAGGCCAACGAACTCATTCCCCGGCTGGAGGTGCTGGTCCGCAAGCTGCAAGCCCAGGCCAAACAGGCCCGCGAGCGCGCCGCCCAGGCCGCCGGACCATCCGACCTCGAGGCGCTCTCCAAGTCGGACCCGGTGCTGCGTGTCGCGATGCGCGAAATGTCAAAGGCCGCCGAACAAATCCAGGGCTTTGGATGCCTTTTGAAGGACATCGACCTGGGACTGGTTGACTTCCCCGGCCAGGTCGAGGGCGAGACCGTCTTTCTGTGCTGGCAATACGGAGAGCCCCATGTCGCCGCCTGGCATCCTATCGATGAGGGCTTCGGCAGCCGGCGTCCGCTGTCGGGAAGCCGCAAAGTTTACCTGAACTGATCAAACTTGTTTGATACTGGAGGGCCCCGCGATGGTGGCGCTGTTCATTTACCTGCTGGCGCTGGTGTGCTGGCTGGGCGGCATGATCTCATTTGTATTCTTCACCGCGATGCTCTTCTCGCGGCTGCCGGTCGCCGATGCCGGCAAGGTGGTGAGCGCGATCTTTCCCACCTACTACATCACCGGCTATGTGGCCGGCGCGATTACCTTCGTGCTCGCGATTTACTTCGCAATCGGCGGGCGCGGCCGCGGATGGTGGATCTGTTCCGCGGTGCTGCTCGCCGGTGCACTGGCGCTGACGGTTTATGCCGGAGCGGTGGTGCGCCCAAAGGTCGAGGCCGTGCGCGCGGTCACCGAAGAGGCCGCTCCTGACCCGGCCCGCAAGGCCGAGTTCGATGCGCTCCATCGGCTGTCCGTGCAACTCAACGGCGCCGTAATGCTGCTGGACCTGCTGGCCGTGCTCTCCACCGCGGCCGCGCTGACCTCCTGAGGGGTGAGATGGCTGACCCTCGCTTCAAGGCGGTCGCAATCGATCTCTTCAACACCCTGGTCAAGTGGGACCCCACCCGGCTGCCCAATTACAATTGGCGCGGCCGCTCGATAAGCGGAACGATTCCCCTGCTGCTGCCCCATCTGCGCGAGCACTTCGGCCGCTGGGACCATGACGAGGCCTTTCTCGACGTGTACTTCGCCGTGACGATGGAGATCGCCGCGGAACGCGACCGTCACGGGGTCGAAGTGACCTGCTATGAGCGCTTCTTTCGCGCGCTGAACCGGATCGAACTGCCGGCGCAAATCGAACTGGCCGAGCTGGCCGAAATGATGCGCGGCACCCACATGAAGGCGGTGCGCGAGGTGACTTCCACTCCCGCCGCCAACGCCGCCGCCGTGCAGAGACTGGCGCGGCACTACCGGATGGCGCTGCTCTCCAACTTCGACGACTCGCAAACCGGGCGCGAGATCGTCCATGACAGCGGCGTCGGCCATCTGTTCGAGGTCATCCTGATCTCCGCCGACGTGGCGATGCGCAAACCCAACCCCGCGATCTTCAGGTATCTGCTCGGCAAGATGAACCTGGAACCCGAGGAGATGCTGTTCGTCGGCGATACGCCCAAGGAAGACGTACTGGGCGCGCAGCGGGCCGGAATTCCAATCGCATGGCTGTCGCACGGGCGCACCGAACTGCCGCCGGGGATCGACCCGCCAGATATCATCGTCGAAACCCTCGCCGACCTGCCCGCGGCATTGGATGCTTAGCAGAGTGGGAACAAGCAGTTTCGCATCCGGGAGTGTCCACCAATGGCATTAGCACTCGGCATGAAGATGGCTTCCAACCTTAAACTTCTCCTCCTGAGCAAAGGGAGATGAATCACAGGCTGGAAGCCTGTTTGGGACCGGCTTTCCAGCCGGTCATCTTTTTCCGATTGGGGACTCGTCTAGAGTGGGCAGAACACGGCAGACTGCGGAACCAAGAACGACAGGCTGGAAAGCCTGTCCTACTACGCCTGACCAGGGGGAGATGAGGGAGAGGGCCGGATGGTGCGTGCAGCAGTGATCGCAGTGATCGGCGCCGGCGACGCTCCACCCGGCGTGCTCGAACTGGCCCTGGAGACCGGGCGCGAAATCGCCGCGCGCGGCGCCGTTCTGGTATGCGGCGGGCGCGGCGGCGTGATGGAAGCGGCGGCGCGCGGGGCGCGCGAGCGCGGCGGCCACACGATCGGTATCCTGCCGGGCTACGATAAGCGCAGCGCCAACCCTTACATCGAGTTCGCGATCGCCACCGGGATGGGCGAGGCGCGCAACGCAATCGTGGTCGGCAGTGCCGACGCGGTGATTGCGCTGGCCGGCGAAGGCGGCACGCTGGCCGAAATCGGCTTCGCGCTCAAGCTCGGACGTCCGCTGATCGCACTCCGGTCGTGGCCGCAACTGGACGGGCTCCATCGCGCCGATAACGCCGCGGCCGCGGTCGCGATGGCGCTGGACCTGGCGCCGCGGCGGAGTTAAGTTGCGATGGCCGATACCTTCGACTTCGGATTAATCGAGCGGGCGCCGTTCTGCGCCTTGCTGGGTATCAAGATCGAGAGTGCCGCCAACGGCGAGGCGCGGGTGCGGATGCCGTTCCGGCTCAACCTGCTCAACGAGGGCGGGCCGCAGGCTCCGATCCATGGCGGCGCGATCGCTTCCCTGATCGATACCGCGGCGTTGACCGCGCTGTTGACCGCGCCCGATTTGCAGCGGACCGCGACGATCGCGCTGACCATCAACTATGTGAACGCAGGCGTGCACAGTGATCTGATCGCGTCCGCCCGGTTGCGCAAGCGCGGACGCCGCATCGCCAGCCTCAGCGTCGAGATCGCCGACGAAGCGGGTCAATTGATCGCGGACGCGTTGGTGACGTTCCGGATCGGTTAGCCCTAACCAAAAAACTTTTGAAATTTTTCGGGCCAACCTTGAGAGGCGAAAATCCTCAGTGAAATTCGGTAGCCAAAAACAGTGGGGCTGGCCGCCGTGCCCGCCATTGCGCGCGTCGTTGAGACAACTTGTCGCTCGCTCGCATCCATGGCAG
>Ga0209415_10009936_pt1 | contig 16266 bp, 11 predicted proteins | sample PeaSoiSIISIP2007_FD_187696 | JGI IMG/M metagenome (GOLD analysis project Ga0209415, IMG submission 187696) | Peat soil microbial communities from Weissenstadt, Germany - SII-SIP-2007 (SPAdes) (version 2) | ecosystem: Environmental > Terrestrial > Soil > Wetlands > Peat | place: Germany...
CATCAACGACGTGTCGTCGTCGGCGCTCGGCAACCTCGGCGTAGATCTTCGCTGGAGGCTCGAGTTCGAGTAGCTGTTTTAGACGCGCCATGCGCCTGAGAGACCTGCTCCTCGTCGGGGTGATCGGCGCCTTCCCGGGGCCGGTGTGGGCGCAGCCTGCAGCGGAGGTCTTCCCGATCCCGAAGGCGGCGCCTGCGGAGGCTCGGCCGCAGGTGCCTTCGCTGGCTCCGCCGCCGGACTGGGCAGGCCTCGAGGGCAAGCGGATCGTTCGCGTGAGCGTCGTGCTCGAGGGGAACATCTGGGCGGACGTGAGGATGCCCGCCGTCGCCCGCCCGAAGGTGGGCGAGACGCTGACCCACGCGGCGACGCGGCAGGCGCTCGAGGACCTCCTCGAGTCCGGGCGGTTCGCGTCCGGATGGGTCGCGGTGCAGCCGGAGAACGGCGGCGTGGCCGTCGTCGTGCACCTTCTCCCGCGAAAGCTCATCGACCGGCTCGACGTCGATCTTCACGGCGCGCGCCTCCCGCGCGACGAGGTGCTCCGCGAGGCAGACCTGTCTGACGGGGGCGAGCTCGTCGGCGCGGACGCCGGCGACGCGCCCCGGCGAATCGAGCGGTACTTCGCGCTGCACGGGTACCCGGCGGCGAAGGCGTCGATCCAGACGCGCGAGACCGACGACCCGCTGAGGGCCCTCGTCCTCGTCGACGTCGACGCCGGGCCGCCGCGGCGGATCGATCAGCGGCATTTCTACGTGTTCGGAGCGAACGAAGCGGACGTGCTCGCGGTCGCCGGGAGCTATGCGGCCGGTGCCGGCGATCGCGCGGACGAGCCGATCCTCGACCGGGCCGACGTCAGCATCGAGTCGGCGCTGCACGCGAAGGGGTGGTGGCACGCACGGGTGTCGCACGACCTGGTGTGGCTCGGCGCGAAGGAGACCGGCCGCGTGGCGCTCCGCGTCCGCATCGACGCGGGGCCGCTCTTCTCTCCGCGCTTCGAGGGCAACGACCACTACGACGGCGACGTCCTCTCGAGCGCGCTGGGGCTGGACACCGAGACGGACCGGTCCCCCTCGCACCTCGCCGAGAAGATCCGCGCCTTCTACCAGAAGCGCGGCTTTCTCGACGCCGACGTGCGCGTCGAGGCGAGAGGCGGCGAGGGCAACGACGCGCACCTCGTCGTCTTTCACGTCAATGAGTACGCGCGCGTACGGGTGGTCGGTCGGAGCTACCCCTGCCTGAAGATCGACGCCATCAAGCGCCTGAGCTCCGCGCCGAGCTCGCCGTCCGCCATCGGCACCGAGATCGACAGTTACCTCGAGGAGGAGCTCCCCGGCGCCGACTTGCTCGTCCCCCCCGACCCGGGCGGCGTCAGCGCGACGATCGGCGCGGGAGCCGGGCAGGTGGCCACCGGCGCTCGCCCGGCGCCGCTCGACCTGCAGCCGGACGAGGCGTACGTCGCCGACACGTACGAGCGCGCCGTCGATCACGTGCAAGAGCTCTACAAGAACGCGGGCTTCCTCCACGCGGTGGCGGGTCCCGTGCAGATCGTACGCGCGCGCTGCGACCCGCGCTCACCGCCGCAGGGCTGCGTCCCGCTCCCCCTCCCCCCGGTCCCCGAGGCGCTGTGCGGGTACGACCCGTCGGGCCTGCCGACGCCCACCGAACCGATCGACCCCGCGTTCACGTGCCGGCCGGACCCGGCGCACGGGGTCACCTGCGCGCCGACGATGAAGATCATCATCCCCGTCAAGCTCGGGCCACGAACGACGCTCTGGGACGTGGCGTTCACCGGCGTCAAGAACCAGAGCGAGCACGCCGTGGCCGCGGCCGGGCGCCCACCCCTCGGCGACCCAGTGAGCACGACGGTGCTCGAGGACGTACGGCGCCGCATCGTCGATTGGTACAAGGAGCTCGGCTACTACTACGTCGACGTCAAGTACACGCTCGAGTCCTCGGCGGACAGCACCCGCGCGCGCGTGCGCTTCGACGTCGTCGAGGGCGAGCAGGTCATCGTGCGCGCGATCACGATCCACGGGCTGGACGCGACCCGCGAGAGCGTGGTGCGCCGCAGGATCGCGCTCGAGGTCGGCAAGCCGTACCGCCCCACCGACGCCAGAAAGACCCAGGAACGAATCGCGACGCTCGGCGTCTTCTCGAGCATCACCGTCGGCCTGAGCGACCCGTACGTGCCGCAGCCCAACAAGACCGTCGTCGTCGACGTGGTCGAGCGGCCCGGGCACTACCTCGAGGTGCGCCCGGGGTTCTCCACGGGCGAGGGCGTCCGCGGCACGTTCGAGTACGACGAGCGCGACGTCCTCGGCTACGCGGTCGGCGCGCTCTTCCGCGCGCAGCTCTCTTACTTGCCGAATTTCCTCATCATCGACCCCCAGGTGGCCGTCAACTACGCGACGGTCCAGGACAGACTGGCGCGGCGCATCACGCTCAGCGGGATGTTCCCGGACATCGGCCTCGGGCCGCTCGTGAGATCGCAGCTCGACGCCATCTACGTGCGAGACCTCGAGCGCGACTACACGCTCAACAAGGTCTCCGGCGTGGGCAGCCTCATCTACCGGCCGGGGCGCGAGCTGCAGGTGACGGTCGGCCAGAGCGTGGAGGACAACAACGTCCACCTCTTCCAGTTCGACTCGCTCACCGAATACCTGGCGTGCCAAGCGGCGATGGGTGTCAACATCGAGGGGCTCCAGGCGGCCCTGCGTGTTCCCGACGGGGAGAGCGTGGTCATCGCGCAGCGCGCGTCGCTCGCCTGGGACAGGCGGGACGCGTCGTTCAACGCCCACAAGGGCACTTACGTCTTCATCGGCGCCGAGCTCGTGAACTCGATTCCGGAGGGAGCCGCGGTTCCGCCGGCGACCTCCGCCACGGGATGCATCGTGCCGCCAGGCTCCGCTGTCGTCCAGCCGGCGCCGCAGACGTACTCGCACTTCGTCAGGCTGACTCAGACATTCGCCGGGTACATCCCGCTGCCTTTCGGCGCGACGCTCGCCCTCGAGCTCCGGCTCGGCGAGAACGTCCAGACGGCCGCCTGCACGTCGGCCAACCCCCTCGACCAAGCGCCCGCCTTCTGCACGTACCCCGATCGCCTCTTCTTCATGGGCGGCTTCGACTCGATGCGCGGCTGGCTCCAGGACACATTCATCCCGCAGGACTACGCCGACCAGATCGCGAAAAACCCGACCCTCTGCACGAGCTCGAGCACCAACTGCTTCATCCCGATCCGCGGGGGGAACCTCATGATCAACCCCAGACTCGAGCTGCGGTTCCCGATCCGCGCGCCTATCGACGCCGGCCTCTTCGCCGACTTCGGAAACATGTGGGCCGACCCGACGTACATCTTCCACAACGCCGGGCCCGTGCTGTTCGTGAGCGGAGGCCACACCGTCAACGCTCCGTTCGCCCTGCGCGCGGACATCGGACCCGGCGTCCGCGTGGAGACGCCCGTCGGGCCGCTGGTCTTCGACTACGGGATCAACGTGACGCGACGGTCCTACGAGGACTTCGGCGCGTTTCACTTCGCCATCGGCCTCTTCTGAAGCTCGTCGGCCTTGGCGCAGGCGGTCTTCGCGCCCGCGGTGCAGGCGACCCTGTAGAGGGCGGCGGCCTTCTCGAGGTCGACGGGGACGCCGCGGCCGTTCTCGAGCATGATCGCGAAGTTGTAGCAGCCGGTGGGCCACCCCCGGTCGCACGCAAGCTCGTAGAACCGGGCCGCGGATGTGTCGTCCTTGGGTACGCCGCGCGCGTACTCGTTCATCTGGCCGGCGAACACGCACGCGGGGGCGTCGTTCATCTCGCACGCCTTCCGATAGAGCGTCTCGGCGCGCGCCTCGTCTTTCTCCACGCCCTGGCCGAACGCGTACGTGGCCGCGAGCCGGCGGCATCGGTCCGCGGAGCCCGCGTCGCATTCCCTGGCGCAGACGTCGACGTCGTCGCACCCGCCGACGGCGGCGGCGATCGTGACGACGCTCGCCGCGGGGGCCGGCGCCTCTCCGGAGGACGACCGGCTGCACGCGAGGAGCGCCGTGAGCGCGACGGCGCCGACCCTCATCCGGGGCGGGACCCCGGCTCGCCCCACGCACCGGCCACGGCGTCCGCGACGCGGTCCTGGTCTTCGGCGGGCAGCGTCGGATAGAGCGGCAGGCTGATCGTGCGGTCCCCGATCTCTTCAGCGACGGGCAGCGAACCGCGCGGGATGGCGAGCATCTCGGCGAGGTACGTCAAGAGGTGGATGGCCCGGTAGTTCACGGCGGTGCCGATGCCGGCCGCGCCGAGGCGCGCCAGCAGCGCGTCGCGCTCGCCAGGCCACGCGTGAATCGTGAAGAGGTGATGGCTGCTCCGCCCGCGGCGCTCGACGAGCCAGGGGACGCCGTTCACCGTGGGCGGCGCGGACGCCATCGCGGCGATGCGCTCGCGCAGGAGTGACTCGTAACGGCGCACGAGCGACTCGCGCCGCTCTCGCTTCTCCTCGATCTGCGCGAGCTGCGGACGGAGAAGCGCCGCGTCGAGGTCCGTGAGGTTCGCCTTGTATCCGAGCTCGACGATGTCCCAGTGCTGGTAGGCGCCTCCGTGCCGGTCCGCCGCGCCCCGCGTCACGCCGTGGTTGCGCAGGCGCCGCAGCCTCTCGGCCACGCGGTCATCGTGCGTGGCGACCGCCCCGCCGTCGCCCGAGGTGAGGTTCTTCGTCGCATAGAACGAGAACGCCGCGGCCTCCGAGAGGTCCCCCGGACGGACGCCGTCGCGCTCGATCTCGACCCCATGCGCCGAGTCCTCCACGATGAAGAGGCCGTGCTGGTCGGCGAGCGCGCGCAGCGCCTTCATATCGGCGAGCTGCCCGTAGAGGTGCACCGGCAGGATCCCGACCGTCCTCGGGCCGATGGCGGCGCGTACGGCGGCGGGATCGATGAGCCCGGTCGCCGGCTCGACGTCGACGAGCTTGGGCTTCGCGCCGGCGTGCAGGATGGCGCTCGTCGTCGCCGCGAACGTCATCGGCGTCGTGATGACCTCGTCGCCGGGGGCGACGTCGAGCGCGCGGAGGGCCATCAGGAGCCCCATCGTGCACGCGCTCGTGCCGACGACGTGGGGCGCCGTCGCTCCGTCGCGCCCCCGGACGAGGAAGGCCCCCAGTTCCTGCTCGAACGTCGAAACCTGGGGGCCCAGCGTCAGAAAGAGCGTGTCGAGGACACGGCGCCACGACGTGGCCTCGTCGCTCCCGAGCTGGTGCCGGTAGAACTCCACGCGCGGCGGGCTGGCGGGCGACATGGGCGCAGCCGCTCCCCGACTCTACGAGGCCGGCGCGAGGAGCTTCCCGTCGATCGCGAGCTCGCGGTGCGCGCGCTCGGCATCGCGCAGGAAGGCGTAGTGCCTGAGCGTGTACCAGCGGCGCTCGTCCGGATCGACGACGCCCTCGCGCAGCGCGCCGAGGACCTCGCGTATGCCGTCGTCCACGCTCCGCTCGGCCTCGAACGACAGCACGCGGTGGACCTTGTCGAACGACACGTTGTAGTCGCGCAGGTCGGGGTCCGTCGGCGCGTGAACGACCTCCGTCCCCGGCACGGCGTCGCGCACGCGGAACGCGAGGTTCAGGATCTGGACGTTGTTCGCGTCGCACCCGACGTTGAACACCTCGCCGGCGACGAGGGGCGCCGGGCTCGTCAGGGCGAGCTCGAACGCGCGTGCCGCGTCGCGGACGTGGACGAATGGGCGCCACTGCCTCCCTCCGCCGTCGACCGTGATCCGGCGCCCGACGTAGGCGTTCTTGGTCATCACGTTGATCGCGAGATCGAAGCGCATGCGCGCGCTCAGGCCGAACACCGTCGCCAGGCGAAGGCACGTGACCTCCATCGCCCCGCCGGACGGGCGCCCGAGGCCGAGTAGGAAGTCCTCCACGTCGGCCTTCGCGCGAGCGTAGAGAGACACCGGATGGCGCACGCTCGTCTCCGTCAGCCCGGGACCGTCCCCGTGGCCGTAGACCGAGCACGACGACGAGTACACGTAGCGCCGCACGCCCTGCTCGCGCGCGGCCACCGCCAGGCGCTTCGCCCCGTCGACGTTCACGCTGCGTGTGAGCTCCGGATCGAGCTCGCAGGACGGGTCGTTCGAGATCCCCGACAGGTCGACCACCGCGTCGACCGAGTGGAGAAGCGAGCGATCGAACCCGCGCACGTCGCCGCGAGCAACCCGCAGCTTCTCGCCGAAGCGACGCTCGGTTCGCCCGAGCGTGTCGCCGAAATAGAGGCGGTCGAGCACCGTGACGCGGTGCCCCTGCTCGAGCAGGTGGGGGACGAGCACCGAGCCGATGTAGCCGGCGCCACCGGCGACGAAGACGTGCATTTGGGCCGTGCAGATACCACGAAACCCGCCCCCGCTGGAACCTTTCGGCTCGCGTAGTCTTTGGGGAGGGCCAGGCATGCAAGGACGCGCGCTCCGCCGGCTCATCGTTCGCAGCGACGGCGCGCCGCGCCTCGTCCTGCCGGGGCTCGCGGTCCTCGCGGCGACGATCGCGATCTCGTGGGCGATCGCGGTCCTCTTGCGGCCCCCGCCGACCGCGGACGAGCGCGCGGATGCGCTGTCGCGCGCGGGGCACTACGAGGCGGCGGAGGACGTGTACGTGGGTCTGCTGCGCGAGCGCCCGACCGTGCCTCGCGCGCTCGAGTTCCTCAGGAACCATGACCGCGGCGTGCGGGGCGAAGCGAAACGGTCCGCCAAGGACCTCGAGCGCGGGATCATCCTCGAGAAGCGCGAGGGCGTGATGCCCGAAGATGCCGTCGAGCGGATCCTCGCGGCCTTACCCCCGGACGTCGCGCTGGTCGCCAGGTTCGTCCGCGCGAACGGCCTACCACCGGCGGACGTGCGCGTCGCGGTCGAGGAGGGCGCCCGCAGAGCCCCGCCGGCGCCGTGGTGCAACCACGTCCTGGCCGCCGAGGCGCTGCGCGACGGCCACTCGGCGGAGGCCGCCGAGTTCTTCGCGGCCGAGGGGACATGGTTCCCGGACCGCGCCGACGACGTCGACATGGCGCTCGATCTCTGGATGGATCTCGATGACTGGGACATCGTGCGCGCCCGGATGGGCGACCCGCGCGTTCGGGCACGGGCGCGGCCGGAGACGAAGGCGCGCATCGCCATCCACGAGCGGGACTGGCCGGGCGCAGCGAAGTGGACGGCCCTCGGGTACCGGGCGCGCCTCGCGCCCTGGAGCGTCGCCATGAGCGGCGTGGCGGCGCTGGCGTGGGCTCTCTTCTGCTGCCGGCTCGGCAAGATCGGCGAGCGCCCGGCGCGGCGGCTCGTCTTCTATGTCACGGCCTTCGCCCTCGGCGTCCTGAGCATCGGCCCCACGGTGCTGCTCATCACGGTGGAGGAGACCAAGCTGCGCCTCGTCGAGACCGGAGACGCCGGGCGCGACATCCTTTTCTTCGTCTTCGGCGTGGGGCTCCGCGAGGAGGCGTCGAAGCTCCTGCTGTTCGCGCCGCTCCTGCCGTTTCTGCGCAAGTGGGGGGACAAGCTCGACGTGCTCGTGTGCGGCGCGTTCGTGGGACTGGGCTTCGCCGCCGAGGAGAACCTCGGGTACCTCGCCAGCGGCGACCTTCAGACGGGCCTCGGCCGCTTCCTGACGGCCAACTTCTTCCACATGGCGATGACCGGAACGCTGGCGTCCGCCCTCGACGACTTCGTGGCGAAGCCCGAGGAGAGCGCGCAGGAGCTCTCGCGCACGGCGCTCATGGTGATCGGGATGCACGGCGCGTACGACTTCCTCCTGTCGCACCCCGAGTACGGAGGGTCGTACCTGGCGATGTCGGTCTTCTTCTTCCTGACGCGCCTCTTCCTCGGCGCGATCAGCCACGCGCGCCGGCGCCCCGACCCCGGCTTCTCGCTCCTCCACACGTTCGTCTTTGCCGCCGCCGTGGTCACGGGCGTCAGCGCCGTCCACGCCACGCTCGCCGTCGGGCCCACCGCGGCCGCCGCGGCGATGGGGGAAGGGGTCCTCGGGGAGGCCATCATCTTCTTCGTGTTCATCCGCGCGCTCCGCACGATGTGAGGGTGCTACCGTGTGCTGGTCGATGGGCCCGAGTGGACGCACGCATCCGCCCGAGCCCCTGCGAACGGATGGATCGAACGCCTTCGCCCGCCACAGCATGCAGGTGAGGGTGCCGAGGATCGCGCGCGACGTGACGACGCGGAGCGTCTATCCCGCCGGGGTGTGCCGCGACGTCGAGAAGCTCGCGAGCGACCTCGAGGACAACGCTCCCGTTCCGGCCCCGAGGGCGCCGGCCGCCGACGTCGAGGGGTGGATGCGAGCGTACGAAGATCATCCCGGCGAGACATGGCTCGGGACCGAATGGTTCTACGCGGAGCTCGCGTTCTACCGAGAGCTCGCGCGGTGCTGCCGCTTCTGGGAGACGGGGCGCGACCCGTTCGATGCCGCGAAAGAAGAGGAGCTCGCCGGGGAGCGACCGTGGGAGCGGCTGGCGCTCGCGCTGTCGAGACGAGGATCGCGCGAGGAGCGGATCCTGGGGCTGCTGGACGACGCGCTGTGGGGGAACCGGATCGACCTGAGCTACGCGGTGGCGGCGTCGCGAGGGCGGGCGGACGGCGATCTCATCGTCGACGAGCGCGCGGCGGCGGTGCCGGAGCTCGCGCGTCCGGGGGCGAGCGTGCACCTCGTGACCGACAACACGGGCACGGAGCTCGCGATGGATCTCGCGCTGGTCGCCGCCGTGCTTGAGGATCCGTCCGCGGCCGCGACCCTGCACGTGAAGCTGGAGCCCGTGTTCGTGAGCGACGCGATGGCGCGCGACGTGTGGCGTGTGGTCGAGCGGATGCAGCGGGGGACGGGAGACCTGCGCCGACTGGCGGGAACGCTGACGGGGAGCTTCGAGGAGGGGCGGCTGCGGATCACGCCCGACGCATTCTGGTCGGGGCCGCGCTTCTTGTGGAAGGCCCCGGATCACATCGCGAAAGCGTTTCGCGCGGCGAGCATCGTCGTCTTCAAGGGGGACGCGAACTACCGGCGCGTCGTCGGCGACGCGATGTGGCCGCCGTCGGAGCCGTTCGCGACGGCGTGCGCGTACCTCGGGGCATCGATCGTGTGCCTCCGGACGATGAAGAGCGACCCGGTGCTGGGGTTGCCCGAGGGGCTCGCCGAGCGGCTCGACGCCGAGGAGCCCGGGTGGCGTATCGACGCGAAGAGGGGCGTCGTGCAGACCGTGGTCACGAGGGAGCGCTAGGAGCCGACGCGCGCTCCTGCATCTGCTTCTGCATGACCAGCGGCAGAACGTATGGGACGCCGACGCTCATCGTGTCGAGGGCAGGATCGATCTGGCCGACGAGCCAGAAGGCGATGACCGCCGCGCGCTCGACGTAGAACCATCCGTCCGGGTAAGCGATCGAGCGCATCAGGTCGTGCAGGTCGCCCACTTCGGGGCTCGCGAGCTTCTCGAGGTCTTTCATGTCGGCGCGCATCAAAGCGCCGGCGCTGTGGTCCTTCACGTTGAGGAGCTTCTTGAAGTACGTCATCACCGTCTGCTCGAGGAGCGCTTCGTTCCCGCCGGGCGCCACGAAGCCCATCCGCCGGAAGCCGCGGAGGACCATCGGGCCGTCCGCCGACATGACTCCCTGGAGGACCTCGAGGGCGCCGTCGACCAGCGAGTCCGCGACCTCGCTGATCGCGCCGAAGTCGAGGACGACGATGCGGGGAGCGCCGTCGGCGCCCTTCTGGGCGAGGAAGTTGCCGGGGTGCGGATCGGCGTGGAAGTAGCGATCGACGAAGAGCTGCTTGTAGAACGACTGCACGAGCCGCGTCGCGAGGGTGCGCCGGTCGATCCCGAGGCGGTCGAGCTCGTCGAGGCGCGTGATCTTGACGCCGTCCATGTACGACATCGTCAGGATGTCCCGTGTCGTGAGCTCGTGGACCACCTCGGGGAAGACGATGTCGGGCTCGCCGGCGAAGTTCTTCGCCATCTTCTCCATGCACTGTGCCTCGTGGAGGTAGTCGGTCTCGCGCCTCAGCAGGTCGACGAGCGAGCGGTGCACGGTCTCGAGGTGCTGCAGCGGCAGCCAGCGCTTGACGACGCGGATGACGACGGCGACCGCGCGCATGTCGACGCGGATGACATCGCGGATACGCGGGTACAGGACCTTGACGGCGACCTTCCGGCCGTCGGTGAGCGTTGCGGCGTGGACCTGGCCGAGCGACGCCGCCGCGATGGGCACGCGCTCGATCGACGCAAAGCACTGCTCGGGAGACTTGCCGTACGCGGCGAGGAACGTCCGCTCGACGTCGCGGAAGGGGTGGGGAGGGACATTGTCCTGCAGGCTCTCGAGCTCGCGCGTGAAGGCACGCGGCAAGAAACCCCCGAGGACGCTGAGCACCTGCCCGAGCTTGATGAACACCCCCCGCAGCCGAAGCATCCCGCGGAGCATCCGCCTGGCGTTGCGCGCGTCGACCCGATCGCGATGCCGCTGGAGCCAGGGAGGCGGCTTCCCGCGCCGGCGCCCGACGACCCGGCGCAGGAGATAATAAAGGCCGTAGCTCGCCAGGATCGTCCCGAACAGCCACAGCGCGCGGACGAGACGGAGCGCCATTCGTCGGTTCGCGGGCCTCCGCTCCGGAGCATACCTCCGTTTGACGATCAGAACGTCCCGTCGTCCGGGAGGCCCTCCGTGTCGAACGCCCAGTAGCGCCCGTGGTGCGAGATCAGCTTCACCGCCGCGGCGTCTTGCTTGAAGACGAGCGCGCGGACCGGTTGCTCTCCGGCATCATCGCGGCGGACGGCGGCGGGCGCCTTGATGATGACGAGCGGGAACGCGCGCGCGTACTTGCAGCGCGGGTCGTAGTCCTGCGCGGAGAACTCCCACCCGTTGGCAGGCCACGCGGGCTGCGAGTGCTCCCGGAAGCGCACGGGCACGCTCAGGTAGCGCGCGAACGCGAACGCCCACTTGCCGTGCTTTCGCGCGGCGTAATAGCCCGACAGGTGCGTGAGGGTGCTGTTCCTGAATGCGATCGTCCAAGGCTCCCAGATGACCGCGGACACCGCGCGGCCGGGCGGCAGCTCGTCGATGAGGGCCGACACGTCGGCGGTCTCCCACCCGAAGGCCGCGCAATGCCCGACGGTGTTGACGCCCGCGGCGATCCCGAGCGACAGCGCCCACGCGCGCGCGCGGCCCTCGAGCGCGGCCGGAAGGCGGGGCGTCGCGAGCAGCCCTCCCAGGACCGCCCACTGCGCGAGCCGCTGGAAGATGAGGTGCGTGCCGAGGACGACGCTCGGCGTCGCGAAATACGCGACCAGCGTGACCACGAGGACAGCCACGATGGGCGGCGGCTGCTCCGGCGGCCTCGACGCCGCGCGGCGCTCGCGCCAAGTGGCGACCGCCGATGCGCCCATGACGGCGATCGCCAGCCACAGGATCACCTGGTCGGTCGCGTCGCGGTAGAGGTCCGACGCGAACGCGCCGAAGAAGACGACCTTCTCCCAGGGGGGAGGCGCGCTGCCCTCCATCGTCGGGTCGCGGTACATGTTCGGGTCCCATGCGTACTGCACGTGATTGACCGCGACGCAGTACGCGCAGCCGAAGAGGAGCGGCAGCCCCGCGCAGGCCGCCCGCGCGGCCATCTGCAGCGCGCGCCGGCCGGGCGGGGCGCCCGGGGGCGTGACGCGGATCGCGAGCTCGATCGCGAGCGCCGCCGCGGCGATGCAGAGGATGAGCATCGCGAGGACGTGCCCGAAGGCGCAGAGCATCCCGAGCGCCGCCACGGCCATCGCTGCGCCGACCGATGGCCGGATCGCCGCGCGCGCGACGAAGACGAGCGCCCAGACCGCGACCGCTGTCGCGAGGACGTAGTTGACGAAGCCCCATCCGACCGAGAACGAGAACAGGATGGGCGTGAACAGCGCGGCGTACACCTGAGGCCGCCCGAGGACGCGCACGAGCGCGACGACGCCCGCGGCCGTGGCCACGAGGGACAGCGCGACGACGATCCGCCCCGCGACCTCGATCGGCACGATCGCCGAGAGGCGCGCGACGACGACGTGGAAGAGGCCGTTGTAAGTGAAATAGTTGAGCGTGTATCCCGCCTGCTCCGGCGCGGCGGGATCGAGCAAGCGCCGGGCGACGTCCGCGAGCGCGAGGTGCTGCGGGTAATCCACGCACGGCAGGAGGCGCGTGACGAAGAGGCCGCTGACGACGAGCGCCACGCCGATGTAGTAGGCGACCGTCGTGCGGCGCGAGTCGAGGACCAGGTGGTCGAGAACGCTCTGCGGCAGCCGGCGCAATGGCCAGGCAGGGGTCTCGGATGCTCGACTGACGTTGGCCACTGAAAATGGCCGTGTATCATGCGTGCCCATGAGAACGCGATCCCTACGATCGGCATTCACCGTCGGCGTCGTGTCGTTGTCGCCCCTCTTCTTTGCGTGCAACGGGGAGCGCAAAGAGGAGTGCGACAGGTTCCTCGCCGCAATGAAACCCCTCGACTCGCTCGACGCGAAGAGACCGAGCGCGGACATCGTCGACCACGTCCAGAGCTCGGTGGCGGCGATCCAGTTCCAGACCCAGCCGCTCGCGGTCTTCTCGAAGAACCTCCAGTCCACGATCACCGTCCTGTCGAACGCCATCAAGCTCCAGGCGAGCGACTCTGCGCCCGACGGCACCGGCGACGTCGTGAAGACCAAGCTGAAAGAAGCCATCACGCAGCGGGACGACGCCGCCCGGTACTGCGCGCAGTAGCGGTGCTATAGGCGCCGCTCTGCCATGCGGGCACGCACCTCGTCGGTCGCCCTGCTCGCGATCGCCGTCGTCGCGCTCGCGGCGTGGCGCGCGGCGTGCGTCCTGGCGGGCCCGGACATCGACACCGACGCGTATGCCCATCACATGATCGCGCGCGCCATCCTTGCGGACCCGCGCGACCTCGCCGTGCACTGGGTCTGGCTGCCGCTCTTTCACTACCTGCAGGTGCCTCTCGTGGCTCTCGGCGGGACGATGGGGGCCGTGCGCTGGATCAACATCGCGCTCTCCGCGGCTCTCCCGGTCGTGCTCTTCGCGTACGTGCGACGCACGGCGAGGAGCGGCGACGCCGGGATCCGGGCGGAGGCGACGGCGCTGCTGGCCGCGCTCTTCGCCGCGACCTGTCCCATCGCGATGCAGATGGGGACGACCGCGCAGCCCGAGCCTCTCTTCGCGCTGCTCGTGCTCGGCGTCGCGATCGCGTTCGAGCGGCGGCGGTACGCCTGGGCGGCCGCGATGCTCGCCGCGGCGGTGGTGCTCCGGTACGAGGCGTGGGCGACGCTCGCGACGGTCGCGGCGATCGCCGCCTTCGAGCCGTGGTGGCGGCGCCGGGGGGGGCTCCCGGCGGAGCCGGACGCGCGGCGCGCGTGGATCGTGGTCGCCGCCCCGGTCGTCCTGATCCTGGTGTGGGCCGCGATGAGGCGGCCGGTCGACGGGCGGTGGTTCGGCTTCCTGAGGGATACGCGCGCCTTCGCCGTGGGCGCGACGCACGAGACGAGCGCGCTCGACCGCGGCGCGATCGGCCTCGTGCGCGACGTCCTTTATTATCCGCTCGTCGTCCCGGTGCGCGTGATGGGCCCGTCCCTCCCGCTCGCGGCGTTCGGCGTGGCCCGTACGGTACGCGAGCAGGGGGCGCGCTTCGTCCTCGTGCTGGCGTCGTGCCTCGGGTTCGTCTCGCTCACGTGGGTGATGCGCTCGCAGCTCGGGCTGGACCGGCACTTCGTGGTCGCCGTCCCGCTGTACGCGACATTCGCGGGGCAGGGAGCCGCGGCGCTGGCGGACGGGGCGACGCGGCTCGCGCGGCGGATGACCGGCGATCGCGCGGTGCGCATCGGGAGATGGGCCGGCGCGGCGCTCTCGGTCGTGTCGCTCGCCGGGATGCTCGTGGCGCTGGACGTATGGATGGGCTTCTGGAAGGGCTCGATCGAGCGCGGCTGGCCGCACCGGCAAGAGCTCGGCGCGTACCTGCGCACGCTGCCAGCTGGCGCGCGCATCTTCTGCGACGACGCAACGCTCGAGATCCTGAGCGGCGTCGACCGCCGGCGCTTCGACCGCCACTGGACGGACGACGCCCACACGTGGGACCTCGTCTCGGACGCGACCCGCGCGGGCGGCCCGGTGTACGTCGCGACGTGGACGGACAAGCTGCGCGGCCACGAGGGGGCGGGCGACGTCGTGTTCCGAGTGCGGGACAGCGCGGAGGACGCATCGTCGGAGATGGCGGTTCTACGGGTCCGGGCGGGGCAGTAGTCTGGAGGCAGCATGGCTCAGGCTCCGCCATCTCGACTGCCGCGGCCGGCGCTGCGGCGGCTGACGGCGCTGCAGCGGCTGCTCGGGGTGCGGGCGCCGATGGAGTTCCAGATCCTGGGGCGCGTCCTGCTGCACGCGGCGCTCGTCGGGGCAGCGGCCGGGGTGCTGGGGTCGCTGTTCTTCGCCGGGGTCGAGGCGTTCCAGCGGATGACGCTGGAGTCGTGGGCGGGGTACGTGCCGCTGCGGGCGGGCGGGGAGCAGATCCTCGGCGAGGTGGCGAAGCGGACGCCGTTCCGGCCGTGGCTCCTGCTGGTCGTCCCGGCGGCGGGGGCGCTGCTCGGGGGGGCGATCTCGATGAAGCTCGCCCCCGAGACGCGCGGCGGCGGGAGCGACGCGATCATCGAGGCGTTCCACCAGAACGGCGGCCGCGTGCGCAAGCGCGTCGCTTTCGTGAAGGCGATCGTGTCGATCCTCACGCTCGGGTCGGGGGGCTCGGGCGGACGCGAGGGACCGACGATGCAGATGGGCGGCGCGCTCGGATCGCTCGTCGGGCAGCTCCTGCGCGTGACGGACCGTGAGCGGCGCGTGCTCCTCGTCGCGGGGACGGCGGCGGGCATGGCCGCGGTCTTCCGGACGCCGCTCGGCGCGGCGCTCCTCGCGGTCGAGATCCTCCACCGCGACGACTTCGAGGCGGACGCCATCGTCCCGAGCGTCCTGGCGAGCGTCGTCAGCTACTCGGTGTTCATCGCGTTCTTCGGCGAGCGAACGCTCTTCTCGCACGCGCCGAGCTACCCGTTCGTGCCGGTGCACCTGCCGCTCTACGCGCTCCTCGCGGTCGTCGTGACGTTCGTGGCGAGCGCATTTCTGGCGACGATGCGGTCCGTGCAGCGCGCGACGGCGAGGCTACGCGTCCCGGAGTGGTGCAAGCCCGGCCTGGGCGGCCTGGCGCTCGGCGTGTTCGCCACGCCGATGATCGTGATCATCGGTCCGCACCTCGGCCAGCCCGGGCAGGGCCTCGGCATCCTCGGCGGCGGCTACGGCGCCGCGCAGCTCGCCATCACGGGCGCAGGTTGGCTGCCGCTCGGCTGGCGGGCGGTCGAGCTGCTGGCCCTCCTCGGCGCAATCAAGATCGTCGCGACGTGCCTCACGGTGGGCAGCGGCGGCAGCGCGGGCGACTTCGGTCCGTCGCTCGTCATCGGCGGCATCTTCGGCGGCGCGTTCGGCCGCGCGGCGCAGATGCTGTTCCACGACCCGCGCATCGACCCGGGCGCGTTCGCGCTCGTCGCGATGGGGACGTTCTACGGCGGGCTCGCCCACGTGCCCATCGCGTCGCTCGTGATGACGTGCGAGCTCGCCGGCAGCTACGACCTGCTCGTCCCGCTCATGCTCGCCGAGGGCATCGCCTTCGTGACGCTGCGCCATCAGAGCCTTTACCGTGCGCAGGTCGCGACCAAGCGCGACTCGCCGGCGCACCGCGAGGAGATGATCCTCGACGTCCTCGCGGGAATGCGCGTCGGCGACGTCATCGTCCGCGACCGGCCCTACGCGACGTTCACCGCCCGCACGCCCGCTCGCGAGGTCGTCCAGAAGGCGGCGGCGTCGGTGTGGCAGGACGTCTTCCCGGTCCTCGACGAGCAGGGCAAGGTGATCGGCATCGTCCTGAGCGAGGTGCTCCGGACGATGGCCGCCAACCCGGACATCGGCACGCTCGCCATCGCACACGACCTGATGGTGCCGCCCGTAAGCGTCAAGGACACCGACGATCTGCAGCGCGCGCTCGAGGTCATCCTCGAGCACGGGCTACGGGAGATCGCGGTCGTCGGCGACAACGGGCAGATCGTCGGGTTCCTCGATGAGGCGGAGATTACGCGCGTGTATCGCGACGCGACGGTGAGCCGCCGGCCGGAGTGAGCAGCGCCGCGATCGCGGTGAGCCGCGGGGTCGGGGTCGGGGTCGGGGTCGGGGTCGAGGTCGAGGTCGAGGTCGGGGTCGAGGTCGAGGTCGGGGTCG
>Ga0209415_10009937_pt1 | contig 16265 bp, 10 predicted proteins | sample PeaSoiSIISIP2007_FD_187696 | JGI IMG/M metagenome (GOLD analysis project Ga0209415, IMG submission 187696) | Peat soil microbial communities from Weissenstadt, Germany - SII-SIP-2007 (SPAdes) (version 2) | ecosystem: Environmental > Terrestrial > Soil > Wetlands > Peat | place: Germany...
TTGGGATGAATGCAGTCCACGGGACACGCGTCCACGCATGCGGTGTCTTTGGTGCCAATGCACGGCTCAGCAATCACGTAGGCCATAAAGGTGTCAGTCTCCTGAGAGTCTCTGCTCTTAATCTTACTACCGCGGCGTTTTTGTGACCGGACATTCTAGCAAGAATGCGGGCGGCTGGTACAGAGCCGCCGTCGGTGGGCTCGGCGACCGCTCTCGGCGGTGGTGCGGGAGGCTCGAGGCTTCTTTTCGACCCTTCACCAAAGTAATTTTGCGGCAATAGGCGTGAATGAGTTAATAATCGTGACGTACTGTGCGTCCGTGACGACGCGCCACCATGAACAAACTCAAGGTTCTGGTTTCCCTGATTACCGAAGACAACGACTATCAACTAGAGCAGGCAGCCTCCGCCCAGGCGGCCGCAATTAAACTCGGGGCCAGCGTTCAAATCATTTACTCCGGCAACGATGCGGTGCAGCAGACGCAGCAGATTCTGAGCTTCATCCAGGATCCTGCCAAGCGCCCTGACGCCATTCTGGCCGAACCGGTGGGCACAGGGATGGCTCAGATCGCCAAGGCCGCAGTGGGCGCCGGCATTGGTTGGGTGATCATCAACAGCGACGTGGACTACATTGCGCAGTTGCAACAACACGCCCTGGTTCCGGTTTTCGTGGTGGTTTCTGACCACGAGGCGATCGGAAAGCTTCAAGGCCAGCAAATCGGCGCCTTGCTGGGTGAGCAGGGATGCGTCCTGTATCTCGAAGGGCCCTCGGTGCGGGATGTGGCAAAGATCCGTACCAAGGGGATGCTGTCGACCAAACCGCTGAAGGTCGAGGTGAAGACGCTGAAAGGCGACTGGACGCAGAACAGCGGGTATCACGCCATCAAATCGTGGCTGTCGCTCAGCACTTCTCGACAGCTCCATGTCGGCATGGTCGCTTGCCAGAACGATGACATGGCAATCGGGGCGCGGCGAGCTTTTGAAGAGATTGGCGATACGCGCGAGCGGGATACCTGGCTCAGGCTGCCCATCACGGGATGCGACGGGGTTCCGAAGTCCGGCCAGGAATGGGTTCGCCAGGGGCGCCTGGCGGCCACAGTGATTTCGCCTCCTCTGCTCGGAGACGCCATGCATCTTCTGGCCTCCGCCCTCCGGGCGGGTTCGCAACCACCGGCACGCACGGTGGTGGCTCCCATTTCCTTCCCGTCTTTGAAAGACCTGCAAAAGGCACGAGGACAGGCCGGTCCAACACCGTAAAAGGGTCAACACCAGGGGCTGAGTTGAGTCAAAGAAAAACGGCTGGCAGCGAGATGCTGCCAGCCGTTTCGCTTCTCAACTCAGTATCGGTTACCGGTGTCCTCCACCGTGTCCGCCCCCACCGTGGCCACCGCCTCCGCTATGGAATCCTCCACCACCGTGATTCCCGCCTCCGCCGCCACCATGGAAGCCACCACCACTGCGCACGGCGCCTCCGCCATGGAATCCGCCACCAGCGTAGCCACGTCCGTAGCCACCGCGGCCGTAGTTACCAGCATAGCCGCGGCCGTAACCTCCGCGACCGTAGCCACGTCCCCAACCGCCGGCATAGCCGCGCCCGTAGCCACCGCGACCCCAGTATCCACCACGACCCCAATATCCACCATGACCCCAGCCCCAGTGGTACCAAGGTCCGGCGCCGATAAATACTCCGCCGGCGAACCACTGCGGACCGTAGAAGCCATACGGGGCGCAGGCATAGGGATAATACGAGTAGTAGCCGTAAGGACAAACCGGCGGTCCGTCAGCATAGGCCGGGTCGGCGTAACCCGGGGCGACGTTGACGCCTACACCCACTCCAACCTGCGCCTGCGAGTAAGCAAGCGGCAACGTCAGTACTGCCAGCAACGCGACATATTTCAGATAACGCATAGCAACCCCCCGTTCCGGACCCGCCAAAACTCTGATCGGATCCGCAAACCTTCTGAAGACTGGCGGCCTTCGTGGGTGCCTTTTGCCCTCATCCACTGGTCACTGTCTCTAGATACTTGAACGCGGAACGCACAGAAAAGTTGCAGGAACGGGGGTGGCTGATTTTGGCCATCCTGGCTAAATTCAACCACTTACGGGCATCGGACGGGCAAAGCCCCAACGGGCCCAACCTCTACCAGATGCGGCACACGTCCGCGGGCGCCTTCACCATGGGCTGGCCGGGTTTGCAGGAAAAAGCCTGCGAAAACTCAGGCATGTTTACGACGACTCCGTTGATGCGGTAGCGGGCGGGGGAATGCGGATCGGTCAGGGCACGCACGCGCATGTCTTCGGGACGCTCGTTGGCGCAGTCCCATTGCGCAAACCCGACAAAAAAACGCTGCTCTGGGGTAAGGCCATCGATGGGCTGAAGGTTCTTATCTTTGGTGGCATCTTTCCACGCAATGTAGGCCAGAATCTCGCCACCCAGGTCGGCGACGTTTTCGCCCAGGGTCAGCTTGCCGTTGACGTGAACATCTTCTACCGAAACATATCCCGAATACTGATCGTCCACGCACTTGGCGCGGGTGTCGAACTTTTCCCGATCTTCCTTCGTCCACCAATCCTTCAGATTTCCCTTGGCGTCAAACTGGCTGCCTTCATCGTCGAAGCCGTGGGTGAGTTCGTGGCCGATGGTGCCCCCGGTGTCTCCGTAGTTGGGAGCGGCATCCATCTTCGGATCGAAGACGGGAGGCTGCAGCACTCCGGCAGGAAAGTTGATGTCGTTCATCTGCGGGTTGTAGTAGGCATCCACGGTAGGAGCGGAAATATCCCATTCGCCGTGGTCGACCGGCTTGCCGATTTTGTTGATGTCGCGGCGGCTTTCGAACTGATGGGTGCGCTCGACGTTGCCGGCAAAATCGTCGTGAACTATCTTCACCGAGCTGTAGTCGCGCCACTTATCGGGATAGCCAATCTTGTTGCGGATTCCTGCCAGCTTGGTCAGGGCCTGCTGCTTGGTTTCCGGACTCATCCAGTCGAGCGCGCGAATGCGCTGGCCCATGGCATCTTCGATGCGCCGCACCACGTCGACCGTGCTCTCTTTGAGTTCGGGGGAGAAGACTTTGGCCACATAAACCTGGCCCAGCGCCTCGCCCAGATCGTAGTCGACATACTGCACGCATCGCTTCCAGCGCGGCTGCATCTCTTTCGCGCCTCGCAAATATTTCCGGTAGAACTCAAAGTTCTCTTCGACGAACTTTGAAGAAAGGTAGGGCGACGACGTGTCGCCCACATGGAATCTCAAGTAAGTTTTCCAGCTGTCGACCGGTTCGGAGGAAAGCAGCGTGTTGAGTGCCTTGATGAACTCGGGCGCATCGACATTGAGGATGGCAAACTCCGGATATCCCATCTCGCGGTAGTAGGCGACCCAGTCAAAATTGGGCGCGAGTTGCACCAGTTCGGCGACCTTCATCTTGTGAACCAGTTTGTGCGGGTCGCGGCGCTCGACGCGGGTGAGCGAAGCCTTAGCCAAGGCCGTTTCCAGGCGCATGACCGTTTCGGTATTTTGTTTGGCGCTGGCTGGACTGTCGCCGATCAGCTCGAAAACTCGCTGCACATGCTGCCGGTAGCGCTCGCGGGTTTCTTTCGACTTGGCATCGTCTTTCAGGTAATAGTCGCGATCCGGCATGCCCAGGCCGCCTTGATCGACGTCGGCGATCACGTGCTCGGAATCATCCGGGTCCTGCGTCGAACCGGCGTTGAAGAGCATGGAGCTCGTGTAGGAGTAGCGGAAGTAGGTGAACTGCAGCCGGGCCACCACCGGCGTGAGATCTTTTGCCGACTGGATGTGTGCGATGGCGTCGAGTTCCGGCTGAATCGCTGATGCTCCCCGTTTCTCAACGGCGGCTTCGTCCATGCAGGCGGCGTAAAAATCGCCAATCTTCTGGGTTACAGCATTGCGTTCCTTATCCGGCTGCGCTGCCTGCTCCAGCATGCCGCGGAGGAAGATCAGATTGTCCTGATAAAGCTTGGCGTAGACCGACCACGACGTCTGATCCGGCGGAATGGGATTCTTCTGCTGCCAGCCGCCACAGGAATAGTGGTAGAGGTCCACACACGGGTCGATCGACTTGTCCATCGAGGAAATGTCGAGACTGGGACTGTAGGGCAACGCGGGCTCGGAAGACGGTTTCGCGGTGGGCGTTTGAGCATTTGCCAGCGAGAGAGTTACGAGCAGAAGCAACGGCAGGCACACAGAATATTTGCGCATATCCACCTTGAACTGGAGTTGTCGGAAAAAGTTAAGGGCTCACCATGGTACTGGAGAGCTTGCCTGCCAGCAAGGCGCAGTGCATCGGTTTGACGCCAAATTGGAAAAAGCCTAAACCACGAAGGACCTGATTCCAGGTTCCTTCGTGTGACTTCGTGTCCTTCGTGGTTAAGGAACCTAAACTCTCCCGCAGGAGAGCTCTCTACGCCCCCACAAGTTCCTTCTTCTCGCTGGGATCGTATTCCACGATGTAGCCCGCCACAGCGCTCGCCGCGACGGTCAGGGGCGAAGCCAGGTACATCTGTCCTGGACCGCTGCGGCCAGGGAAATTGCGGTTCTGCGCGCTAATCACGACCTGATCGGGACGCGTCGAAACTCCCGGCCCAGCGTTGATGCAAGCCCCGCAACTGGGCTCGATCACGTGCGCCCCGGACTTCTGAAACACTTCCAGATATCCCTTGCGCAGGCAATAGTCGCGCGTCTCCTGCGATCCGAACTGAATGTAGAACTTCACCGATTCGGCCACGTGCTTGCCGCGCTTGAGCGCGTCGGCGAGCACGGCGGCGTACATGTCCATGTCTTCGTTCTTGCCTGCGGTGCAAGTGCCGCCGTAGGCGATCTCAACCGGAACAGGCGTGTTCAACTCGCGCACATATTTGCCGTTGCCGGGATCGCCCGGAGTGGCCACCATGGGCGTGATCTCGGCCGCATCCAGTTCGATCACATGCGCGTACTGAGCGCCGGGATCGCTGTACAGGCCTTCGATCATCGCCTCGGCTTTCGTGCGATCCATCCCTCGGCGATCGACCAGGAAGTCGACCGCCTTCTTGTCAGGCGCGACGATGCCGGTGAAACCGCCAATCTCGGCCGCCATGTTGGTCATGGTGGCGCGCTCGTCCACGCTCAACTCTTCGATCGCTTCGCCCGCGTACTCCATGACCTTGGCCAAGGCCTTGCCGCTGCGCACGTAGTCCAAGCTCAGAATCTTGAGGATGAAATCTTTCGCGGTCACATTGGGATGCTTCTTGCCGCGAATCAAAATTCGCACCGACTCGGGCACCTTCACCCGCACATCTTTCGTGATCCACGAATTGAACACGTCGGTGGTGCCGATGCCGAAGGCCACACAGCCGATCGCGCCCACGTGCGGCGTGTGCGAGTCGGAGCCGATATTCAACTGTCCCGGCAGCGCGTAGCTTTCGAGCACAATCGAGTGGCAGATGCCCTCCGAACCTTTGCGGTCGGTCAACTCGCCGTGCAGGCGGATGCCCTGCTTCTTGGCGAAATCCTGCTGCTTGAGTTTGAGTTGCGTCGCCAGGTCGAGCAGGCCGAGTTTCTTTTTTTCCTCTGAAATCACTTCATCGAGAAACGTCAGGTGATCGCGGAAAAACAGGATGCTCGAGGGATCGTTGACCTTCGCGTCTTTGCCGACGTAGCGCTCGAAGAAAATAGCAGCCATGGGCGTAACGTACTCGTGGCTGAAGCGGAGATCGGCGCGCGCAAAGCCGGTGTCACCGGGCTTGACGGACGGCACTCCCACTTCACCCTTCTCGTTGATCATGTGGCGCGCAAAGATCTTTTCCGCCAGCGTCATCGCCCGTATGGGCGCGGGCGACCCGCCCGCGATCTTGATCGGTGGCAGGAACACCTTCCCCTGCATCCTCGCCACATTGAACGGAAACAGCCCGCCGTACTCGATTACCTGCCGGGTAATCTCATCTTCGCCCGCGGTAAACTCGCTCAACGCGATCTCTTCCCCGCTGCGAATCCGGTCGATCAGCGAAAAGTCGGTCGAGGTCAGCAGCCCCAGGTTCTGGCAATTCTGCTTGTAGATGCGCTCGATGTTTTCCGCAATCACCACGCGGATGCCGGCGCACATCTCGGCATACGGAGACTGCTCTCGGCTCGACCCCTTGCCACGCCGCTTCCCACTGACCGCGCACACGAATCCGCCGCGCTCGACGTCGCCGCGCCCGATGGGCGTCCCGCTGCCGCATTTCAAACCGAGATACGGAATCTCTCCCAGAGTCTCGTCAAAATAAAAGCAGTAGTGTGCCGGAGTGATCTCGTCGGTGGAAATGTCATCGCGCAGTTTGGGATTGTTGGCCGCGTTCTTCGTGTCCCAGGGCAGGTCTTCGCCCGCGAGTTGCCGCTTGATCAGTTCCGGATCTTCGGTAAGAAAAAGAATGCGTCCCTGCAGTCGGACTCTGTCCGGCCGCTTTTCGATCTTGCGTTCGAGGAGAGAATCGATCACGTTGACCCTGCGGAATTGGAAAATTGGGGACGGCCGCGAAACATCCTGGCGGGTCCCCAGCTATTGTAACGCTGGGCGCATGAGGTATACGCAGCGGATTGGCGGGCAGAAAAATCTTGAAACACAGAGGTCACAGGGGAACACGGAGGAGACTTCATTTCGGATAGTCGCGGGGGTCGGGTAGTGGATCCAGTCCTCGCCCCGCAAAGATTTCCTGAAATTCGCGCACCAGCGCGTCGTGCACCAGGCCATTCGACGCCAGCGTCTCGCGGCTGTCGAGTTCAAACGGAGATCCGTCGAAGCGGCTCACTTTGCCGCCAGCTTCTTCCACGATCAGCACACCCGCGGCTGTGTCCCACGGATTGAGATTGAATTCCCAGAAGCCATCGAACCGCCCGCTAGCCACGTTGCACAAATCGAGCGCCGCGGATCCCGCGCGCCGTACTCCGTGGGTGCGCAGCGTGATCTGGTGGTAGAAGTGAATGTTCGGACTCTTGTGCCGCTTGTGGCTGGGAAAGCCCGTCGCCACCAGGCATTCCTTCAGCTGCGCGGCCTTGGACACGTGGATCGGCTGGCCGTTCAGGTGCGCACCTCTTCCCTGCTCGGCGCTGAAGAGTTCGTCGCGCGTCGGATCGTAGACCACTCCGGCGATGCGGCGCGCCCGATCTGGCGACCGTTGTCCCGGCGACCGGTGTTCCAGGGCCCGGTGTTCCAGGGCCAAGGACACGCAGAACACCGGATATCCGTGAGCAAAATTCGTTGTGCCATCGAGCGGATCGACGTACCAGCGGTAGTCCCCACCCCGATCGTTCAGTCCTTGCTCTTCGCCCAGCACGTCATGCGACGGAAATTGCGCGCTGACGCGCTCGCGAATCAGCGCCTCGGAAGCCCGGTCCGCCGCGGTGACCAGATCGGCGTCCCCTTTGTACTCAATCTTGAGGCCCTGGCGGAAATACTGCATGAGCAGAGCACCGGCCTCGCGTGCGATGGCCGACATTGCGGGGCGAAAGCTCTCGGGATTGTGGGCGGCGGCTGACATGGTTACGGGGCTTCCGGCTTTCGGCTGCCGGCTTTCGGACTTCTCGCGGCAGGGTTGCACACCTGAAAAACAATCAAACAGAATGCTCGGGGCCCAGCGACAATCGGAAGCCGGAAGCCGAGAGCCCGAAGCCGAAGATCACTTCCGTTTCCCGCCATCTTCCGCGATGTACATGATCTCGTGCTTGAAGATGAACAGATTGGGCGCGCCCTCGCGCGTCAGACGCACCATATTCTTGTCGTAATACTCGATCCATCCGTGAAACGTCTGACCATCCATGAGTTTGACCGAGACCGGTTTCTGTTTCTCTCCCAGCGCCTTCAGGAAAGAAGCTTCTTCGAAGGTATCTTCCGGAGGAGGCGTCCGGCTGCGCTTAGCGGCATTGGCATTGGCTTGTGGGGCGCGAAACGACATGCTGGCATTGTACACAAAGCGTCGCGCCTGAATCTGCGTTTCACCCGTCGCTGTTTCACTATGCTGTTTCAATAAGCTGTTTCAATATGACGAAAGGCCGTGGCACAAGTTGACGCCACGGCCCGGGATAAACACATTTGAGATGAATAATGAACGTTAGAACTTGATGCGCAGTCCGAACTCGAACACGCGCGGAGCACCGAGTGCATAGGTTCCGGATTGGAAGCTGGCGCGGAACGGCGTCAGTCCCGCGCCGGTCACGCCGCCCACCGCATTTGGCGCCAACGTCCCGTTCGGTCCCCCGGGCAGCAACGAAGCCAGGGGCAGGTTGCCGGGCAGGAACGAGTTGGAAAAGTTGAACGCGTTGAAGACACTGGCACTCGGTTCCACGGTGAAGCGGTCCCGGATCTTGATGGGCCAGGCCGCCTTTAAGTCCACCGACTTCAGCCACGGTAAGTTCACCGCTCCGGGGGCAACCGATCCGATCCGAGGCATGACCCAACCCAGTGCGTCCATGTCACTCTGCGTCATCACCGGGATCGGCGCGGCGCCAGGACAAGACTGATTCCCCACAAGGCATTGACCCGCGGGCGTCAGCTGGCCGGCAAAACGCGTGTTGTAGCTGCTGATTACGGTATGCAGATTGCTATTGTCGGTGCCCCGCATGAATTGTCCGATCTGCGTCCCCGGCAACGGTTCAGGTGCCGCTCCGGAGCCCAGTCCAGAACCTAGCCAATCGGAAGCAAAAATCTCGCCGCCGTTGGTCAGTTGCGGAAGTTGCAAGTTCTGCGGCAGCGGGCTGTAGAAGTGCCCAATCATGCTGACCTTCGTGAAAAGCGGCAGATCGAAGGTTCCCGAGAATGAGACCTGGTTCTTTCGATCGAGCCCAGTCGGTCCCGTATATTGCAGCGGTTTGTCATTGTTCGTAGCCAGATTGATGAAGTCCTGGTCCTGCGCCTGGCTGATGAACTTCGACAGGGAGTACGCGACCTGGAAGCTCGCCGCTTTCACTCCAGGCCAGGGGTTCACGAGGCTCTGGACCCACTTAAACTGATAAGCGCTGTACACGGAGCGGCCACCGGGCTCGAGCGTGTCCAGCGCTCCCAGCGCTCCGTTTCCCGCGCCGCTGCCGGTGTTGTTGGTTCCCAGGGGAGTAATCCCGGGGAACGCACAGTACGCGCAGGGCGCGCCACCGGTGGCGGCGATGTTGGAGTCGAGACCCGCCGAGGAGTACGCCGCCTGTGCTCCCGCCTGACCCAGGTTCAGGATCATGCAGTTCGCCTGATTCAATCCCGCCAGGCATCCATTGGCCAACTGGGCTTTGTCCCGTGCGATCAGAGCGCTGGCCTGGTTGTACGAACGCGCCGCTCCGCTGTGATTCTGGTCGATCGCGATCAGGTAATGCTCCCCGATGTTGCGGATGTAGTCGGCGCTGAACACCATGCCCTTGCGAAATTCATGCTGGAGGCCGAGATTCATTTGCCAGGAACGGGGAGCGCGGTAGTTGGGGTCGAAAACGTCCACACCAGCAGCGTTCGAGGCATTGAGCGCGGTTACAATGTAGCTGCTGTTCGGTTGAGGTCCAGTTCCGGCCGCTGCAGTCTTGAAGGCACTGCTCAGCGCGAGGATTTCATTCCCGACGTTCGCAATGGTCCCTCCACAAAAAGTTGGCTGAACCTGGTTCGTGGTGGGGTCCGTTACGATTCCTGCACCGCCGGCAATGGGTGAGTTCACCGGCATGCCCGAAAGACTGCTGGGCCACGTGAAGTTGCTAGGAGTGCCGGACGAGCAAACCTGGGGCGTGTACGACAACATCCCGTTTTTTACACGCGCCGGACTGTCGGCCAGCATATAGTTCCAAAGCGAGTTTTCATAAAACAGGCCGCCCCCACCGCGGATGACGGTCTTGCCGCTGCCGCCCATATCCCAGGCGAAGCCGAACTGAGGGGCAAAGTTCAGGTTCGGAGTACGAACCCGACTGCCTAATCCTGGCTGCCAGAGGTTGAGATCGGGCTCCGGACCCAGGTTGCTGTCCACCCGTCCAGTGTCACGCGCGTAGTGCAGTCCGTAGGTCAATGTCAAGTGCTTGATCTTCCAATCATCGCCGGCATAGGCTTCGATCCGGTTGTCAGGCCCCAAGCCGCCACCGGAGTAACCGAATGCGCTTTGAGCCGTGGAAAAACCGCGGCCGTTGCCCAGGAAAACAAAGTTTGCGGGATACGCAGCGGGCGCTGCCGCGGTGATGCAATTGGATGGCAGCGATCCCGGCAAGCAAACGCTGGTCGTACCGACCTGGGGATTCGTCGACAGCGCGGCAAAACCTCCGCCTTGAATCCGATTTAGGGTCGCCCCGTAGCGGATGATGTGATTTCCCATGGTGCGGCTGCCGTCGTACTTCACCTCGTAATCGGACTGCATCCGGACCTCGGGCGCGAACTGGCTGGGTCCGCCGCAGAACGCGCCGCCGCTGCTGAGCGCGCAATTCCCCTGCACCGGCGCGCCGATGTTGATGCCCAGACCGGGAATCGGATTATTGATCCCCGCCGGAATCGTCCCGGTCACGTCCCCGACGCCGTCGCCCATCCGCAGATATTCGAAGCGGATGCTGTGCGTGTAGGCTCCTGTGGTGAAGTCGTAGCCGAGAGTGTGCGAGGGCGTGTGCATCGCGTTCTTGAGGCTTTGCAGAGAGCTAAAGGCGCCGAAGGGGCCAATCTGACTCACCTCATCGAAATTGAACCGGTAGAAGGCATGCGTATCCTTGCGGCCCTGCCAGTCCAGCCTGCCATCGGCCAATAGTTCGCGGAATGGTTCCGCCATGGCGGTTGGCGACAGATTGAATGGGGCTGCGAAGGGCTCCGGAGCCGTCAAGTCCTGCTTGGTGCGCTCGGCATCGAGAAAGAAGAAAAGCTTATCTTTGATGACAGTGCCACCAACCCGCGCGCCGAACTGCTCCCGACTGAAATGTGGCGAGCGAGAACCGGGAAGCGACGCAGCGCCCTGATCTCCTCGAAAAACGCCAAATGCCTCGCCGTGGAGGTCGTTGCCGCCGGAATGAGTCGTCACACTCACTGCCCCGGAGGAAGTCAGTCCCGTCGAGAGGTCCAGCGTGGACTGGGAGAGATTCAACTCCTGGATCGCGCTCGCCGCAATGTTCTGGGTCGTGGCTCCAACGGTCTCATCGGAGCCGTCCACACCATCCACATCGATGCGCGCAGCGCGGCCAAATCGTCCGCCGAAGGAAATTGACGACAACCCGCTCTTGCCGGCGTCGACGACGCCGCCATCCTGCATCTGGACGCCCGGTACGAACTGGGCGAAATCGAGGTAGTTGCGCCCGTTGACCGGCAGAAGTTCAATCTGATCCGCTGCCAGCACACTCTGCACGACTGGCTGCTCCACATTGAGGGTTGTCCCCCCCACGCGAACCACGATGCTCTCCGGCCCCGGTTCCAGCTGCACGTTGCCCGCGGAAACCACTCCAGCCTGGGCCCTCACCGAAAACTCGGGAGTCTTGAACCCTTTGGCTTCGATTCGCACTTTGTACGTTCCCGGCTGCAGGGGTCCCGATGTATACACCCCGTTGTCGGAAGTGACGACCTGAACCACCCGGGCCGTAGCCTGATACGTAATGATGACCTTCGCGCCCGCCAGCCCCGCACCCGCTTGAGCGCTCACGGTCCCGCGGATGGCGCCGGTGCTAACTGTCGATTGTCCCGGCAACGTCACCGAACAGAGCACGATCGTCCAAAGAGTCGTCCACACCAGCAGCCCAATCTTCTTGCTGGGGGTGCAATAGAGGTTCAGCATGTCCACCTTTCTTACCTTTGTCATCTGCTTCCAGATAATCACATCCCGATGCTTTGTGGCAAAACCGGCTCAGGCTCTAACGCTAGCGCTTGTTTCAAAACTCCTTGACGGTGTAGTAGCCGGTCCGGTGGCGGACTCGGTAGCCTGCGGCATCCGGCGCGCCCGCCACTTTGACTTCGATGCGGCGGAATTCCGAGAACGACGTACGTTCCGACGGGTAATAAGCCAGTAGATATTGGGTGCGCAGTTCGTCGCTGATTTTGTGGAAGGCCTCGTCGAGCTGCGCGGCGGAGGTCGCGTAGTAGTACTTGCCTCCAGTATCTTCTGAGAGCTGGATCAGGGCATGCTCGCCTCCGGTCTCGCGTCCAGCGCTGCTCTCAATGGGGACGATGATGATCGAGTAGACCAGCGCTTCGGCTTCCACCGCCGCGCGCACGGCCTGTTTGTAATCGTACCTGCTGATCGTGTCCCCGCCGTCGGTGATCAGGACGATGACCTTTCGTCCCTTGCGATGGTCCAGGGCACGCGAGATTACATATATGGCGTCATAAAGGGCGGTGGCGGCGCCCACCCGGATGTGTTCGATGCTCTCGTCAATGCGCTTCAGATCGGCGGTATATCCGGCGGGAGCTTCGTGCACGTATTCGCTAAAACCGTAGACCGAGAGTGCGTCGATCGGGCGCACGATGTCGTGCGCGAAGCGTTTGGCCGAGGCCTGTTCGAGCGGCAGGTCGTGACGCGTGCTCAGACTGGTGTCGATGGCCAGTGCAATCGACAGCGGCAGCGCTGACTCCCTGTCGAAAACCTTGATGGTCTGCTCGCGATCGTCCTCCTTGAGAATGAAATTCTCCTTGGTGAGCCCGCCGATGGGAGCGCCGTGCGCGTCGGTCACGGTCACGAACACATTGACCAGCTTGACGTCGACCCGGATAGTGGTTGCCGGCTCGGTCTGCCGGTCCGGTCTTGCCGGATTCTGTGGAGCCGGGTTTAGCGGTACCGGAGTTTGCTGGGCCGGATCTTGCTGAAGCAGGTCCTGCTGCGCCCATAGGCCGCACATGGGAACCAGCAGGCCGATCAGCAGCAGAGTCGTAGCGGGTTTTCTCATCGAGTCTAGGAATTATACCTTCGCACGGCGGCGGCTCCCGGCGGCCGAGAGCTCTCGCAAGCAAAAGGTCGCCCCAACCTGGCCGTTCGGTTAGATGCGGCGTGCGGTGCCGGGCTGCCTCAGGTCCCAGAATTTGCGCGCGGAATTTCGGCAGGAAATGGCTCTCCATCCGCCCAGACAGCACCGTCGGCGAAGTGCTCTTTCTTCCAGATGGGAACTGTCCGTTTGAGCGTATCGATCAGCCAGCGGCAGGCGTCAAAGGCGGCCGCGCGATGTGCCGACGCAACCGCGATCAGTACGCTGGTCTCGCCGATTTCCAGCCGCCCCAGCCGGTGGACAATGGCAACGTCGCGCACCTGAAACTGCTGCAGCGCCTGACCGGCTAGTGACTCCATCTGTTCCAGCGCCATCTCTTCGTAAGCTTCGTAGTTGAGATATAGGGTCTTGCGGCCGCGGGTCTGGTTGCGGACGACGCCCTCAAATACCAGCGCGGCGCCGTCTTCCCCCCGCTTGAGGCTGGCGACGATTCTCTGCGTGTCAATGACTTCGCGGACGATCTCGGCGTAGCGCCGGCGTCCCGCCGGCTGTCGCGGGGGCGTCTCGCCCGCCGCATCAGGCGCGCCGCCGCTGACTGGCGGCAGCAACGCAACCTCGTCGTCCGCCTTCAATCTCGTATCGGGCCCGGCGTATTGTTGGTTCACCGCCAAAGCGAGTGACGGCAGCGAGTCTTTGAGGCGCGGAATCTGCGATTCATAGAGCGCGAGCACATCACGGACTGAAGCCCCGTCGGGAAGGTCGATCACGTCCACCGGCTTTCCCGCCATATCTTTCAGCATCCCGAAGAATAGGACTCGCACGCGCACGTCGTTCAGTTTACCCGAGGTTCAGTTTACCCGAGTGAACCGCGCGACGCCCTTGGGCAAGAAAATGGCCAGCCTCGTACGAGACTGGCCATTAGCTTTCAGCACGAACTCTTCACGCTTGCGTCAATACTTTATCGTGAACCTCTACCGGTTCTTTCACCGTCACAGCGGCACCCTTTCCCACGTCGGGCAGTGAAAACCTCAGGGCCTCATCGATGGTCTTCACATAATGAACGGTGAAGTTCTCGAGCTGTTCCGGCGTCAGATCCTCCTCGACGTTCATCTTGTTTTCCGCGGGCAGAATCACATCCGTCACTCCGGCACGTTTCGCGGCGAGCACTTTTTCTTTAATCCCGCCGACGGGAAGAACGTTCCCGCTCAGCGTGATCTCGCCGGTCATCGCCATCAGCGGTGTGATGCGGCGCTTGGTCAGCAGCGATACCAAAGCCGTTGCCATGGTCACTCCCGCCGAAGGCCCATCTTTTGGAATCGCACCCGCCGGCACATGGATGTGTATGTCGTGGTTGGCGAAGAAGTCCTCCGCAACCCCGAGTCGTTCCGCATTCGACCGCACCCACGTCAGGGCCGCCTGCATCGATTCCTGCATGACCTGGCCAATCTGCCCGGTCATGGTGAATCCGCCTTTACCCTTCATCGCATTGGCTTCGACGAACAGCACGTCGCCGCCCGATGGAGTCCATGCCAGACCGACAGCCACACCCGGCCGCTCCGTCCGCTCGGCAATTTCTCCCTCGGTGCGAATCTTGATGCCCCCCAAAAATTCCTGAATTACTTCGTTGTTGACAATTAGTTTGTCGTTCTTGCCCTCGGCCAATCGCCGCGCCTGCTTGCGGCAGATGGTGCCGATGGTGCGCTCCAGACTGCGAACGCCCGCCTCCCGCGTGTAGTGGCGGATCACATGGCGCACCGCTTCTTCGGGAAACTCGATCTGCTCTGTCGTGATGCCGTTCTCTTCAATCTGGCGCGGAATCAGGTAACGGAACGCGATGTGTACTTTTTCTTCCTCGCTATAACCCTGCAGTTCGATGATTTCCATACGATCGCGCAGCGGCTCGGCGATCGGATCGAGCATGTTGGCGGTCGTGATGAACAGCACTTTCGACAAGTCGAACGTCACATCCAGATAGTTGTCGCGGAACGTCGAGTTCTGCTCAGGATCGAGCGCCTCCAGCAGCGCCGAAGCCGGATCGCCCCGGAAGTCGCGGCCTACCTTATCGATTTCATCGAGCATGAAGACGGGATCTTTCGTCTCCGCGCGCCGAATGCCCTGGATGATCTGCCCCGGCAGCGCACCGATATAGGTTCGGCGATGTCCGCGAATTTCGGCTTCGTCGTGTACGCCGCCGAGAGACAGCCGCGTGAACTTGCGGCCCAGGGCGCGCGCGATCGACTTGCCCAGCGAAGTCTTGCCCACGCCCGGAGGTCCGACGAAGCACAGGATTGGCCCCTTCATATTGGGCTTCAGCCGGCGGACGGAGAGGTAGTCGAGAATCCGGTCTTTGACCTTCTCGAGGTCATAATGATCCGTATCCAGGATTTCCTTCGCCTTGGGAATCTCGATTTCCTGTCCCGAAGTTTTCGCCCACGGCAATACCGCTAGCCATTCAATGTAGTTCCTCGTCAGCGAATAGTCCGCCGCCATCGGCGACATGCGCGAGAGCCGGCCCAATTCCTTCAGAGCTTCTTTCTTGACCTCGTCGGGCATGCCCGCTTCTTCGATCTTCTTCTTCAAGTCTTCAACGTCGCGCTGGCCCTCGTCCTGCTCACCCAGTTCTTTCTGGATGGCCTTCATCTGCTCGCGCAGGTAATACTCGCGCTGCGTCTGCTGCACGCGATCCTGCACTTCGCTCTGGATCTTGTTGCGCAGTTGCTGGACTTCGAGTTCCTTGGCCAAGTGCTGATTGATTTTTTCCAGGCGCACATGGATATCAAGCGTCTCCAGCGTGTCCTGCTTGTCGGGCGTCGACAGTGACGGCAGCGAGGACGCAATGAAATCCACCAGGCGGCCGGGCTCGTCGATGTTCATGGCCACCGTCGAAAGTTCGTCCGACAGCGTGGGAGAACCGGCGACAATCTGTTGAAACAGGGTCAGCACATTGCGCTGCAGCGCTTCGATCTCCGAGGTCGCGATCGGCGTCGTGCCTTCTGGCAAGGCTGAATAGTAGGCGCTCATGAACGGCGCCAACTGCGTGAACTCGCCCAGCTTGACTCGTTCCAGACCTTCGGCAAACACGAACAGGCTCTGGTTGGGCATCTTGACGACCTTGTGCACTACGGCCGAGGTTCCAACCGTATAAAGGTCGCTGGGCTGCGGGGAGTCGACCCGCGCCTCGCGTTGCGCCACCACAATGATGGTCTTGTCTTCGCCGAGAGAGTTGATCAGTTGCACCGAACTCTCCCGACCCACGGTCAGAGGCAAAACGGCATGCGGGAACAGAACCGTATCCCGAACCGGGAGCACCGGCAGGGCCCTTTGATCGTTTGTTTCCTTATTCTTAGGAGTGCGCTCGACTGGCGACTGCTGGCTCATAGGTCTCCTTGAGTG
>Ga0209415_10009938_pt1 | contig 16264 bp, 10 predicted proteins | sample PeaSoiSIISIP2007_FD_187696 | JGI IMG/M metagenome (GOLD analysis project Ga0209415, IMG submission 187696) | Peat soil microbial communities from Weissenstadt, Germany - SII-SIP-2007 (SPAdes) (version 2) | ecosystem: Environmental > Terrestrial > Soil > Wetlands > Peat | place: Germany...
TGGTTTTCCAGGTAGCAGACCCCCAGGCTGCGCATGCTTTTGACCACCAGATAATTGAACTCGTTGGTATCGGTGCAGCCGCCGGTAAAGGCAATGCCTTCGCAGCGGTTCACGGTGTGACCGCTCGCGTCTTTCTCCACGAACGTGCCTTCACGCGTCTTCTTTACCTTCTGCGCGATTTCAGCGTAGGCCTGGTCCCACGAAATGTCTTCCCAGTCGGTCGCGCCCGGCCGCCGCACTTGCGGCTTCAACAGGCGCCGGTCGTTCATAATGTCCTGCTCAAGCGACGAGCCTTTCGGGCACAGCGTTCCTCGATTGATGGGATGGTCGGGATCGCCCTCGACGTGCACCACCTGCGGAATCGCGTTCTTGGCCTTGTCGCCGAGAGTGTAAATAATGACGCCGCAGCTCACCGAACAATACGGGCAAGTGCTGCGCGTCTCACTAGCGCGAGAAATCTTCAGGTTCTGGGTTTGTGCGTAGACGGGAGTGAGATCGAATCCGAGCGCGGAGATCCCGGCTCCGCCCACGATAGCGCCTTTGAGAAACGTCCTGCGGGAGAATTCCATGAAACCTCCAGCACTCTACCGAACGCGTTCGACTGCGATGCGGACCCTGGTCAACTAGGACGTGATACGGAGGTTGAAGGTTGCGGCCGTTGCGCCTCCTGCGCCGGACGACCGAGTCTTAATCCAAAACCGATGCCGGAGACTATACCTCCGAGTCGGAAGGGAGTCAATGCGGCGGAGGCGGAGGGACGCTTGAGTCTCCATTGCACCTGGGATCGGATGCCCTGATAATTGCGCGATCATGGTCTCGCCTGGGCAACGTCGTATTCAACGCGCGCAAGAACTTGCTGGCCAGCTTCCGTTCGCCGCGGAAATGCTGGGGTTTTATATCCACGTCGCGCGCTTTCAGGACGATCTGCATCGCCAGCTAGGCAAGGTCTTGCAGTCCCCGCCCGCTTCTCTCGGCCGCGCCCTCACAGCCGCAGAGCTGTCAGAACTCAGCTCCAGATTTGAACCGTTTCTGTCGCTGGCGGAGGCGCACGGCCCGAAGGCGACGGCCGAACTGAGCCGCGACCTACGCACTCGTGGCCAAGACTCTTGGTCTGCATTGCTGAAGGCCGCATGGATCGCGCTCTCCGCGTCGGATGCCGACGGACTCCTGGCTCAGGCTTTTCTCCAGCCCTACGCCGAACTGTTGCGCTCGCGTTCCGCGCCACGCCCAAGTCAGACTGCCTACGCCCTCTGTCCTTTTTGCAATCGCAAGCCCGGCCTCGGCGTCTTGCGCCAGACGGGCGACGGCGGCGCGCGCTCGATGATCTGTTCTTTCTGCCTCGCCGAGTGGGAATTCCGCCGCATCGTTTGCGCGGGATGCGGTGAAGAGAACGACAAGAAGCTTTCAGTCTTCACCGCCAGCGACTTCTACTACATTCGCGTGGAATGCTGCGACTCCTGCAACACCTATGTCAAGAGTGTCGATCTCACGAAGAACGGACGCGCCGAACCGCTGGTCGACGAACTCGCCTCCGCTCCGCTCGATCTCTGGGCCCGCGAACACGGCTACAGCAAGCTGCAAAACAATCTGCTGGGAATGTAGGCATAGAAGAAACTCAACCACGAAGGGCACGAAGTATCACGAAGGACGTCCTGTGTGTGGTTTCCTTCGTGTACCTTCGTGTCCTTTGTGGTGATGATCCTGACTTGGGTTGCGAGTGGGTTATTCTTACTAGATGCGGAGCGGTATCGCATCGCGGGATCAAAAGCTGATTCAGATCGTCGACTCTGCCCTGGCCGACGTAACACGCCGAAGCGGAGAATGGCTGGTCTGTCGTCCCGGATGCACGCAATGTTGTATTGGCGCATTCTCCATCAATCAGCTCGACGCCTCCCGATTGCGGCGCGGGCTCGCCGATCTGGAAAAGCGTTCTCCGGATCGTGCCGCACAAGTGCGCCAGCGCGCGCGCGAATCGGTTGCCCGCCTCTCGTCGCAGTTTCCGGGCGATCCCGTCAGCGGCGTGCTAAATGAAGGAGAAGAAGCTGAGCAACAGTTCGCAGGCTTTGCCAACGATGAGCCTTGCCCCGTACTCGATCCGCAGACGGGATACTGCGAGCTTTACGAATCCCGCCCCATGACTTGCCGGGTATTCGGTCCGCCGGTTCGCTCCGAAGATGGCTTGGGCGTCTGCGAACTTTGCTTTCACGGCGCGTCGGACAAAGAGATTGCCGCCTGCGAGATGAAGCCTGACCCGGACGACCTGGAATCGCGCCTCATCGAGGAACTCGAAAAAAACACGGGCAAACGTGGCAACACGATCATCGCCTTCTGCCTGGCGTCCTGATCGCTCGCAGAATCAGGCTTGCTTCTTCTCAAGCTCTGCCCAGCGCGCGTAAAGCTCGTCCACTTCCTTCTGCGCTTCGTCCAGTTCCGCATGAGCACTCATCAGACGCGTGGCGTCGCTGGCAATCGCTGGATCTTCAGCGGCTGTGCGCTTTGCCTCCAACACCTGTTCCGCCACAGCGACGCGCTCCTCGATGCTGGCATATTCGCGGGCTTCCAGGTACGACAGTTTCTTCTTCGACGACGTCGCCGATTCCGTGGTCCGGGCACTCGCGCGAGTGCTGGACTGCGATGTTTCCTGCCTTTCGGCCTGCCAAGCCTCCCACTGCGAGTAGTCGGCAAACCGTTCGGCGCTGCCTTGACCGTCCAGGCCCAGCACGACGGTCGAGACCCGATCGAGCATGTAGCGATCATGCGTCACCAGTACCAGCGATCCGCGAAATTCGAGCAGGCTCTCTTCCAGGATTTCGAGCGTCGGGATGTCCAAATCGTTTGTGGGTTCGTCCAGTAGGAGCACATCGGCGGGTTGCAGCATCAGCTGCGCGATCAGCACCCGTGCCCGTTCGCCTCCTGAAAGCCGCTCCACCGGCTGGTTCAGCTGCTCGCCCTTGAACAAGAATTTCGCCGCCCACGACGCAACATGCGTCACTCGATCCTGATAGATGACCGAATCGCCCTCCGGAGCCAGCGCCCGGCGCAGCGTGATATTCGGGTCGAGTTCGCGGCGCTGATCGAAGTAGACAATCCGCAACTTCTCAGCGCGGCGAATTTCTCCCTCAGTCGCGGCCACTTCACCGCGCAGCAGGCGCAGCAGAGTCGTCTTCCCGCTGCCGTTTGGACCGACCAGCCCAACCCTCAGCCCGGCGGTAATAATGAAGTTCAACCCCTGAAACAGCCGCCGCCCTCCAATTTCGTACGCGACCTCCTGCAATTCGATCAACCGCTTGGTCTTGCGATCGGTGGCCGAGAAATCGATTTGCGCCGTGCTGCCGCGGGTGCGCATGTTCAGGTCTGCAAGTTCCTCCATCAGCTCGCCGGCCTTGCCGATCCGCGCCTTCGATTTTCGAGTGCGTGCCTTGGCCCCGCGCCGCAGCCATTCGATCTCGGAGTGAACCAGGTTTTCAAGGGCCTCCTGCCGCTTGGACTGCGCGTGCAGAAATTCCTCTTTCTTCTCCAGGAACGTGCTGTACCGTCCCTTCACCCGCAGCAATCCATCGGGATACACGCGGCTGAGTTCCGCCATCTCGGTGGCAACATTCTCCAGAAAATAACGGTCGTGGCTGATCACCACGCAGGCGAACGCCGCCTGCTCGAGCACTTCTTCCAGCCACTCAATGCCCGCCAGGTCGAGGTGATTCGTGGGCTCATCCAGCAGCAGGATGTCGGGCCCTTGCACCAGCGCTTCCACGATTGCCAGCCGTTTCTGCCAGCCGCCGGAAAGCGCTGCGGCTTCAGCGTCGAGGTTCACAAAGCCCGCGCGTCCCAGCGTCTCGGCGAATCGCGTTCCTCGCTCCGACTCGGGCACGGCGGACTTTTTCAATGCCGCGTCGACCACGGATCGCACCGTGTCGCCAGGCCGGAATTCCGATTCCTGCTCCACGTAACTCAGCCGAAGCCGTTTTCGGAACGCAATTTCTCCGTCATCGGTATCTTCGGTGCCCGCGAGAATTCGCAGCAGCGTGGACTTGCCCGAACCGTTGGGACCGATCAGCCCGATGCGATCTCCCTCGGAAACAGTGAAGGAGACGTTCTGAAATAACGGGTCGGCTCCAAAGGCTTTCGAAATGCTGCGAACATTAATCAGCGGCGGCAACGATGTGCAATCTCCTGAGGTCGAGGTAACGGGTCAGTCGAAAAATCTTTACCACGAAGGGCACGAAGTCACTCATAGGAAATACGCACGAACGAGGTCCTTCGTGGTTGGGTATTCGCTTTCAGCGTCGGGCTGACCCGCGACTGAGGGCCTATTTGAGATTATCAGGAAGCACAGGCAGCCGCCCGGCAGGGAAGGATTCCAAGAGGCAGAAAAAATACGGTCCTCTACCAGGCCGGTTTGCCGTCCTTGAAACGAAACGTCAGCGTTTCGCCGTTCTTGAGCACTTCGCGCGCCAGCATCAGGTCGGCCCCGTCCTGCTTGACCTTGGAGCCGGTGACCTCAATCTCCTCGTCGGCTTTGAATACGATGCCCATGTCGTCGAGAAATTTCTTGGGACAAAGAAAAACCTCGAGCGAGTCCGCGCCGCTCTTGATCACCAGATAAGCGACCGGCTTTCCACCGGAGGGAGGAACCAGCTTGATCTCTTGCACGACACCTTTAACCTTGGCCTCCGTCGCGGGATCATATTTCGGTGGCGTCTGGGAAAAAGCGGAAGCAACCAGGAAGGTGACTGCGGCGAGCTTCAGGACATGGCTGTGAATCGGGCCGGACGTATTCATGGCAGGCCCTCCAGCGGCGAATGGTAGGCCCGCTCCGCTTGAAAAGCAATGTCATTCTGCATCGCGCGCGTGCGAATATGCTCTTATACTCGAGTACTCAGGATTCACGGCAATGCAATCGATCCCGTCCATCACGGCGCTGCGTTGGGCGGTTTTAGCGGCGGCGCTCGCCGGCGCGACGGCATTCCTTCTGCCCCTCGAAGCGGAAACCGGAGCCGATGCCTGGCTGCGGTACTCCGCATTGAGCCCGCAAGCGGCTAAGCACTACGAGCGGCTGCCGGGCGCGATCGTGCTGCTCGGCGATTCTCAAGTGCTCAAGACCGCGCAGCAGGAACTGGTTCGCGGCGTTTCGCAAATGTTAGGCAGGACGTTGCGTGTGCAAGCCGGCGTTGTGCGAAGTGGCCCGTGTGGAGAGAACGCCATCGTCCTCGGAACGCTGACAGAACTGCAGTCACTGGACCCGGCGTTGCATCCCGATCAAACCCTGACCGCCGACGGCTACTGGCTGAAAGCTGCGAAGATCCACGGGCATGAATGTTTGATGGTTGCCGGCGCCAACTACCGCGGCGTCCTCTATGGCGTCTTTACACTGCTGAACAAGATGGCTCGCGCGCAAAGCCTCGCCGACCTCAACATTGCAGACATCAATGAAGCACAACAGCCCTACGCGCCCATCCGCTGGGTGAATCAGTGGGACAATCTCGACGGCCGCATCGAGCGCGGATACGGCGGCCCTTCGATTTTCTTCGCCGATGGCAACGTTCGCAGCGATTTGACCCGCGCCGGCGAGTATGCCCGCCTGCTGGCTTCGATCGGCATCAACGGATGCACTATCAACAACGTGAACGCCGCTCCCGGTATTCTCGAAGACAGTTTCATCGCGCAGGTCAGCCGCATCGCCGATGTGTTCCGTCCCTGGGGCGTTCAGCTTTCTCTTTCCGTCGATCTGAGCAGCCCCAAAGTTATGGGCGGCCTCGACACGTTTGATCCGCTGGATCCGCGGGTCGCCGAGTGGTGGCGGAAAAAAGTTGACGAGATTTACCGCCGCATCCCGGATTTCGGCGGCTTCGTCGTCAAAGCGGATTCCGAGGGCCGCCTCGGCCCCTCCACTTATGGCCGCACTCCGGCGGACGCTGCCAACGTGATTGCTCGCGCACTCAAGCCGCACGGTGGCGTAGTGTTCTATCGCGCCTTCGTCTATAACCACCACCTCGACTGGCGCGATTTGAAAAACGATCGCGCGAAAGCCGCCTACGATAATTTTCATCCGCTGGACGGTGCATTCGACGACAACGTCATCATTCAGATCAAGAACGGCCCCATTGATTTTCAAGTGCGCGAACCGGCATCGCCGCTCTTCGCCGGCCTGCATCACACCAATGAAGCCATCGAACTGCAAATCACCCAGGAATATACCGGGCAGCAGCGCCATCTCTGTTTTCTCGTCCCCATGTGGAAGGAGGTGCTGGACTTCGACATGCGCGTGGACGATCAGCCCGCGCCTGTCAAAGCTCTGGTCGCGGGCCGAGTTTTTCGTCGCTCAACAGGCGGATTTGTTGGCGTTGCCGATGTCGGCATGGATTTGAACTGGCTGGGCAGCCCACTGGCCATGGCCAATCTCTACGGTTTCGGCCGCCTGGCGTGGGATCCGAACCTGAGCGCCGAGAAAATCGTCGATGAATGGACGCGCCTCACCTTCGGCAACGATCCGCTTGTGGTCAAAACCATCACCGCGATGCAGCTCAATTCCTGGCGCGTTTACGAAAGCTATACCGGCCCGCTCGGCGCAGGAACGCTCACCAACATTACCGGCAATCATTACGATCCGGGCCCCGAGTCTTCCGAAGAGAATGGCTGGGGACAATGGCACCGCGCCGACCACACGGGAATCGGCATGGACCGGACTATTGACGATCGCACTATTGCAACGGGCACAGGATTTATTGGCCAATATCCGCCCGGAGTTCAGAAACTCTACGAGTCGTTGTCCGACTGCCCCGACAATCTGCTTTTATTCTTCCACCACGTGCCCTACACCTACGTTCTCCATTCGGGCAAGACGGTCATCCAGCACGTCTACGACTCGCACTACGACGGCGCAGATCGCGCCCGCGATTTCATTTCACAATGGAAGACGCTCGAAGGCCACATCGACGCCGACCGTTACGGCGACATCCTGACGCGCTTCGAGTACCAGGCTCAGGAAGCCGTCGTCTGGCGCGACGCCATCTGCAACTGGATTTATCGCCTCTCCGGCATTCCGGACGATAAGGGCCGGGTTGGAACTCCGCCTCCACAGTGAGCCTGAAAGTACTGAGGCCCTTGCGTATTTGCTCGAGTTCCGTTAACGTTTACGGTTCCGACGACCGGGATGCCCTCCCCCGGGCAATTTTGATCTGGCTGGTCGCCGGCAGGAACACGGGCTAGAAAAAATGGGCAAGCCTCCCACGACTCTTCGTGACATCGCGAAGGCCCTTGGCACTTCAATCGGATCGGTGCATCGGGCTTTGCATGACAACCCAGGTGTAAGTCCACTCACCAAAGATCGAGTCTTGCAGATGGCGCGGACCCTGGGCTACCGGCCCAATCTTGCGGCCCGCTATCTGTCATCGAAGAAAACTCTGCGCATCTCGGTGAACACTCTCCAGGGAACCACATCGTTCTGGGATGAAGTGCGGACTGGCATTCGCGAAACCGCTGGCTCGATTCTGCTCGAAAATGTCGAGCTCGAGTTTCGAACGTATCCCGTCCTCGGCGAGGGAGAAGAAGAAGCGTTCGAAGCGGCCATCAACGACAAAGTGGATGGCATCATTACCTTCCCCAGCCGGCCGCAAATCCTGCGCCCCTGGATACGCCGCGCCTGCCGGGCCCGCATTCCCGTCGTGTGTGTGGCCACCGACGCTCCCAACAGCGGCCGGTTGGGTATGGTCGCGATCGACACTTTTGCCAGCGGTTCCATCGTTGCCGACCTCATGGGAAGATTTCTCGGCCCGCGGGAGGGGTCCATCGCGGTTACCGTTTTTGATATGGCCATCACCGAGCATGCGGAAAAATACGCCGCGTTCGAGAACACGCTGCGAACTTTTTATCCCCGCCTGCGCGTACTCAAGCCCATCGAAGATCACGATGTAGAGGCGGAGGCGTACAGCAAATGCCGCAGGGTGTTTGAGAAATGCCCGGACCTGGCTGGAGTCTACGTCACCACCGAGGCTTCCATCCCCGTGCTGCGGGCGGCCCGAGACGCCAACCTGCTGGACCGCCTGACCATCATCACGACCGACCTGTTCCCCGATCTGGTTCCGCATATTCGATCCGGCGCCGTCGCTGCGACCATCTACCAGCGCCCCCACGCTCAGGGCGAGATCGCGTTCCGCATGCTGCACGAATTTCTGGTGGAGGGTGCCAGCCGTTCGCATCAGGTTTCATTGGCGCCCCATCTGTTGATGCGCGGCAATCTGGATTTCTTCCTGCAGAGGCAGGCCCAGGACACGGCAAAAGAAAAAGAAGATCAGCCCGCGGAAGCAGAACACCAACCGGCGGAGGATTTCGCTTAGCGCAAACTCGCCCCGGACGGTGCGTCAAAGGAAAACGTTAACAGAGAACGCGAACTGGAAACCTCGAGGAGGCAACATCGCTTATCTCGGCATCGACGTAGGTACAGGCGGCACACGGGCGCTCGTTATGGACGAGGCCGGAAAGGTCATCGCCTCCGGATCGGAAGATCACGAGCCGTTTGCCAGCCCGCGGCCCGGCTGGGCCGAGCAGGATCCGCGCGACTGGTGGCGGGCCTGCGGACTGGCCGTCCGCAAGGCGCTTCATTCCTCGAATCTGCGCGCCGATGATATTGCGTGCGTCGGCTTCTCCGGCCAGATGCACGGCGCAGTCCTGCTGGATTCCGCGGATGAAGTCGTGCGCAGCGCCATCATCTGGTGCGACCAGCGCAGCGAAGCCCAGGTCATCGAACTGGAGAAACTATTCGGCCGCGACGTCCTGATCCAGCTGACCTGCAATCCTCCGCTCACGAATTTCACGCTCACGAAACTGCTCTGGGTACGCGAAACCGAGCCTGCGAACTGGGCGCGCGTCGCGCATGTCATGCTACCCAAAGATTATGTGCGCTTTCGCCTCACCGGAGAGCGCGCCATCGACATGGCCGATGCGTCGGGAACTCTTCTCCTCGACGTCGCCCACCGCCGTTGGTCGAAAGAAGTTCTAACCAAGGCCGGCATCGATGTCGGCTTGCTTCCGGCGTTGCACGAGTCTCCCGACGTCTGCGGAAAAATCTCCGCCGCCGGCGCCGAAGCCACCGGTTTGCGCGTTGGAACTCCCGTCGTCGCCGGAGCCGGAGACCAGGCCGCCGGAGCCGTCGGCATGGGCATCGCGCGCGCCGGAGCGGTCAGCGCCACCATCGGAACTTCCGGCGTCGTCTTCGCGGCAACCGACCGTCCCGCGCTCGACCCGCAAGGCCGCCTGCACACTTTCTGCCACGCCATTCCCGGCCGCTGGCACGTGATGGGCGTTACCCAATCTGCGGGATTAAGTCTGCGCTGGTTCCGCGATCGCTTTGGCGTCGCCAAACAAAATGGCCGCGATCCCTACGACATTCTTGCCGAAGAAGCCAGCTCTGTGCCCGCCGGTTCTGAAGGCGCTTTCTGGGCGCCCTATCTTATGGGCGAGCGCACGCCGCATCTCGACCCCAACGCTCGCGCAGCTCTGGTTGGACTCACCGCTTCCCACACCCGCGGACACATCATTCGCGCCGTCATGGAAGGCGTCGCCTACAGCCTGAAAGATACGTTCACCATCTTCGAAGAAATGCAGATTCCCGTCACGTCGATCCGTCTGGGCGGTGGCGGTGCGAGATCCGCACTGTGGCGGCAGATTCAGGCCGACGTCTACGCGCACGAAGTGGAAATCGTTGCTGCCGAGGAAGGCGCGGCATATGGGGCTGCGATTCTGGCAGGCACCGGTGCCGGTGCCTGGAGTTCCGTCGACGAAGCCTGCGACAAAGTAGTCCGCGTCGCAGCCCGCATCCCTCGCAATCAAGCGGATTCAAACACCATGCAGCAAGGCTACCGCACCTACCGTAAGATATATCCCGCGCTGCGCCAGGTGTTCAGCTAAATGAGTGCTATGGGGGATTTAACCAGCTGACACTATTTCACACGGCTCAGCAGATTGGGCGACCCGATCAATGTGGTCCTTCCGTTATCTGTGTACGCCGAGATGGTCATTTTCTGACCATCGGCAGACACTTCGCGCTTCCAGTAGATGGTGTCATGTTTTTGCCTCGACTCACCTTCGACAACGTTTGTAGCGGTGTACTCGCACGACATGGAGCCAAAAGGCACAAGGTGAAAGAGCCCATCGCAACGAATCCTGTAGTTGTGCTCGCTTGATTTGGAATGCTCGTGAGAGGAGAACACCAACTCGTCGCCGTCCCGAGCAATTGTTCTCGCATAGGATGCTTTCTTACCGTCGTTTTCCTGCCAAGTTCCCACAAATGGATCATTCTGCGGCAGGGGAGGCGCTGCTACTTGCCCAGATGCTGAAGCCATTACGAGCGCGAAGGCGAGAACCCGAAACGATATCATGACACAAAATATACACGTCCTAGGTTGAGCCTTGCACCTACGACGGTTGCTATCAGGATTCACTCATTGACCCGGCCAGCGGCAGGCTCGAAGCGGTGCCCCTTTAAACTCCCTACTTCGCCGGCTCCTTCACCACCACAACCCGGTCCCCAGCCACATCCCGCAACGTCTGCAGAATCCCCGAAGGCCACCGAATCTCCACCAACTCCGCCGACGCATTCGTCCCCAGCCCAAAGTGCACCGGCCCCGCGCTCGACGACGCATATCCCGCGCTGGTCGTCATGTGGTTAAACTGCGCCCCTGACTTTGTGACGACCTTGACTCGCGCTCCAATGCCGTCGCGGTTGCTCTTCGTTCCTTGCAGCTTGAATTCCAGCCAATGATTATGGTTCGGACTCTGGTTGATCCAAATTTCCGCAGGCGCGTTGATCGCGCTCACCACCACATCTAAACGGCCATCGCCATTCAAATCCCCAACGGCCGAGCCTCGATGCCGCGCCAGTGGCTGCGCCGTCAGCCCCGCCTCCGCTGTCAGAGCGGAAAATTTCATCCCGCCGAGATTGCGGAACACGGTGTTCGGCTGCGCCACTACGAGATTCGGTTGCGCCAGCAATGACTGAACATGCCCGCGGGAAACGAAAATGTCTTTCCATCCGTCGTTATCGAAGTCAGCAATCGTCGGAGAATACCCGGCCATGGGCAGGCTCAGCTTCGTCATGTTGCTCTCGCGCGTGACTTCCACAAAGCTGCCCTTGCCCGTGTTGCGGTAGATCGGAAACGTTTCCCCGTCGAGCGCAACCAGAACAATGTCAGGATAACCGTCATTATCCAGATCGCGAAAATCCACGCCCATACCAGAAATAAATGTGCCGTCCTCCCGCAGCGCGACGTTCACGTCGAAACCGACTTCCTCAAACTTCCCGCCACCCTTGTTGCGAAAAAACCAGTTCATCAGCTTGTCATTCGGAACCACGAGATCCATCTTGCCCGAAAGGTTGGAGTCCGCCGCCGCTACTCCCATGCCCTTGCCGGGATGCGCCCGGAAACCAGCTTCCACCGAAGCGTCGCGAAACGTTCCGTCGCCATTGTTCAGGAACAGCTGGTTGGGCGTCGGCTTGTACATCTTAGGATGGCAGTACTCGCGATGCCCGTAGCTTTCGCACACCGGCTCGTGGTCGTAGTCCCACTTCATGTAGTTGATGACGACAAGATCGAGCAGGCCATCGTTGTTCACATCCACCCAGGCGGCAGCCACCGCCCACAGCGGCCCGTACTCGGCATCAGGCTTGTTCAGGCCGGCCTTGACGGTCACGTCGGTGAACGTCCCGTCACCGTTGTTGTGATACAGCGTGTTGCGATAGATGCCCGTGACAAAAATGTCTTCATACCCGTCGTTGTCATAGTCGCCGACCGCGACGCCCACGTCGTAGCCCGTTCCCGCCAGCCCAGCCTTCTCCGTTACGTCTGTGAAGTGCCCGTGGCCGTCGTTCTCGAACAGCCGATTGGAATATTTTGGGGAACTCTTCTGGAGCGTTCTGATGTCCGCCCCGTTGGTGAAGAAGATGTCGAGCTTGCCGTCGTTGTTGTAATCGAATACCGCAACGCCTCCGGCCATGGTCTCTGGCGCATGGCGCTCTGGCGTCTCATCACTGTCCAATTTGAAGTCGATCGACTGGTAGGTGAAGCGGATCGGGCTATCGGTGGCGGGCTCAGCCGATGGGGGGAGCGGTTTCGCCGTCGACTGCGGATGCACAGCCGGTGGCTGCATCAAGCTCGCGAGCAAAGTTAGTAGTGTCAGCGAACCGGCAAAGCGGCGAATGTTCATTTTCCCGAGGGCACATGCGGCCTGCTCCCATCTTAACCCGGGTGGTCACGACAAGCGACCGGTGAGGGTCGCCAGGATGCGAGCAGCGGGTAGTTGAGTGTAACGGGGTTTTACGCCAGTCTGTCGGGGACGATCCGACACTATGGTCCTGCCAGATTGATCTTCTGGAGGTTAGCGATGTTTCGCAGGGCCGGGTAGTGGCTGAAATTCAGCCACTACCTAGGGCCTTTATAGGTAGACGACGTATACGTAATCATGTATAACTGCCTAGCTCGCGACTTTTAGTGTCTTCTTTAGACGCAATCATGGGTCGCGCAGACATTCGGTAACCACCTATTCGGGCCCTCTTGAACCAGCTCCTCGGACACGTCCCCCGCAGAAGCATTGCTAACGGAATACATTTCCTCGAGTTCCGACAAGGGGTCCTCATCGCCATCACGGTTCGCGCCAGGTTTCGTTTCGCGGCAGTGCATGACCCAATGCACTAGTTTGGCGGCAATTCCGGGTCCGTCCATCGCAGTCTCTTAATCCATCAAGTCTCACCAATTTTCGAAGGAGAATTCCCTTGGGCCAAAGAAAGTCGTTCAGCTGTATTGCTGCAATTATTTGGATGGCGCTTGTTTTGATGTCCGGACAGCCAGCCATGTCGCAAACCCGCATCACGAGCGCGATCAACAATGACGAACGGGTGGCGTTGCCCGGTACGACGCCCGCGCTAATCGCGAAGAGTGTTGAGACCGGACGCATGTCCGGTGGCCAGAATCTGGGCAGAATGATTTTGATGCTGGCGCCGTCCGCGGCGCAGGAGCAGCAGGCCGCGAAGTTGGTCGCTGCCTTGCACGATCCTTCTTCGCCTTCCTACCACAAATGGCTCACTCCGGCGCAGTTCGGCCAGTTGTATGGTGTGACGGACTACGATGCCGCGACCGTCCAGCACTGGCTCCAGGGCCGGGGATTGACCGTCCACGAAGTCTCGCAGAGCCGCCGGTTTATCGTTTTCAGCGGCACAGTGTCCCAGGTGGAAGATGCATTCGCGACACAAATGCACACGTACAGCTACAAGAACACGACATTCATCGCCAATTCCAGTGACATCCAGATTCCTGCTGCTCTGCAACCTGTCGTGAAGGGCGTGGTGCGGCTGCACAGCGATCCCCACACGCCGAACGCGTTTATGGGCGGCAAGGTCTACTTCAAGAAGAGTCCCGGAGAGTTCAGTTTCAGCGACGGCTCACATTACTTGACTCCCGCCGATTTCGCGAAAATCTACAATCTGCAACCACTCTACGACGCAGGCATCGACGGCACCGGACAGACCATCGCTATCGTGGGTCGCAGCAACATTGATGTGCAGGATGTTCGCGACTTCCGCTCGATCCTCGGGCTCCCGGCCAACGATCCTCAGGTGATTGTGAACGGCGATGATCCGGGCACGACTTTCAACGATCAGCCGGAAGCCACTCTTGACGTCACCTGGTCGGGCGCAGTCGCACCCATGGCGACCGTCATGTTCGTGGTTTCGCAAAGCAACTTTGCCGACGGGGTTGACGTTTCTGCCGCCTACATCGTCGATCACAACGTGGCCCCGGTGATGAGCACCAGTTACGGTTCCTGCGAGCAGTCCATGGGCACGGTGGCGACCGCTTTCTATAACTCCCTCTGGGAGCAGGCCGCGGCCGAGGGCATCACTTCCTTTGTTTCCGCCGGCGATAACGGCGGCGCCGGATGTGACTCGCCGGGTGCGGGCCTCTATGCGACCGGCTTGGCGGTGAATGGAATCGCATCGACGCCCTATAACGTGGCGGTGGGCGGCACGCAGTTCGACGATACGGATAACCCGTCCGCGTACTGGTCCGACACCAACGACCCGACTACCGGGTTATCCGCGCTCGGCTACATCCCCGAGAAAGTTTGGAACGAGAGCAGTGCCGATCCAAACTATCCTCTGCTGTGGGCAGCTGGAGGGGGCGTCAGCACCCTGTACGCGAAGCCCGATTGGCAATCCGCCCCCGGAGTTCCCAACGATGGCATGCGCGATCTCCCCGATCTTTCGCTAACCGCGGCCGGGCACGATGGCTATCTGTTATGCATCTACCGCAACTGTGATAGTGGTGCTTACTTCTACAGTTTCGGAGGCACGTCTGCGTCGAGTCCATCGGTTGCCGGCATTATGGCCCTCGTAAACCAAAAGCTGGGAGGACAGCCTCAAGGCCTGGCCAACTACGTGTTTTACCGGTTAGCCTCCACTCCCGGGGTTTATCACGACACCGTCAAGGGCGACAACAAAGTGCCGGACCAGTTTGGGCAATACACCGTGGGCTACGCTGCTGGGCCTGGCTATGACCAGGCCTCCGGTCTGGGTTCATTCGACGCCAATGCTCTGGTAAACAACTGGCAGGCAGCGTCCGCGGCCCTCTCTTCCACCCTCACTCTGAAACTCGCCGCCGGACAAACTTTCCCGGTGGTTCATGGCCAGCCGATCACCTTCACCGCGACCGTCAAGTGTTCGGGAACCGGCTGTGCGGTTCCGACCGGGACGGTTTCGATTACGGCGACTTCAGCGACTGGTACCGATTCGATCGTCGCTGGCGCGAACCGCTTAAACCCGGGCGCGATCTCCAGTTCCACCAACATCAAGACCGAGAAGGTTCCGGGCGGCACATATAACGTGACCGCTCGCTATAGCGGAGATGGGACCTACAACGCAAGCTCGTCGTCGACCCTGCAAGTCAGCGTGACCCCTGAAACCAGTCAGATGTATCTGGGCGCGCTCGGAGGCGGATCGTTCAACCTCACGCCAGCTACGATCAGCTACGACGAACCCTTGTTTCTGGGCTTTGTCGTGGCCGGAAATTCTGGCTACGGGTATCCGACGGGCACAGTCAGCTTGCAGGAGGATGGGCAATCTGTTTCCACCGTCTTGGGCGACGGGGTAACCATAAGCCCAATGATGTTGAACTACGGAGAGAACTCGACGCTCCTGACCGGCAGCACTGCTACGGCGAGCCAATCGAGCACTCTCTCCTATCTCGGCACCGGAAGCAAGGCGGGCTTGCACCAACTGGTGGCCAGCTATCCTGGTGACAATAGCTTCAGCAACAGCACATCCAACACCTACAGCTTCACCGTGACCAAGGCAAAGTCCCTGATCGCTGACTTTTTCCCATACGGTACTCCGGTAGCGAATGTTCCGGTGATGGTGGGCGGGCAAGTGGCCCTCAGTAACTACTGTGCGCCCTTTGGAGGCACAATCACCGTTACAGACGTTACCTCGAGTTCCCCGGTTGTGGTGGGATCGGGAACCCTCACCTCGCTGTATTGCGACTCCTATAACTTCCCCGTGATCTTCCAGGCGGTGGGCACTCGGATTGTTCGAGTCGACTACAGTGGTGACAGCAACGTGAACCCGTCGTTCGCGATTTACAATCAGTTTCCGGTGGCCAGCAACGTGCCTGCTGGAGTTTCACTCAGCGCCAATTCACCCGCTGCGGTGGCAGGTAGTCCGGTCACGTTGACTGCGGTCGTAACCTCGGATGCCCAACTCCATGTGGCGACTGGATCGGTCACCTTCCTGGACGGCTCCACAATCCTGGGCACGGCCACGCTGGACGCCACTGGTACCGCAGTCTTCGTCACCACGACGCTGGCCGGCGGTTCCCATACCCTCACGGCAAGTTATCCCGGCGACGGCGTCACCACCGCTGGGGTTTCAAGCCCGATCACAGAGGCCATCTCCGATTACGTCTTCCAGGCACTGCCGGCGACCCTCAACATCCAGTCCGGGCAGTCAGGTACGGCGACCTTGAACCTCATCCCGCTCGGCGGCTTTTCGCAGACCGTGCAATTCTCCTGCGGAACCCTGCCTGCGAATGTAACCTGCGCCTTCAGTCCATCGAGTGTGACGCCGGATGGAGTAAATCCCTCCGTAACCACATTGACGGTGAAAACCGGCAGTGCGCTATTGAGCCACGCGGGCAACAGCGCCATCTGGTCGGTTAGCGCGACGGTCTTTTTGGGTGGAGTGCTGTTGCTGCCTTTCGGCAGGCGGAGGCGCATCAATGGAACG
>Ga0209415_10009939_pt1 | contig 16263 bp, 12 predicted proteins | sample PeaSoiSIISIP2007_FD_187696 | JGI IMG/M metagenome (GOLD analysis project Ga0209415, IMG submission 187696) | Peat soil microbial communities from Weissenstadt, Germany - SII-SIP-2007 (SPAdes) (version 2) | ecosystem: Environmental > Terrestrial > Soil > Wetlands > Peat | place: Germany...
CGTCTGCGCCACGATGGCGGCGTAACGCGCGAAGTACTTGGCGAGGAAAGACGCGTCGAGAGTGGGACTCTTCGGAAGTGGGCGTCAGGCGAGGACCCAGCTTCTCGCGGTCGCGAGCGTCAGGCAAATCAGGTCAGTCATGGTCAATAGCAGGAACCCTGAACATGCAGCTCGATTTGTCAATGACATGAGATCTCAAGTGGATGCGGACATCGAGGTCTGCAACGACCCTTCAGAGCTGGTGAGAGACAGCGATATCATTGTCACCGCTACCACCTCGAGCGAGCCGCTCTTCCCTGGCAACCATGTCGCCGAGGGAACCCACGTCAACGCGATAGGCGCCAGCTTCCCAGCTGCCAGGGAGGTTGACGGAGCCCTGGTTGGAAGGTCGAAGATCGTCGTGAACTTCAAGGAGCAGGCCCTGCGCGAGAACGGAGAACTGATCATACCCGTATCGCGGAAGGAGCTCCCCTCAATTGAAATCTACGCGGAACTGTGTGATATAGTGGCAGGAAAGGTTCCGGGGCGCACAAACGACAGAGAGATCACGCTCTTCAAGTTCAACGGGCTAGCCATATGGGACATCGCCGCGGGTGCCATCGCATACCAACGAGCCAGGGAGAAGGGTCTGGGGCACGAGGCCGACCTGTGAGGCGCTCCTTCCAAGTCATTGACCTACTTGGAGCCCGAGATCCGTGATTTCTCTGGAGACCTCTTCGTAGATTCTAGACCATTCGGGGCTGGGCCTCATCTTCTTCAAGTCGTAGCATTCCTGGAAGCTCTTCCCGCGAGGGGCCTGGGTCAACGATCTTTCGTACTTGGGTATGAGTTTCTTGGCGATTTCGTTTGCATCGCCTCGCTTCATGCCCGTGGCGGCCTTCAACACCCTTCCGCAGAATTTCACTTCCAGGGGCGTCAGGTGGTCTGTGAACTTCCCTCCTGCAGACCGGGGCGCTATGACCATGCTGGTGCCGGAGACAGAGAGACTCATCACCCCCACAGCCGATTCGTAGAGGAGCTGATGGGTGCAGGGACCGGCGACTTGGTTCACAATCGAGTTGGTGAGGAGAACTGTATTCTGGGAGAGTGCTTGAAATGCAACGCTCCCCGCCCAGACCGCGCCCCTGCCGCAGCTGCCGTTATAGACCACGTCGACCAATCCAGAGCTTGCGAAGGCGCTCTGATGGATGGCCACTTCAAGAAGCGCGCTTGCAATCGCAAGGATTGCGGCGTACTCTGGAGGTTCAGTCTTGTCTCCGAAAGCCTGTGACGACCCCGCGAGGATGGTGCCCTTGCAACAGACGGCGTGGGCTACCTTGTTCAAGGAGTCATTGGTGGTCTTGAGGGGCGCAGGCGATATGACCATCGCAATGTCGTTCTTGGCGTCAAATCCTTCAGGAGTTCCGTATCCGCCGGCTTGCCCGAGCAACGTCACCGAAGAGATGACCGCGGTGGAGGCCATCCCCTTTCTCCGGGCTCGCCTGAGGGCCTCCTTCTGCATCGAGGCGTTGACGCTGCCGGCTATCACTTCGTAGGGGGTGCCAGACCTGATTTGGTGCCCCATGAAGCTCTTCAACCTCGCACCCTGCAGGATGTCTACCTCCTCGACCGCGGCGACACCCTGCATCAGAGGTATCCAGACCTCTTCAGAGACGGTGATTGCGAGGGGGGCGCATAGCTTTGGTGTTTTTTTGTCCTCGGGCCGCCTCGCCTCTAGCACCCTTCGGTCCTTCGAGGTCCCGACCGAGATTGCAGAGGGGGAGTTCCTTATGGCGTCCTTGAGCTCCTCCTGGGTCACCCGGATAACCCTCCCGGTGTCGAGGCATATGCGTCCGCACTCGACGGCCAACTCGGACGCAGCTCTGAAGAAATCGCTCGCCAACCCGTCATCCGTGTTTACTGGGTTCTTCGAATCGAATGCGCCCATCAGTCCATACTTCCGGAGCTTCTCGTTGACTTTCGGGGTGACGGTCCCCGACTCCCAATCGAGCTGCCTGACAGAACGACCCCTGTTCGCTCTATCTAGAATCTCAACAAAGGCGGCCAGGCGCAACTAGTCCCGTAGCGTCGAAGGAGTTTCCCTTAAAAAAGAATAGGTTGTTGGCTTCGAACTGGCCCAGCGTCAGAGCCAGCGAATCTTCGTCCCACGATTGCCCGCCTTCGCCCTCTGCCAGACCCTATAGGCGAGCGCCAAGTCGTCGCATCCCATCCCAATCGGCACGCAAAAGATGTTTTCGTCCTCGTTATCCCTCCCCTTGATTTTCCCAGCAGCAATGTCCCCCAGAGTGCCGTGAATGTCACGCTCGGCGAGCATCCCCTTCGAGACCCACTTAGCCAGGTTCCCTCTATGGAGCGTCTGTTCAAGGTGGTCCACCACTATCTTGTCCGCCCTCTTGATGGAGGGGAAGTCGAACTCCTGGTAGCTCCCTAGGGAGAGCAAGAGGGTGCCCTTCTCCTTGAGGAACCTCGCCTTGACCAGCGGCTCGTCCGCCGTGGTCACCGTGACGACCACGTCTGCATCCCTGACGGCGTCCTCCACAGAATTGGCGGGGGTGATGCGGAGGCCCGTCTTCTCGTTCATCTCCTTAGCATAAGCAGTCTTGCTGGATTCCCTAATGTCGTACACCGCGACCTCAGAGAGCTTCAGCACCTCTTTGATGGCCATGAGCTGGAACCTGCCCTGAGTCCCCGCGCCGATCACTGCGAGCTTGCTTGCCTTGGGCCTGGCCAGGTATCGGCACGCGACTGCGCTCACTGCCCCAGTCCTCATGGCGGTTATCCAGGCCCCTCCGAGAATCGCGAGAGGCGCCCCTGTCTTCGGGTCGTTGATTTGGATCGTCGCCCATATGCCGGGCAGTCCGATTTTCGGGTTCTCGAAGTTGAATGTGATCCACTTTATTCCGTAGACGCCCAGGTCCTCGATGAAAGAAGGCATCGCGTTCCCTTGAGCCTTGAACTGTCCTGTCAGGTTCGTGTCGACGTTGATCTTCGCCGGGACCGCCACCCTTCCTGCCCCGTGAGCCTTGAACAGGTCCTCAATCGCTTGGATGGCCTCTCCCCATTGGAGGCCCACCTCTTCGGTCTCTCTCTCAGAAAGCAGGAGGACATCGACGTCGGTCAACTCAGGATCCCCACACCCTCGTGTATACACGGAGGAAATTCTCTCCCAGGATTTTTTTCACATCCTGCTCTGAGAACCCATCCTTTAACAGCGCAGCTACGAGGTTGATTATGTCGGTATGCCTCTCAAGCCCAACGGGGTACGGAGGATAGACATCCGAGGAGCCCGAGCCGAAGACGTCAGGGCGAATCGGCCTCCACTGCTTGATTACGGACTCCTCGGCGACGATCCCCTCGTCGATGAATTTCCGCGCGAAGTCCAGGCCCAGTCCCACATGGTCGATCCCAACCATGTCAACGACGTGCCGGATGTTCCTGACTATGTCCTCCAGCTTGCCTCGTCCGTTCAGGTTCACGCAAGGTCCGAAGAGGGTTGCGCCGATGACGCCACCTTTCTCCGCCAGGGCCTTGACGATCTCGTCGCTCTTGTTCCTCGGCGTCGGCGAGATTAATCGCGTGTTGGCGTGCGAGACTGTGACGGGTTGCGAGGAAGTCTGTATCGCGTCGAGTGTCGTCGCGTCGTTGCAGTGGGCAAGGTCCACCACGACCCCAAGCCTGTTCATCTCCGCAACCGCATCGCGTCCGAAGTAGGTCAGCCCGCTTCCCCAAGTCTCACAGCATCCAGCGCCCAGCGTGTTCTGCTCGTTGTAGGTGAGCTGCATGATTCTCACTCCCAATTTGTGGAACACCCTCAAGAGCGACAGGTCATTGAGGATCATCTTGCTATTCTGAAAGTAGAGCGCATATGCCAGCTTCCCCTTTGCCTTCACCTCCCTCGCCTCCTTCACCGTCGTGACCACCACCTCTGACTGCCTCCCAGCGACGGTCTTCTGGACAAAATCGATGCGCTTCACCGCGCCCACGAAGTCTTCATGGGTCGAGACGGTTACGGCCCCGAGGTTCACCCCTCCCTTCATCATCTCGCCCACGTATCTCGGAAACTCGAAAGTGAACCGCGTCACGCAAGCGTCTACAACCAGGGCATCCGAGAGCACCTTTGTGGGGTCGGCCATTGTTTGCGTTTGCCCTTTCGAAGCTATTTAATTATTGTAGGCAGGATTCCAATTCGAGCACCGCGAACACGCCAAAGTGATGACTCGCAAAAGGTTAAGCCGAACGCCCCAGTCATTCATCGAATGAAGAGGGTCGCCGTCGTCGGCGGGGGAATCGCCGGCCTAGTGTGCGCCCATCTCCTGCTGAAGCGCAACGTAGACGTGCGGCTATACGAGGCGAGCTCCGAGCTCGGTGGACGAATAAGAGAACTGGCGGTGGGCGACTCCTACGTTTCCCTGGGTGCGAAGACGATGACCCCGAGCTACTCGAACCTCATCGCCCTCATCCGAGAGATGGGTCTCGGGGGCAAGATAGTGAAAGCAGATGGGAAGATTGGAATCTTCACGGGGCGCCGGCTCATCAAGCTTGGGCGCCTCTCGATTCTTTTCGACTCGACGGTCTCTCCCGGGACCAAGCTTGGGCTGATTCGGTTCAAGCGGTACTTGGACGGACTCCGGCCTGACTCGCTCGAGGAAGACTTGCTCAATACCTCGCTCGAGGCCTTCCTCCTGAAACACTATCCCCGAGGGGTCGTCGAAGACTTCGTCAAGCCCTTCGTGAGAGCATTTTTTGCAGACTCTCCCGAGAACATATCCGCACTTTCAGGGCTACGCCTGATCTCGAGCTCGCTCGTGAACTACGAGCTCGCGGGAGGGTTCTTCCAGCTTGTCCAGGCGATGGAGTCAAAGCTTGGAATGGCCGTCATGAAGGGGGCGAAGGTCAATAGGGTAAGCACTAGGGCGGATGGCACTTTCTCCGTGGAGCGGGACAATGGTTCGGAATCGGCCGACGTCGTGGTGTGTTGCGTGCCAGTACCTGACCTCCGTAGGATGGTTGAGGGCATATCCTACCCCGAAGTGACCTACGTGAGCAAGATGGCCTTCGCCGTCGAAGGGGTGAGCAGGTATCCCGGAGTTGGGGAGATCGTGAACGGGGACCCCGAATTCAGGCTTGACGTGATTCATTTCCGCGGCAGGTTGGCGACCGTCTCCTCTCTGCATCAGGATCCGGACTTTTCACCTTTTTTCAAGTCGGCGAACATTCTTGCTGCTCATAGGTGGGAGCACTGCTCTCCACGGTCAGCGCCGGGATCCTCACCTCCGAAACTTGAGACCGAGATTCCCCACTTGTACAAGTCCGGCGACCTAGTCTATGGCGGAGGCCTAGAGTCGTCATGTCGCGCAGGAATGGAGGCAGCCCAGTTGGTAATGTCAGACGTGGCGCGATCCTGACTGCGGTGCCAAAGTGTCATTCAGTTGGCGCGTAATAATTCTACGGAGCGGGGCGGACGCCCCCCCCTTGGCCATTCCCCTGACGTTGTTCCGACCCCGAATGATTTATCTACGAATTGCCGATGGTTCTGGGCGTGGCCTTTGTCGTCGGCGTGGACGTAGGGGGCACATTCACCGACTCTGTCCTCGTTGACGAAGACGGTGAAATCACCTTTGGAAAGGCTCTCTCGACGCCATCCAACTTCTCCGAAGGTGTCCTCAACGCGATATCAGACATCGCCCAGACGAAGAAGCTGGGGATCGAAGATCTGCTCAGCAAGACAAACCTGCTGTTACATTGCACTACCATTGCTGAGAACGCCATCATTACCGGGGACCTGGCCAAAGCTGCCCTGATAACGACCCGAGGCTTCGAAGACATCCTGTATCTCCAGCGAGGTGCCTACGGGCGATGGTCGGGCCTCCCGGAAGAGATGATCAAGCACCCCGTGATGACCGACAAGCCCCCAAGCGTCATACCGAGGAAGCTCGTGTACGGCGTCCGCGAGCGGACCGACTACAAGGGGGAGATCGTCGTCCCGATAAGCGACCCCGAGATAAGGCGCCTCGCAAAGGGCTTCGCACGAGAAGGCGTCGAGTCGGTGGGAGTCTGCTTCCTATGGTCCTTCCAAAATGCCACCAACGAGAAGAGGGTCGCCAAGATCCTTCACTCTCTGCTGCCAAGCGTCGGAGTCACACTTTCCCACGAGCTTGCACCGTTCGTCGGCGAGTACGAGCGCGTGTCGAGCACGGCCCTCAACGCTAGGCTCGCGCCCACCGCGACGACCTACCTCAAGGAGCTGGAGGTCTTGTTCAGCAAGAAAGGCTTCAAGGGAACACTGCTGGTCATGCAGGCCTACGGAGGCCTCGTCTCAGTCAAGGAGGCATCAAAAAAGGTCGTGGGACTGATTGAATCCGGCCCGGCGGCAGGCGTCATGGGGAGCCAATTCATCGGAGGAATCATCGGGACGAAGAACATAATCGCTTGCGACATGGGCGGCACGAGCTTCAAGGTGGGCGTCATCACTAATGGCACTTTCGACTACGCCACCGAGTCGCAGATCTTGAGGTACCATTACAACCTCCCGAAGATCGACATCGCTTCAATCGGCGCTGCCGGAGGGAGCATAATCTGGATTGAGCCGAGGACAGGGCTCCCGAAGGTCGGCCCGGACAGTGCGGGCTCGTCACCCGGCCCCATCTGCTACGACCTCGGCGGCGAGGAGCCGACAATCACCGACAACAACCTGATTCTCGGTTATCTCGACCCCGAGTTCTTTCTGGGTGGCAGGATGAAGCTCAACTCCGAGAAGACGAGGCAAATATTCGAGAAGAAGGTCTCACGCCCGCTCAAGATGGGCACCCAGGAGGCCGCGTCGAGCGTCTACAAGCTGGTGAACTCCCAGATGGGGGCGCTGCTCCATAAGGTCACGGTGGAGAGAGGCCTCGACCCCCGGGACTACGTGCTCTTCTCGTTCGGCGGGGCAGCCGCGATACACGCCGTCGAGTTCGCTCGGGAGCTCGAGGTACAGAAGGTGATTATCCCGATGACCGCTTCGGTACACGGGGCGTTCGGCGCAATCTCGTCCGACGTCTCCCACGAGCATTTTACGACGCGTCAGATGGACTTCCCTCCTCCGATGTCGGAGGTGAACAAGATCTTCGGCGACCTCGAGTCGGCCGCTCGCGACCAACTCCGGGAGGAAGGGTTCCCCGAGAAGAGGATTAGGATCAGCAAGTCGGTCACCCTCAAATTCCGGCTTCAAGTGTACGCACTCGACACCCCGATAGTCTCAGCTGGCGGGATCATCACCGAAGCGGAGATGGAGGAGACGGGTCGGCGGTTCGCCGAGCTCTACGAGCAAAGGCACGGGAAGGGCTCCGCCTACAAGGACGCGGGGATGCAAATAGTCTCATTCCGCGTGAGGGCAGTTGGAACGATTACCAAGCCCACCTACCGCAAATACGAGGTGGTCGGAGACGACCCCGGCAGCGCGTCGATTGGCCAGAGAGACGCCGTCTTCGGGGGGAAGACCGTTTCAACCAAGTTCTACAAGTATGACGCGCTGAAGCCAGGAAACATATTGAAGGGCCCGGCCGTCATCCTCACCCCGATCACCACGGTGGTAATCCCCGCGACGGAGCAGGCAAGGATAGACGAGTACAGGAACATCGTGATAGACGTTGGGAGGAACTAACCGATGAAGGTCGACCCCTTCACATTCGAGATAATCAGGCACAGGCTGTTCAGGATAATCGAGGAGTCCATCATCACCCTGAAGCACGTCTCAGGCTCCTCGCCTACGGTCGACGGCAACGACCTGGTGGTTGGGCTCTACCGGCCTGACGGGAGCCTTATGATGGGCGCTCTTGGGTACCTGCACGTCTTGCCCGGGGCCGGGCAGGCGGTCAAGCACATCATCAAGGAGTATTCCGAGAACCCGGGGATCTTCGAGGGGGACGCCTTCCTGATGAACGACCCCTATGTGGGGGCCCTCCACACGCCCGACATGTACGTCGTCACGCCAATCCACTACAACGGCCAGCTTGTGGCATGGAGCTCGAACTTCGTCCACCTGCGCGACATCGGCGCGATTAACCCAGGCGGTTTCGCGCCCGATTCCAGGGAGATATTCCACGAGGGGTTCTGCACGCCGGGGCTGAAAGTGATAGAGCGGGGCATCGTGAAGAAGGACGTCTGGCGCACGATGATGAACATGGTGCGCATGCCGGAAATCGTCGCCTTGGACCTCCATTCGCAGATCGCCGCCAACATAACGGCGAGGCAACGCGTGATTGACCTCGTCGCGAAATACGGAGCCGAGACGGTCGGGGAAGTAAGTCGTCAGATTCTTGACATCTCGGAAAAGCTGCTGAGGGAGCGGTTGCTCGAGATGCCCGACGGCACCTGGCACGCCAGGCAGTACCTGGACAGCCACGCGGGGACATTCACAGTGACGCTTGCGCTCACAAAGAAGGGCGACACTCTGACGTATGACTTCGCGGGCACCAGTCCCCAGGCCCCGTTCGGCTTCAACTCCACCTACTGGCCAGTCGTCGGGGGGTGCATAGCGCCTCTCTTCCCGATGCTCTGCTTCGACATGGACTGGAACGAAGGGCTGTTACGGCCGGTCACCGTCAAAGCCCCTGAAGGCAGCATCGTGAACCCCATCCGCCCGGCGCCGGTCACCATCGCGACGCTCTCGGGCTTGGAGATGGCCGACAACGTCGCTCTAGAGGCGCTCTCGAAGATGCTCCTTGCGAGCGGGAAGTACAGGCAGGAGGCAACGGCGGTCTGGCTCGGCGCTCACCTCACCATCACAATCTACGGCTACCGTAACAAGGGATACATGGTGAGCACGACACCCGAGAACATGGGCGGGAGCGGGGGGGCGCGCACGTTCAAGGACGGAGTGGACTACGGCGGTCAGGTCATAAACCCAGTCGCTAGGATCCCGAACGTCGAATCGATGGAGACGAGCGTCCCAATCATGTATCTGTTCAGGCGCCTCATCCCCGACTCAGGAGGCCCAGGGAAGTATCGCGGCGGTCTCACGACCGAGTTCGCGATGACCCCGCACGACTCGATGAACGGTTCGGTGAACCTCGTGCTCTACGGCAGGGGCCAGGATTTCACACAGTGCGAGGGCCTCGCGGGAGGATACCCGGGCAGCAATGGCGCGATCTACATCGCGAGGGGAGCGGGGATAAAGAAGCGGCTCATGGATGGGGGGATTCCGAAGGACATCAAGGAGCTGTCCGGCACCCAAACCCTCACAATGTGGGGCGCTCAGCAGTTGGGAGAAGACGACTTTGTCAACGTGTGGCTGATGGGCGGAGGAGGGTACGGGGACCCCCTCGAGCGCGACCCCGACCTCGTCAAGGGCGATGTCGAGAGCGGGACGGTGTCCTTGAGGTACGCGACCGAGATCTATGGCGTCGTCCTCGATGCGAAACTCAACGTGAGGGCTGAAGAGACCAAGAGAAGGAGAGATAAGATGCGCAAGTACAGGCTTGCCCACGCAAAGAAGTTGAGCGATTAGCATGGTCTACAAGATAAGCGAGTCGCTGGTAATCGCCAATGTCCGGGGCAAGCTAGTCTACCAATGCGCCAAGTGCGGACACTCCCTCGGGCCTGCAGACAAGAGCTGGAAGCGCCGGTCTCTCAGGCTCATCTCGCCCCTTAGCAAGGCAGGCTATCGCCGCTCCACATCCGGGAGGTTCGAGATGCGCGAGTACATCTGCCCGAAATGCGCAATCGTCTTCGATGTCGAGGTCGCGCTTCCCGGGGACGAGCCGCTCTACGACCTGATAGACGTCGCCACGATCCCCAAGGATGCGCTGAAATAACGCGTGTCACCCTGGCCGTCCGAGTGGTAATGTTTGGGCTCCTCTCCGTGGGTCGGCCGGTCCATCGCGGGCCGCGCTGACCTCAACCTGATCAAGGGCGAAGGGACCTACGTCGACGACATCCGACTGCCCGGGATGGTCTACGCGGGTTTCATCCGAAGCCCCTATGCCCACGCCCGGCTGAAAGGCCTCGCTGAGGGGAGAGCCCTCCCGCCTGGGGTCTTGGACATCGTTACCGGAAAGGAGGTCCACGCCCTCTGCAAGCCAGTCGAATCGGTGGAGTCCATCTACCATCCCAACCTGAAGACGCAGGGTACTCCGTGGTATGGTCTCCCCTCGGACAGGGCGAGATACGCGGGAGAGCCGGTGGCCGCTTTTGTGGTTGAGCGAAAGGACCAATTGGAGGACGCGATGGACTCTATAGAGTTCGAGTACGAACCTCTCGATCCCGTGACCACCACACAGCAGGGCATGTCCAAGGACTGCCCCAAGCTCTATGACGGCTGGAAAGACAACACGCTATTGCGCTTCGACTTCCACGGCGGGAACGTCGACAAGGCGTTGGCAGAGGCAGACTGCGTAATCGAGACAAAGTTGAAGATGCACCGGCACACGGCTTCTCCAATCGAGAACAGGGCCTATGTGGCGGACTTCGACAAGAAGGCCTCGTTCCTCACGATGTGGTCGACGACGCAGGCACCCCATGTGGCGCGGACCTATCTCTCGGGAATCCTGAACGTGCCCGAGAACAGCATCCGTGTAATCCAGCCTGATGTAGGGGGAGCATTCGGCCGGGGCCATCCGGTTTACCCAGAAGAGATACTGGTCTGCCTCCTCTCGATGCGCCTCGGGAGGCCGGTCAAGTGGCTGGGGTCGAGGAGGGACTGCCTCATGACCGACGTCCACTCCCGAGAACAGACTCACGAGCTGAGGGCAGGCTTTAGGAAGGACGGCACCCTCCTCGCGATCGACGACAAAATCGTCGTCGACATGGGAGTCTTCCAGCCTACGGGCGGCGTGCCCTCGAACATCGTCACGGCCAAACTGATACCGGGCCCGTACAAGTTGCAGAACTACCGTGTCAATCTTCTGGGTGTCTGCACCAACAAGTCAGCGTTTGGCGCGTACCGGGGGTTCGGGAAAGAATCGGCGGCCTTGGCGTACGAGCGGCTGATGGACATGGCGGCCGAGACGCTGGGGATGGACCCGGCGGCCATCAGGCTGAAGAATTTCGTCAAGAAGGGCGATTTCCCCTACACCAGCGTCACTGGAGAGACTTACGACAGCGGGGACTACGTCGCGTGCTTCGAGAAGGCACTCAAGTTGGCCGATTATGCGAAGCTCCGCCGGCAGCAGGCCGAGTTCCGCAAGCAAGGAAGGTACATCGGAATCGGGTTGGCATATTCAATCTGTCCCTGCAGCATGAGCAACCCAGACAACCTCTACACCTCATGGGATTCCGCGACCGTCACGATGGACCCCTCAGGGAACGTCACCGTCCTCGCCGGGGTCACATCTCCGGGCACCCAGCACTCGACGACATTCTCTCAGATAGTGGCCGACGAGTTTGGGATCGACCCCGGACAGGTTCGTGTCGTAGAGGGCGACACCTTGGCTTGCCCCTATGGTTCCGGAAACTGGTCGGACAGGGGTGCGACCATCGGGGGCTCCGCAGTGCTGTTGGCGGCCAGGCGACTGAAGGAGAAGATCGCAAAGATAGCGGCCTACAAGCTCGGAGTCGAGCCAAGAAGCATCGTGTTCAGGGACGGGAGGGTCCAGGGCAGCAAGGGCGGAGCTTCCGCGACCCTGGGGGAGATTGGGTGGATGGCCCACACTGCGCCGAGCCGCCTACCTCCTGGGACGGAGCCAGGTCTCACTTCGACGGCCGCCTTCTCACTCGAGACTGATCACACCATCGGAAAGACGGGTCAGTGGGGGATGTATCCCATCTACTCCAACAACGCCACGGTCATCGCTGTGGAAGTGGACACCGAGACATTCCAGACCAAGGTCCTCCGCTACCTGATTGTGGATGACAGCGGCAGGATGATCAATCCGGCGGTCGTGAACGACCAACTGGTGGGGGCGGCCGCACAAGGGGTGAGCGGGACATTTCTCGAGGAACTCTTCTACGACGAGAACGGGCAGCTCCTCTCCTCCACGTTCATGGACTACCTCATCGCGTCCTCGGTCGAGTCTCCGGCCATCGAGGTGGACCACTCCGAAGTCCCGTCTCCCTTGACTCCGATGGGAACGAAGGGAGCCGGCGAGAGCGGCATCGTCGGGACGTACGCCGCGCTCTGCGGAGCCGTGGAAGACGCGCTCCGTCCATTCGGCGTCAAGGTTACCGAGCTGCCCCTCACCCCGGAGAAGCTCTGGAACCTCGCGAGAACCGCCAAAGCCTCCGTTTAGGCTACGCGGCCGGAGGTCCCCTTGACACCGGCGCCGGAGGGCTTTCCAATCACCTCCCCTTCTTGCATTATCATCTGGCCGCGCAGGAACGAGGCGGCGGGCGAGGCGGTTACCTCCCACCCTTCGAACGGGGTCACCTTGGTCTTGCTCTTCAGCCTCTCGCTCTTGATCTTGAACCCCTTCTTGAAGTCGGCTAACACCAAATCTGCGTCCGAACCGATTCTCATCGCGCCCTTCTTCGGATAGATACCAAGCATCTTCGCGGGGTTCTCAGAGAGGAGCTCAACGAACCGACGGAGTGTGATTCTCCTCTTGCGAACCTGCGTCAGCATCAGAGGTACAATCGTCTCGACCCCGGTGAACCCTGAGGCGGCTTCCCAGACGCTCTCCTTCTCCTTCTCGTCGGGCCTGTGCGGGGAATGGTCGCTCCCTATCGTGTCTATCGTCCCGTCCGCTACCGCCGTCCAGAGGGCTGCCCTGTCGTCCTCGTTCCCTCGTATCGGAGGGTTTATCCTGGCAATCGAACCCAACCGCCTGAGATCGCTTCGAGTGAGAAGCAGGTAGTGCGGGCAAGTCTCGCCGGTCATCGCGGTCCCGGATCTCTTAGCCTTCGCGACCTCTCCCACGCCGTCCCGAGAGGTCAGGTGGAGGACGTGTATCCTATTCCCCGCATATCTAGAGAAGAGCGCCACCCGTTGAATGGCCTCGACTTCGGCAATCTTCGGCCGCCCTTCAGCATAGGAGAAGATGTCCTTAGCCCCAGACCGCTCGACCATCTCCATGCCACGGGTGATTATTGCGTCGTTTTCTGCATGCACTGACGTCGTCACTCCGAGCTTCGCCAGGCGCCCGAATGCGTCCAGCACGGTGGCATCGCTCGGGACGCTCACCTTCACCGCCGTCTTGGACATGTAGAGCTTGAAGCCGACCGCCCCCGCCCTCACCATCCCCTCCAATTCATCCAGGTTGTCATCGCCGAGCATGCAATTCTGCCCGTAGTCCACGAACGCCCTGCCGGCCGCCAGTCCAAACTTCATTCTCAGGTTCTCCACAGAGTCGATGTACGGTATCCCGCTGGGCATGTCGATCACGCTCGTCACCCCTCCTGCAGCCGCGGCCATCGTGCCCGTCCTGAGGTCCTCCTTGTACTCGTATCCTGGTTCCCTGAGATGGACGTGGGAGTCGATCGGCCCGGGGAGCAAGTATTTCCCTCCACCGTCGATTACAGAGTCCGCGTCAGGGAGGTTGGGATCTGAAGCGATTTTGGATATCCTCCCCCCAGCGACGGCTACGCCGCCGTTCAGGATGCCCCTGGGAAGCACAACCTTACAATTCCGAATTACGACTTCGGGGGCCATCATGGCCGTGGCCGTCGTTCTCAATATAAGTCTGAGACGTCCTCTGTCCGGCAAAATCCCTCGGTTGTGAAAAGGAAAATAACTGGAAACGCGAGGACGAGGACGAGTCAACCAATTGGGCAGCACAATCGAGCACGCGACAATAGTCACGATGGACCCTAAGCGACGCATTCTCGAAGATTCAGCGGTCCACATCGGGGGCGGCCTGATAACAGACATCGGTGCCAGCGAGGAGGTGAAGAGGCGCAACCGGACCACCGAGCTCCACATAGACGCCCGCGGAATGGTGCTCCTCCCGAACCTGGTCAATGCCCACACCCACACATTTCAGACGCTGAGGAGAGGCTGGGGAGCCGACCTAGCTCTCACCGACTGGCTGAGGAGGGTGGTCTGGCCGCTGGGCGGCACACTAACTCCGGGAGACATGGCCCTTGGAGCCACCATCAGCGCGCTCGAGTCACTCAAATCTGGGACCAGCTATCTCGTGGACAACAGCACCTCGGGCACCTCGGTAGAGTCGACCGTGCAGATGGCGCACGCCTACAAGAAGGTCGGCGCGAAGGCAGGGCTAGCCTTGGGGGTCAGCAACAGGACGGAGCGGGCAGAGAGGATGAATATTCCGAAGGACCGCTTCCCGTACACGATCGAGCAGTCGATGAAGATAATCCGCGATGCGGCCAGCGCCGTCGCGGCTCTGAAAGAGCCTGGGATTTCGGTGTGGGCCGCCCCCGTCACCATTTTCAGCGGAGGGCCAGAACTCTTTCGAGCTGCCGGGAACCTGTGCGCGTCGATGGGCCTGCGGTTTCACACCCACATCGCCGAATCGGTCTTCGAGGTCGATTCCACTTTGGAGGATTATGGATGCAGGGAGGCCGAATTCCTCGAAAGGACGGGGGTCCTAGGCCCGACAGCGTCCCTCGCCCATTGCGTCTGGCTCGACGATGCAGAGATGGACCTTCTCGCAAGGAAGCGGGCGAGCGTGGTACACAACCCCATCTGCAACATGTACCTGGGATCGGGCATCGCAGACGTCCCCAAGATGCTCAAGAAGGGGTTGAACGTGGCGCTGGGTTCGGACGGCGGGACCTGCGGCTCTTCACACGACATGTTCGGTGTCATGAAGTCAGCCGCACTGGTGCACAAAGCGAAGGCGCTAGACCCGAGCGTAATCACAAGCTACCAGGTCCTCGAGATGGCGACGATGGGCGGAGCGCGATCTGCTGGCATGGAATCAAGAATCGGGTCGATCGAGGTGGGAAAGTCAGCCGACATCTTCCTGCTCGATTTGCGCAAGCTCCATTCTTCCCCCATTGGAGACTTGATCTCGAACATAGTCTATTACTCCGGTCCCTCTAATGTGGAGTCGGTGCTCGTAGACGGCAAACTGGTGGTAGACAGGGGGCGCGCCTTGACAATCGACGAAGAACGGGTGCTGCTGGACTGCCAGAAGCGCGCAGACGAGTTAGAGACAAAAGTGCGAGAGAGACTGTAGCGACTTCAGATCGAAGAACTACAAGTGACTATCTCAGAGTGCTAAGGCGGTGAAACAAGTGCCCGGCCAAGGGCCTGTCAATCCTCCCGCTCGAGCCTGCTGTGTCAACTAGACTTGAATTCCGCCAGGACTCGTTCCAGAGCCTAGACTGTCCAGCTTGCGAAGGGCCGAGTCGAACTCTCCTCGCTCGATTTTGCGCTGCAGCGTTGCAATCATCCTCTTCTCGGCCCTTCCTATGGTCTCGTGAGCGTTCGCCAAGTCCAATCCGAAGCTGCCCTCCTTCAGCCCCATCCTGATCAACTTGCCAGCGTCGAATTTCGGGGCAGACATCCTCTTGACGGCGTCGACTATAATCGGCTCGAGGTTTCTCACGACGTCGAACAGAACGTACTCGGGGTCAATCTTCCGCTCGTCCAAGAATCCCAGGGCGTAGCGTTTGTTCTCTTTGGCCGCCCTGATAATGCCCAGGTCGGCTGAGCCAGCGTGGCACATTATTATCCCGACGCCCTGGGTGAATTGCAGGGTTGCCTTCGTCTGGGCGTCATCCTGGTTTCCTGCGAAGCTGAAGTAGACCTTTGCTTCCGGACGAACAGACTTCGCTCCCGCGACGTAGCCGTTTATCCACTCCCGAGCGACCCAATTGTCGGACCAGAGGACGCAGCCCGTGGCGTCGGAGTTATTGAGGTTCATCGCTATCTGACCGCAGAGAAAAGATATCTCGCGAGGATCAGATGCGTATGAAATCACATTCCTCATGCTATCCACCGAGCCGTCGATAAGGGCGAACCGCTGTTTTGGAAACTGCTTTGCGCAGGCGGCCGTCGGGCCTTGCATCGCGTTGCCCGCCGTCAGGATTCCAGTGTATTGCCCCAACCTGCAGCAGCCCTCCACGTCCTGCTGCACTCTATCGGATGTGGGTGAGACCACCACGTCGAACGAAACTCCGAACTGCCCGTAGGCGCTGACTAGCCCGCGAAGTATCATCTGATTGTAGTAGTCTCCGAAGACAAGCGCACCGGGGCCCATAACCGCCGCGATCTTCGTCATTCTTCTTCCCGGCATCCCGAAAGCCTTCCCCTCGAAAACCGGGACCGTGTTTTAGAATCTTTCTGGCCGCACAGCTCTACGTGCCTGCCTGCGCTACTGGTGCTCAATCGATAAATAGGAAGAGCGCCCCGTTTTGTCTGATTGGCTTCGCGGTCTGCAT